>OLQN01001308.1_pt1 | contig 19250 bp, 20 predicted proteins | sample 1673181 | NCBI WGS metagenome assembly OLQN01 (sample SAMEA3136763, study PRJEB25190) | human gut metagenome | biome: human gut; feature: human-associated habitat; material: faeces | place: Austria | collected 2013
CCGAACGCGGCCAGACGCTGGCCGAGATGAGCCTGGCATGGCTGCTGCACGATGGTAAGGTGACCTCCGTGCTGACCGGAGCCTCCAAGCCTCAGCAGATTCTCGACAACATCGGCGCACTGAAGAACACCCACTTCAGCGACGAGGAGCTCAAGCTGATCGACGAGATTTCGGCTCGGTGACCATTTTGGCTCCCCTCGCTGAGGGGAGCCAAGTACCACCTTTAGCGCGTCATTTCCTCGTAAATCCGCTTGCAGTCGGGGCAAACCGGGTACTTGGACGGATCGTGCTTGGGCACCCAAACCTTACCGCACAGGGCCACCACCGGGCGGCCGGTCGCACGCGATTCAGCGATACGGTCCTTGGATACGTAGTGCGCAAAACGATCGGCGTCGCCACCATCGTCACGAACCGGCGACTCCTTGGTCTCCGGACGCTCCAGCACCGACGTGCCGGCACCTTGGTCCGGGTTGCGCAGCGGTTCGGCATCATCAACGAACATCTCGGCAAAAGTCATGGTGCACTTCTTTCCTCGTATTCAACGATTCGACTGCACTCCATCATAGATTCCCGTCGTTACCCGCGAAACCCATTGGCGCGTAATCCGCACACCTCCACACACCCATGTCGCGCATCACGCCACCCCGCCACATACAATGCCACATACAATGCCGCACACGACGCCACACCGACGCCACATACGGCACCGCACACACTGCCTCATACGCCGACGCGACAACAATGCACGCTCGGCAGCACGAAGCACACCACTAGCGGTAGGCTAGAAGGCATGACTATCGCAGTATGCCCCGGCTCGTATGACCCCGTTACCGCCGGACACTTGGATGTAATCGAGCGCTCGGCGCGGTTTTCGACGAGGTGCATGTGGTGGTGGCCGTCAACGCCGCGAAAACACCGATGTTTTCCGAAGCCACCAGAGTCGACGTGATCCGCCGTGCCCTTGACAAAGCCGGTTGCAAGAACGTCACTGTTTCTTCCACCGACGGCCTGATCACCGACTACTGCAAGAAGGTCGGCGCCACCGTTATCGTCAAGGGTCTGCGCCAGAACGGCGACTATGAAGCCGAGCTCGGCATGGCGCTGGTCAATCGCAAGCTCGCTGGCATCGAAACCCTGTTTTTGCCGGCCGATCCGATTCTTGAACACATCTCCAGTTCCATCGTCAAGGACGTGGCCCGCCATAGAGGCGACGTGACCGGCATGGTACCCGATTGTGTCGTGCCGATGCTGGCCGATGCCCTGGCCGAGGAACGTCAGCGGAAGGACTGATGCACTAATGACTATGAGCGATGACCACCCCACTGGATACGTCGATCTGACCAAACCGAATGCGGACGCCGCATCGTCCACTCCGGAGCCGTCCGCCCCGGAACCGCCCGCGTCTACGCAAGCCGCGCCGGCACCCACCGAAGAGGCCGATGTTCTCGCCGGATCGCCGCCCGCCGCGCCTACCCCTACTCCGGCACAGATGCAGGCCAAAGTGCAGGCCCAAGCAGCTCAGCAGACCCGGGCACAAGCTCAGACCGCTCAGGCCGCCGGCACTCGCCCCTCGTTCATGAACGAAATGCCCGACCTGCGAGAAACCACGGACGACGACCCGGCCACGGTCAAAAGCCGCGAGGAATTCACCACGGTGTATGACATCATCGACCAGCTCGAGGCGGCACTGGGCGAAGCGAAGTCCAGCATATTCGCCCCCGGCATGGTGAAGGTTGACCGCGACGAATTCACCGACCAGCTTTCCGAGTTGAAGAAAATGCTGCCGGTGCAGTTGGAGCGCGCCTCCGCCCTCATGCGCGAGGCCGAGCGCCGTCTGGAATCGGCACAGACCCAGTCCAACGCCATCGTCGCCTCCGCACAAAGCCGCGCAGCCGACATGATCAAGGACGCCAACGAACAGGCACAGTTCCTGGCCGGCCAAGAGAACGTCACCGAGCTTGCACGGCAGAAAGCGCGCGCGATTCTTGACCAGGCACAGACCAGAGCCGACCATCTGACCCAAGGCGCGGACCAGTACTGCACTACGGTGATGGAAGGGCTGTCCCAGCAGCTCGGCAAACTCAGTCAAGATGTGCAGGCCGGTCTTAACGTGCTGGAAGAGCGCCAGCGCGCGGCCCGCGAACAGATGCCGCACCTGACGCTGAACGACTATCCCGAAGCCCAGTAACGCCAGCAACGCCGGCAACATCAGTAACGCGAAATAACGCCAGTAACGAATAACTCCAGCCAACATACGAAAGGCACCAAGAACATACCATGGCACGAGTTGAAGATTCCCCGTGGGCCATTCCGGTAGCGCAGATTGCTTCGCGCGCCGGTCAATCCAAGCCGATTGACGCCGATTTCCCGGCACCTTCCGGCATTGGCGACAGCATTGTCGGCATCAAGGAAGGTGAGCCCGTACACGTGAGCGGGCAGTTCGATTCGATTGTGGACGGCCTGATCTTCACCGGCCGCCTGGTCGCGCCATTCGTCAGCGAGTGCACGCGCTGCCTGAAGCCGATTGACGAGGACTGGCCGGTTGATGTGACGGTGTTCTTCCCGTACGAGTCGGGTCAGGACAAGGCCAACGGCAAGGGCGGCAAGAGCAAGAAGGACGACGAAATCGACATCATCGCCGGCGAGGACGAGTCGGAAGACACGTATCCGCTGCTGGAGAACGGCGCATTCGCGGACATCGAGGCGATGATCCGCGACACGCTGGTCGAATCGCTGCCGTTGCAACCACTGTGCCGACCGGATTGCAGGGGTCTGTGCTCGCAGTGCGGTGCCGATCTGAACGAGGATCCCGACCATCATCACGATGTGACGGATATCCGTTTTGCCGGATTGGCGGGGCTCAAAGCCCAGCTCGAGGCCGAGCAGAACGGCGAGCAGGCCGAGTGACGCGCGCCTGAACGAAGTTTGTACGAGCCGTGCGTTAAGATAACGGACGCTTAAGCTCAATTGTTCGAACGAAATAGAGGATACTCAAATGGCACTGCCTAAGTACAAGACCTCGCGCGCCAACACGCATTCGCGTCGCGCGAACTGGAAGGCCACCGCTGCTGCGACCGTGAACTGCCCGAACTGTGGCGCTCCGGCCCTGCCGCACATGGCTTGCCCGAGCTGCGGTAACTACCGCGGCCGCACCTACCGCTCCGCCATCCAGCCGGCTCACACCAAGTGAGTCCTGCGATAACGGCTTGAATGAAGGCCCTGCCATCGACGGGTGGCGGGGTCTTCGCATAAGTGCACCATTGCGTACACCATCGCATCGCAAACAACACAACACAACACATCACCATCGCGTGAAGGACCATACAACAATCATGAGTAATGAAACCCCACAGCAGCCGACGCCGGCCAACGAGCTTCTTGAAGCGTTGGGCACCACTCTCAGCCCGGATCTGCTCGTGCAGGCACTCACCCACCGTTCCTTCTCGCATGAGCACCCCGGCGTGGCCAATTACGAACGCCTCGAATTCCTGGGAGACGCGGTGCTCGAACTGGTCTCCACTGAAACGCTGTTCACCATTCACCCGGATATGACCGAGGGGCAACTGGCCAAGATGCGCGCCAAGGCCGTCTCCGAAGACGCGCTGAGCGCCATCGCCAAAACCAAGCTCAAGGTGGGCCCCTACATTCTGCTGGGTCACGGAGAAGCCGAGCAGGGCGGCGCGGAGAAGAACTCCATCCTATGCGACATCGTGGAATCGCTCATCGGCGCGACCTTCCTGGAACACGGCATCGACGAGGCACGCAAGGTGATTCACCGGCTTATTGACGACACGCTCGCCGAAGTGGCCACCGAGGGCCCGGCACTTGACTGGAAGACCTCGCTGACCGTCAAGGCGCACGGCCTCGGCAAGGAGGAGCCTGTCTACCATATGGAGGTCTCCGGCCCGGAATACGCGCAGATCTTCACCGCGCGCGTCTCATTGGGCGAGAACGGCGACACCATCGGCATCGGTAAGGGCTCCAGCAAGCGTAAGGCGCAGCTGGCGGCCGCCGAAGCGGGCTGGAAGTCACTGGACTCGTTCAAGACGCGGACTAAGTAAGCCCGCTGTCGGATTTGCGAATAGACTAATACCAACATGAGCGACGAGTCGCGCCGGGGCCACAAGTCTCGGGGAAGCGACTGGAATCAGACACGCGGGCACCCGGCCCCATCCCAAGGTCGGGCAGGTTCGCGACAAAACCTATGAGGTGAGAGGAATCATGGCTTTACCCACGCCTTTGCAGGCATTCAGCGGTGTACCGAAAATCAACACGGCCCCCGATAAGCAGACCATCGTCGATGGCGAGAAGATGACTGGCGCCCAGGCGCTGATTCGTTCGCTGGAGGACCTCGGCGTCGAGGACGTCTTCGGCATTCCTGGCGGCGCGATTCTGCCCGTCTACCACGAGATCAAAGACAACACGAAGTTCCGCTTCGTGCTTATGCGCCACGAGCAGGCCGCCGGCCACGCCGCCGAAGGCTACGCACTGGCCACTGGCAAGGTGGGCGTGTGCATCGTGACTTCCGGCCCGGGTGCCACAAACGTGGTCACGGCCATTGCGGACGCGAACATGGACTCCGTGCCCATGGTCGTGATTACCGGTCAGGTGGGCGTGCAAGCCATCGGCACTGATGCCTTCCAGGAGGCGGATATCGTGGGCATCACCTACCCGGTGTCCAAGCACTCCTTCCTCGTGACCCGCGCGCAGGACATTCCTCGCGTGCTTTCCGAGGCGTACTACATCGCCAACACCGGCCGCCCCGGCCCGGTGGTCGTGGATCTGACCAAGACCGCACAGACCGGCGACATGTACTACTCATGGCCGCAGCGCATGATTCTGCCCGGCTACAACCCCACCACCAAGGCGCACGGCCGTGTGCTGTCCGACGCGGCGAAGCTGTTCTCTCAGTCGTACCGCCCGGTGCTGTATGTGGGTGGCGGCGCCGCCCGCTCCAACGCCGGCGCACAGGTCAAGGCTCTGGCCGACCTGACCGGCGCTCCCGTGGTCACGACCCTGCCCGCACGCGGCATCATTCCCGACTCCGACCCGAAGAACCTCGGCATGCTAGGCATGCACGGTACGATTGCCGCAACCGGCGCCGTGCAGCGCGCTGACCTGCTTGTGGCCATCGGTGCACGTTTCGACGACCGCGTGACCGGCAAGCTCGACGCCTTCGCACCGACCGCCCGCGTGATTCACATTGACATCGACCCGGCTGAAATCGGCAAGAACCGTCAGCCCGACGTGCCGATCGTGGGCGATGTGGCTACCGTGCTCGACGACTTGATTCCCGAGATTCAGCGTACGCAGGCCATTCAGGGCAAGCCGAATCTGGCCCCCTGGTGGAAGGCGATCGACGGCTGGCGCGAGGAATACCCGATGACGTGGGATGAGCCGACCGACGGATCGCTGGCCCCGCAGTGGGTCATCAAGAAGCTCTCTGAGATGGCCGATCCGTCCACCATCTGGGTGACCGGTGTGGGCCAGCACCAGATGTGGGCCTCGCAGTTCATCGATTTTGAGAACCAGCACGCTTGGATCTCCTCCGGAGGCCTCGGCACGATGGGCTACGGCCTGCCAGCCGCCATCGGCGCATCCGTGGGCTCGGCCCGCGAGTTCGAGGGCAAGAAGCCGGTGTGGCTGATCGATGGTGACGGTTCCTTCCAGATGACCTCTGAGGAGCTGGCCGCCGCGTTCCTGGACCACGCTCCGGTGAAGATCGCGATTCTGAACAACTCCGTATACGGCATGGTCCGTCAGTGGCAGACGCTGTTCTACGAGCACCACTACTCGCAGACCAACCTGCTCGATGGTGAAGCGCACGGTGCCGATGGTGCGGCGGCACTGGCCGACGGCGATGCGCCGCTCGAAGTGCCTGATTTCATCAAGTTGGCCGAGGCATACGGCTGCGTGGGTATCCGCGCGTTCACCGAGGAAGAGGCGATTGCCGCCATCGAAAAGGCGAACCAGATCAACGACCGCCCGGTGCTGATCGACTTCCGTGTGTGGAAGGATGCGATGGTGTGGCCGATGGTAGCCGCCGGCGCCCCCAACGACGAGGTGACGTACAAGCCCGGCATCAAGCCGCTGGCTGGCGGCACCCCGGCTCCGGGAACCGGTCCGGACGAGCATGCGACCGGCGTGTTCGAGCACGAGACCGCCGCTGCCACTGCGAGCGAGCACTGAGGAGAGGAGAACACTCATGGCTAACTATCCTGCATCCCAGCCTGGTTCCCAGCGTCATACGCTGTCCGTGCTGGTGGAGAACCGCCCAGGCGTGCTGGCGCGTATCGCCGGCCTGTTCGCCCGCCGTGCGTTCAACATCAACTCGCTGTCCGTCTCCCCCACCGAGCGTCCGGACATCTCTCGCGTCACGGTGACCGCCGACGTGGAGGCCGTGCCGCTGGAGCAGATCATCAAGCAGCTCAACAAGCTGCTGCATGTGCTCAAAATCGTGGAACTCGACCCGAACTCCACCGTGGAACGCGAACTGGTGCTCATCAAGGTGGCCGCCAACGAATCCAACCGTTCCGACGTGCTGGAGATCGTGCGTCTGTTCCGCGTGCGCGTGGTGGACGTGAATCCGGAATCGCTGACCATTGAGGCCACCGGTGCCGAAGGCAAGATCGACGCCCTGCTGGGGCTTTTGGAGCATTACGGTGTGATTGAGCTGGTGCGCTCCGGTGCCGTAGCCGTGACCCGCGGCCCGCGCGCCCTGAGCGAAAAGGTCGTCGGTTCCGAGGTTACCGGGCGCTGATTCGGCGACTGCGGGAAGACCCAGTCCAAGCTCAAAAGGCGGATGCGCATGATGCATATCCGCCTTTTTTCATGCGTGCATACCTCATCACCCGTACTGCAAGCAAAACGACAGCACCTCATGCTAGCATTATGACAGCAACAAGGAGGTGCATCATGGCAACATTGACCATCCGAAAAATACCCGATGAGCAGATTCAGCAGCTCAAAGAAGTGGCTGAGAAAAACAACCGCTCCATGGAATCTCAGGTGCGATCCATTCTTGAAGAATGGCTGGCTGGCACGGTGGCGCATGAAATCACGCGAAAGACCAATTTCTATGACGAGATCCGCGAATTCATGAAGAACATGGATTTTGAGGGACTCGACAAGGGGGAACTCCCACTATCCGAGCGAAATTCCGCCGATTCCCGACCGCCAGTATCTTTTGAATAGGAATCGGCCATGATTATTCTGGACACCAACGTCATCAGCGAAATCATCAAGAAACAGCCAGACGAACACGTTGCCAATTGGCTGAGGAACCAAGATACAAGCAATTTGGCAACCACCGCCATCACCGTCGCCGAGTTGTTGGCCGGAATATGTCGCATGCCTGAAGGCAAACGACGAAAGTACACAGATACGACCGTCAAGCTGGCGCTTATGACATTAGAGGACAGAACGTTCGCATTTGACACTCAGGCAGCTGCGGATTATGCCCATATCCTTGTCGAACGCGAACACAGGGGCACACCTACCAGTATTCAAGACGCCATGATTGCGGCAATTGCCTGTTCCTGGGATGCGGCCATAGCCACGCGCAATATCAAGGACTTCGAAGGTACCGACGTGGAATTGATTAATCCGTGGGAGTTTGCATAGCGGGAGGCCCCGGCAAACTGCCGAGGCCTTGTGAACGTTACGGTTTCTCCCGCTACTCCAATTGTTCGGAGAGTTCGAGCCATTCGGCTTCGAGATCATCGCTTTCAGTATTGACGGCGGTGAGTTGTTCATTGAGCTTGTTGAGACCCTCGTAGTCGCTCGGGTCATGGGCGGCCATCTGCGCCTCGAGATCGGCCTTCTGCTCTTCAAGCTTAGCGAGCTTACGTTCGATGGCATTCACGCGCTTGGATGCCTCGTGGAAGGCCTTGCCGGTGAGCTTCGAGGTGGAGTCCTCACCGTTATTGGCTCCCTCTGACGAGGGAGCTATCCGCGAAGCGGACTGAGGGAGAGATGCGGCAGCGTTGACGGCGGCCGCCTTACCCTTACCAGACTTCGCCGAACTGCTACCGGTGCCCGCGAAGCCAGGCGTGTCAGCCGGCAATCCCTTGCCGTTCTTAATAGCCTCAACCATATCGAGGTAGTCCTGCACGCCGCCGGGCAAGTGACGTACTTTGCCGCCAATCAGCGCGAACTGCTGATCGGTGACGCGCTCCAGCAGGTACCGGTCGTGGGAGACCACAATCAACGTGCCCGGCCAAGTATCGAGCAGGTCTTCCATCACGGCGAGCATATCGGTGTCCAGATCGTTGCCGGGCTCGTCCATGATGAGCACGTTCGGCTCGTCGAGCAGGATGAGTAGCAACTGCATGCGGCGCTTCTGACCACCGGAGAGATCGCGGATCGGTGTCATCAGTTGGGCGGATTCGAAGCCGAGACGCTCCATCAACTGTCCCGGCGTCACTTCCTTGCCATCCACAATGTAGCTCGGCTTATAGCGGGAAAGCACTTCCTTGATCTTGTACTTGCCGAGTTTCTCCAGCTCATCAAGGCGCTGCGAGAGCACCGCGAACTTCACCGTCTTGCCAATGTTCACATGGCCTGCGGTCGGGGTGAGTGTGCCATCAATCAACTTAAGCAGCGTGGACTTGCCGGCACCATTCGCACCGACGATGCCGAAGCGGTCGCCGGGGCCAATCAGCCAAGTCACATCATCCAAAATCTCACGGCCGGAAACCGTCACCTTGCGTGCAGCCGAGGTGACACCGGCTGCAGCAGTGTCATCATCCGAATCCGTTGCAGCAGTGCCACCGCCGATGGTTTCACCACCCGTGTTCATGCGACGAACCTCGCGATCGTCAGCAAGCTGCGGATTGCCGCTCTCAGCCTCGGCCTTCTTACGCGCTTCCTCAGCGGACTCGACGGCTTCCGGCACGCCGGCGTCCACCAGGCGCGGGTCAGTCAGGTCGGTGACCGCCACCTCAACGGAACCATGCAGCTGCGGCTCGGCGTACATGGCGTTGACCACATCCACGCGGGAAGCGGACGCGGAGAGCGCCGCCACATCCGGGTCGATATCGGCCATGCCCTGCGGTTTTTCGAAAATCTGCGTCACGTCGACCAAATCGACCACCTGTTTGCCGAGACGGGAGGTGGCCATTTGCTTCAGTTCAAGTGTGTTACGCATCGGCGGCACATCGGCAATCAATTCGCGTGCGGCCTTGACGTGGAACTTCTGCTTGGTGGAGCGGGCACGAGCACCGCGGGAAAGCCATGCGAGCTCCTTGCGAGCCAGATTGCGGCGCTTGGTTTCGCGCACATCGGCTTGGCGATCGCGTTCCACGCGCTGCAGCATATATGCGGAATAGCCGCCCTCGAACGGCTCGATCACGCCATCGTGGACTTCCCACATCGATTCGCAGACCTCGTCCAAGAACCAGCGATCGTGGGTCACGAGCAACAGAGCGCCCTGGCCTTTGGACCAGCGGTTCTTCAAATGTTCGGCAAGCCAGTGGATAGTGACCACGTCGAGATGGTTGGTGGGCTCGTCAAGTGCGAGAATATCCCAATCCTTGAGCAGCAGTCGGGCCAAATCGGCGCGGCGACGCTGGCCGCCGGACAAGGAGCCGACCTTGGCATCCAGGCTCATGCCGCCGAGCAATGCCTCGACGATTTCACGGGAAGTGTTATCGGACGCCCATTCGTAGTCGGCGCGCCCCTCAAGTGCGGCTTCGCGAATGGTGGCGTTGTCATCAAGGGGATCACGCTGGTCAAGCATGCCGAACGTGAGTCCGCCACGCTTTGTCACGCGGCCGGAATCCGGCTCCTGAGCACCGCGGAACAGGTGCAGCAACGTGGATTTGCCGTCGCCGTTCTTGCCGACGATGCCGATGCGGTCGCCTTCAAAAACACCCTGCGTTACATCAGTGAAGATGGTTTTGGTAGCGAAAGCGAGCGAAACGTGTTCCAGTCCAATGTCATAAGTCGGCATGACTCACCAATGTAGCGCCACGCTTGCCCAGCGGCGGCCCGCAAACGTTATTTGTTCAGCGTCTGAGCGTAGGAGTTGCAGCGGGCCGCAAAACCGGAGAACACTTGCTCGGCGAGCGGTTGCAGTAGCTGGTCGTATTGGGCGAACTGCTCGCGCAATTGGGACTTGGAACCACCCGCGGCCTTGAGATCCTTGACCATGCTCGGCTCATCCAGCCATTCGTCCAGCAGCGAGCCGCACACTTCCAGGTGGAACTGCATGCCCAGCGCGGATCCCAGTCGGAATGCCTGCACCTTGGTGGAAGACGAACGCGACAGCAGCTGGCCTTCCGCGGGCAGGCCCACCACGTCGTTATGCCAGTGCAGCACCGTCAGCTGCTTATCCCACATGGAGAAGAAGTCATGCTTGTCCACACGCTTGATCGGCGCGAACCCAATCTCCGGCGCATCGCCCTTGCGCAGCTGCGCACCAAGCGCAGTGGCGATAATCTGATGCCCCAGGCATACACCGAGAATCGGCTTGCCTGAAGCCACGGCGGCACGCGCCAACTTGGCTTCTGCCTTCAGCCCCGGATACTTATCGTAATCAAGCGCGCCCATAGGCCCACCCATGATTACCACGCCAGCCAGTTCGCCGAAATCAGGCAAGTCCGGTTTCTTTTTGTCGACGATATTCATCGTCACCGTCTCAAGACCGATGTCCTCGAGGTTCGACAATATGCGTCCCGGGCGTTCCCATGGGACATGTTGCAAAATGAGCACTTGTGGTGTGGCCATGACTTCTATTGTGGCACGAGCGTTCCCCGTTTGCGTAACGAGCAGGGCAAATCCATGAATCTCGCAGTTTCCGCAGCGGTCAAAGACGTGTTCTCGCGAGACTGTTGTCCCGCTTCTCATCCGTCTGTCACCTCGTTCGGGCCCCACCTGTGAAGCGTTCATCAAACTCTTCGAGTAACGATTCAGCATGTCTGGTTCGGACCCTACGCTTGAGTGTTATGGGAAACAGCCAAGAACCGCAGGATTTCAACATTTCCGTCATGCCTTCAAGCCTGACGCCAGTGCATGTTGCCAAGGCCGCAGAAGGCCTGAATCTGTATGACACCGCCTCGCATCAGGTCAGCCATTTCGTGCCGCTCAAGCCGGGCGAAGTCGGCATTTATGTGTGTGGCGCGACTGTGCAGTCGTCACCGCATATTGGCCATATCCGTGCCGCCGTGGCGTTCGACATCGTGCGCCGCTGGTTTTTGAAGCTCGGCTACAAAGTCACTTTTGTGCGTAATGTGACCGATATCGACGACAAGATTCTCGTTAAGGCCGCGGCCGCAGGCCAGCGTTGGTGGGCCCGCGCCTATTACTACGAGCGCGAATTCACCGAGGCATACAACACACTCGGCGTACTGCCGCCCACCGTGGAACCTCGCGCCACCGGCCACATGTCGGACATGATCGACCTGATTCAGCGCATTCTCGACAACGGACACGGCTATGTGGTCACGGATGCGGACGGCAAGCCCACCGGCAACGTGTACTTCGATGTGGCATCCTGGCCGCATTACGGCGAACTCACTCACCAGAAGCAGACCTCCGAAGTCGATGAGGCCGCCGCCGTGGCCGACCGCATGGGCCCGTCCGTGGACGCCACCGGTGCCGACAAGTACAATCCGGTCGACCCGGCCGATGCCTCCCCCGACAAGCATGATCCGCGTGATTTCGCCCTGTGGAAGGCTCCGAAGGACACCGATCCCGAGGACGCCCGTTGGTCGACGCCGTTTGGCGTGGGCCGCCCTGGCTGGCACATCGAATGCTCCGCCATGTCCCACCGTTACCTGGGCGATGGCTTCGACATTCACGGCGGCGGCTTGGATCTGCGCTTCCCCCACCACGAAAACGAAATGGCTCAGACCCGTGCGGCCGGCTACCCCTCCGCTGCGCGCTGGATGCATTCGGCATGGGTGACCGCCAAGGGCGAGAAGATGTCGAAGTCGCTGGGCACCGGCCTGTCCGTGCCGAGCGTGTTGGCTGAGCATTCCGCTTGGGTGGTGCGTTACGCCCTGGGCTCCGTGCAGTACCGGTCGATGCTCGAATGGTCCGATCAGGCGCTGGTCGAGGCGCAGGCCGCATACGACCGCGTCTCGAACTTCATCGAGCGTGCCGGTGTGGCGCTGGGTGGACAGCCTTCTCGCGAGGAAGTCACTGCCGTCTCCCGCCGATTTCGTGGCCGCCATGAATGACGATGTCAATGTGTCTGGTGCAACCGCCGCGATCTTCACCGCCATCCGTTCCGGCAATACGTTGCTTTCACAGCTGGCTGACCGCGCCGATTCCGAAACCGCCAAGGCCGAGGTGCGTGAGGCGCTGCTCGCCGTGCGTGCCATGCTCGACACCTTGGGCCTGGACCCGCTGGCCGAACCGTGGGTGTCCGCCGGCGTTGCCGGCGGTGCCGCTGATGGCACGGCCGAGTCGCCCGAGCATGCAGCGCTGGAGGCACTGATCGCCGAACAGCTCAACGCCCGTGCCGAAGCTCGCAAGGCCAAGGATTTCGCCAAGGCCGATCAGATTCGCGACGCCCTGACCGAGGCCGGCATCGCCATCGAAGACGGCCCGCAGGGTTCCACTTGGAGTCTGAAGTAGTCGCTTCAAACCCATCAATCAGTCAAACACGAAGTCCACGTCCACGATGTGCAGGCGCTTGCTGAGCTCCTTTTCCAGCGAGCGCTTGCATTCGATGAGGTCAGCTACATCAATGGTTTCGCCGATGCCGCTCAGATACACGTCAACGGTGTAGTTCATACCGGTCTTGAAGATCAGCGTCTGCTCGTAGTCGGTGTTGGCAGGCAGATGGCGCTGTGCCTCGGCCTCCACGTAGGCGTTGGTTTCATCGTCGTCATGCACGCCGCCGACCAATTCCACGAACGCCTCTTTGAGCACGCTGAACGGCTCCTTGATGGTCAATGCCACCAAAGCCACGGTGATGAAGAAATCGCCGGTGTAGTGCAGGAAGTCAAGCGGACCGCCGGCCGGTAGCAGCATCAGGAAGATGGCAACTACGCCGATGCCGAACGACATCGATCCGTCGACCAACGTGCTCTTGCACTCGGCGGTGAGCATGGTGCTGGAATCGCCGATGGATCGGTTGGAGCGCCGGTAATACGTGTATAGGCTGAAGCACACGATTACGGTCAGGATCTCGTAGATGACCACCGGGCCGGTTTCAATGCGTTCGCCGGACCCGAACACGAAGTAGTCGTACGCTACTCGGCACACGTCAATCAGCGAATACACCAACAACGACATGGTGAAAATGGCCTTGCAGATCGCGTAGATAGGTTCCAGTGCGAACATGCCATTGGGGAAGCGCTCGGTGGTTCGCACCGTGCGCGACGAGAGGTACACCGCCACCATTCCGGACAGGACGGAAATCGCGGTGAAGGAGAAGTCGAGGAACATGGCCTTGAGACCGGTCATGAAGAACACGGCCATGCCGGCTAAGACCTGCAGCACGTTGATGACGATACCAACGATCAGGGCTTTGCGTTCGAGTAGTTTTTGGGTGGGCATCAGTGGGCCTTCCTTATTGCACGGCATGTCTGCGTTGGCCCGAGCGTCATGGTTCGGAGCGCACGGCAGTCTGCGTATAAGCGGTGTCCAGCGATTTTCAAAACAGCGTAAGTATTCCAAAAAACACAGGATTCTTTACGGTTTCCATGGTATCGGAAGCACTCGATTGGCTTCGCCACGAGCGGACGGCACGGCATTTGCCGTCTGAATGCCCAACATCCCTGACTACTACGCGGCACATTCCCCGAAAAGCGTCGTCCCCAACACCGCAATTTCCCGCGTGGCGGCTAGACTGTTGCCCATTATGGCAGCTTTTTCATCTTTGACAGACAGACTCTCGAATGCGTTCAAGCATCTGAAGAGCAAGGGCAAGCTTTCCGAGGCGGATATCGACGGCACGATCCGTGAAATCCGCCGCGCGCTGCTCGACGCCGACGTGGCGCTCGACGTGGTGCGTTCCTTCACCGGCAAGGTGCGTGAGCGTGCACTGGGCACCGAGGTGTCCGACGCACTCAACCCCGCCCAGCAGGTGGTGAAAATCGTCAACGAGGAGCTCACCGACGTGCGCGGCCAAGGCGTCGACCGTCCGCTGAACTTCGCGAAGAACCCGCCGACGATCATCATGCTCGCCGGCCTTCAGGGTGCCGGTAAAACCACGCTGGCCGGCAAGCTCGGCTACTGGCTCAAGGATTCCGGCCACACGCCGCTGCTGGTGGCGGCCGATTTGCAGCGTCCGAACGCGGTGACGCAGCTGCAGGTGGTCGGCGAACGCGCCGGCGTGCCCGTCTATGCTCCCGAAAAGGGCGTCCAATCCGATGGCGGCGAGGCCGTCGCAGCTCCGGGCCAGACCTCCGGCGACCCGGTGAAGGTGGCCCGCGATTCCATCGAACTCGCCAAGCAGAAGCTCTACGACACGGTGATCATCGATACCGCCGGTCGTCTGGGCGTGGACGAGGAGCTGATGAAGCAGGCTCGCGACATTCGCGATGCCGTGCGTCCCAACGAAATCCTGTTCGTCATCGACGCGATGATCGGCCAGGACGCCGTCAAGACCGCCAAGGCCTTTGACGAAGGCGTGGACTTCACCGGCGTGGTGCTCTCCAAGCTCGATGGCGACGCCCGCGGTGGTGCCGCGCTGTCCGTGGCGTCCGTGACCGGCAAGCCGATCCTGTTCGCCTCCAACGGTGAGGGCCTGAAGGACTTCGAGGTCTTCCACCCGGACCGCATGGCCTCGCGTATCCTCGACATGGGCGACATCATGACGCTCATCGAGCAGGCGCAGAAGCAGTTCGATGAGGAAGAGGCCCGCAAGGCCGCCGAGAAAATCTCCGAAGGTTCCTTCGGCCTGGACGACTTCCTCGATCAGCTGCAGCAGGTGCGCAAGCTGGGCTCAATGAAGTCGCTGCTCGGCATGATTCCGGGCATGGCCCAGCACCGCAAGGAACTCGAGCAGTTCGATGAGAGGGAAATCGACCGCACCGAGGCGATTATTCGCTCGATGACCCCGGCCGAGCGCCGCGATCCGTCGATTATCAATGGTTCCCGCCGCGCCCGTATCGCCTATGGTTCCGGCGTGACGGTTTCTCAGGTGAACGCTTTGCTGCAGCGTTTCGAGCAGGCCGCAAAGATGATGAAGCGCATGTCCAATCGTGGCGGCATGGGCGGCGGCATCCCCGGCTTCGGCGGCCCGGCTATGGGCGGCGGCAAGAAGAAGGGCAAGAACAAGAAGAAGGGCGGCAAGTCCGGCAATCCGATGAAGCGCGAGGCCGAGGAGAAGGCATTGCGCGATAAGCTGGCCGGCAAGTCCTCCGGTTCGACCGGCGGTTCCGCCTTCGCCAAGAAGCCACAGAACCCGGCCCTGCCCGCTGGCCTTGAGCAGATGATGGGCAACGTCGACGGTGGCACTGAACTGCCGCCGAACCTCGGCGGAGGCCTTGGCGGACTGTTCGGTCGCTGATCTCACAACTTGGCTCCCCTCGCAGAGGGGAGCCAAATTATATCTCGGTTCAATTTATATTTCGAAAGGAACTTCCATGACGACAATCCTCAGCGCGGTGGCAATCATCGCACTGTTATGGACGACCTTAAGCGCGCTGCCCGCCGGTCTCGAGGCCCGTATGCCGCTTCCGTACATGATTGCCCTGACGCCGCTGTTGTGTGTTCCTTTGATGATTCTGGCCGCGGTCGCCGCATGGCAACATGAATGGACTGCGATGTCGTTGCTTATTGTGGTCGCGCTGATTGCCAGCTCACAGCGCATCAACTACTGGGGTACGTCAATCGACCCGGCCGGGAAACGCAAAGAATCCCACCGTGAAACAGCCCGTGAAACAACTTCGCCGACGCTGTCAAAAAGCCATAACAGCAATACATCGGGTACCTCAAACACTTCGAAGGAGGGGCCCGAAACCATCTCCGATGGACACCGTGAAACAACGCGTGAAACACTCTCGCCCCAGTTCTCGGTTATGACGATGAATTGTCGATACGGACGCGCCGACGCCGCTGAAATCATTCGCAATATTCGCGAACGCAATATCAGCGTATTGGCCTTGCAGGAAGTCACCGACGACCTCATCACACGTCTTACCGAAGCCGACATCAACGAACTTCTCCCCTACCATCAGTTCGGAGACGCCAAAGAGACCGATAATGGCGGATTCAACGTGATCTATTCCCGCTACGAGCCGAGCGCAGCGGTGCCCAACGTGGTCTCCATCCCTGCCGCCGACGTTCCCGCCATCACCCTCAAAACCTCCGGTAATCGCACGGTGACGCTTTGTTCGGCTCACCCGAAATCGCCGATGCGCGGCTGCGCGGATTGGTCGGCCGGCATTTTGGGTCTGCGAGAACTCGCCCGTGCAAAATCCGTCAGCAATCGCAATATCGTCGTCGTTATGGGCGATCTCAACTCGAGCACCGACCATCCGAGCTTCCGCGCGTTGCTCAAGTCCGGATTCAAGGACGCAAGTCTGATTCAAGCCGCCGGCCCGAATCTCACCTTCCCGAGCTGGCTCAAGTGGCCGCGCATCGAGCTGGATCACGTGCTGTTCACTCCCGGACTCAAACCGTCCGGCGTGAAGTCGTTTGAGGTCGAGGGCACTGATCATCTGGCCCTGACCGCAACGCTTGCACTGCGATAGCCGGCATTTTCGCGATACATTCCCCGGAATGTTGCGCAACGGGGAACGCGCACCACACCGCAACCACAGTGCGCCACGCCCAGTCCGGCCCTGTGCGCTATAATAGGCCAGTTATTCGCGCGCGCGTGGCGCCCTCTACACCCCGAGCCGCGAGGACACGTGGATTCCGGACGGCCATGCCCCACATGGCAAACCGAGAACCCGCACACCTAGCATTACAAGGAGAGCCATTTTGGCAACCAAGATTCGTCTGAAGCGACAGGGCAAGAAGTTCTACGCCTTCTACCGTGTGGTGGTCGTCGATTCCCGCAAGAAGCGTGACGGCAAGGTCATCGAGGAGATCGGTACCTACAACCCCAACACCCAGCCCTCGACCATCCAGATCAAGTCTGATCGCGCTCAGTACTGGCTCGGCGTCGGCGCTCAGCCGTCCGAGCCCGTCTTCAAGCTGCTGAACATCACCGGCGACTTGCAGCAGTACAAGGGCCTTGAAGGTGCCGAAGGCACCCTGAAGACCGTTGAGGCTGGCCCGGACGCCGAGGCCCGCATCGCGGCCGTTGAGGACCAGGCTCAGAAGCTGAAGGCCGCCAAGTCCGAAGCTGCTGCCAAGGCCAAGGCTGAAGCCGAAGCCGCTGCCGCCGCTGAGGAAGCCCCGGCTGAAGAGGCCGCCGAAGAAGCTCCGGCTGAGGCCTGAGCGGAAACGAAAGGCTAGCTATGCTTGCACAAGCTGTGGAACACCTCATCAAGAACATCGTTGATTTTCCCGACGATGTTTCCGTCAAGTCTCATGAGAACGCGCGCGGCGAACTGCTTCGCGTACGCGTGAACCCGGAAGACATCGGCCGTGTGATCGGCCGTGGCGGCCGCACCGCCAACGCGATTCGCACCGTGATTCAGGCACTGTCTGACCACAAGGTCCGCGTTGACATCATGGACGTCCGTCGATAACCGATAAGGAACGATTCACAGCATGGCACAGCAAGACATGCACGACGACCCTCAGCAGCTCGAGTTGCTGAGGGTCGCTCGTATTGGCCGCGCACAGGGCCTGAAGGGCGAAGTCACCGTGCGCCTGTACACCGATGATCCCGAGTGGCGCTTCGAGCCGGACTCCGTGCTCTACAGCCAGGATGGCGAGACCGAGTACATCGTCGAGGGCTCGCGCACGTTCAAGGATCGTTGGATTCTCAAGCTTGAGGGCGTCGACGACCGCAATGCCGCCGAGGCCCTAAACGGTGTCGAACTCTACGGCGAGGTCGACGATGCGGAGGACATGCTCGAGGCCGACGAATGGTATCCCAAGGATCTTATTGGCCTTGAGGCCCGTCTAGTCGAGGGCAACGGTCTGGGACTGCCCGCCGGCCAAGTGGTCGGCAAAGTGGTGGATGTGATCGACTCCCCCGCCCAATCCCTGCTCAAGATTCGTTTGACCGAGCCGGTGGTAACCGGCCAGAATTCCAAGGGCGAGGATGTGGTCGAAAAGACCGCGTTGGTCCCGTTCGTGGAGGCCTTGGTCCCCGACATCGATCTGGAGGAGCAATATCTCACGCTCGATCCGCCCGGCGGCCTGATTCCGGGCTGCGGCGTGATCTGACACATAGGGGGGCGCTGCGCATGCAGCGCCCCCCTATGTTCTGTCGGTTCCCGAAAAGGCGCTCCACGCCGTGGGTCATATCCATCCACGGCGTGGAGCGGACCGGACGGCCGCCGTCCGCGTCACCGGGCCGCCGCGGTGACGCGGGTCATGAAACGGCCGAGGAATTCCGGCACATCGACGCCCAAGGCGACCTGCGTGTGTTTGTCGGGGTCCTGAAGCCGTGAACGATCGCCGATGGTACGGCCTCGGAACGGGCCCTCGAGATCGACTTGCAAGTTGAACCCGAAGGTCGTGACCAGCGATGGGTCGAGCGCGGCGGCCACGGCCAGCGGGTCGTGCAGTCCACATCCGCGAATCTCCGGCTGGTTCTTCAGGTAGAAGTCGATGTAGTAGTCGGTCATGGTGACGAGAAAGTCGCCGGCTGGCGTCCCCAGAGACGCCCATTCATGGGCTTTCTCACGAGTGAGCGCGGTCTGGTGGGTCACGTCGAGGCCGATCATGGTGGTGCGTGCGCCACACTTGAACAGATAGTCTGCTGCCTCTGGGTCTTGGGAGATGTTCGCTTCGGCGGCCGGGCTTACATTGCCGGGCAATGTGAGGGCGCCGCCCATCAACGTCACGTTCACACCGGAATCCTTCAGGTCCGGAGCGTTGCGGAATACGGTGGCCATGGTGGTCATCGCGCCCGTAGGTACGATGGTCAGGTCCGGGCCGTATTCGCGCGCGGCGGTGATGATGAAATCGACCGCCGAGCCTGGTGCTTCCGGAGCGCGCGGGGAGTCGGGGATGATTGCGCCGCCGATGCCGTTGGAATGGTGGACCGCCACCGAGCCGGGAGTTGGTGACCACGAAGCGTCCGTTTGCCAGCCGTCCGCGCCGCCGTTCTGCCAGCGCGCGTAGGCCTGGGCCCGCTCGTCTGGTGTGGTGCCACGCATTTTCGGCAATGTTGCCGGGGCGATGGGATGGTCGACTCCGGGATAGACCGGAACGGCCTCACGGCC
>OLQN01001342.1_pt1 | contig 18873 bp, 21 predicted proteins | sample 1673181 | NCBI WGS metagenome assembly OLQN01 (sample SAMEA3136763, study PRJEB25190) | human gut metagenome | biome: human gut; feature: human-associated habitat; material: faeces | place: Austria | collected 2013
CAATTGGGACAATATCAACTTGGATACATTGAGACATTATCACATTGGAATCAGAAATTATGAAAAATATCATTTTTATTGTTGACAATTAAAATCGTCTGACTATAATAAGACACATACATAAGAAAACTCAATGACAAAGAGAGTAGTTTAACTAGAAATCTAAGCGAGCTGGCGTAGGTGAGAGGTCAGTATGGAAAGTTAGATGAACCGCACTTTTGAGAGGATAATCTGAATACATAGGATTATCGGTATTCCGCCTTAAGGATAAGAGAGGATTTAGGAATAAATCAAGAAGAGTGGTACCGCGTTAATTGACGTCTCTTGCGAAAGCAAGAGGCGTTTTTGTTTTCTTAAATTAAAAAAAGGAAGGGCATATTTATGAAAAAATTATTAAGCGTAGTATTAGTTATGTTACTTGCTGTTGGAATGACTGGTTGTGGATCATCATCTAACGGTAAAACTGAATTATTAATTGGGGTATCTCCAGACTATCCACCATATGAATCTTACAACAACAAGAAAGAAATGGTTGGATTCGATATTGATATGACTAAGGAATTAGTTAAAATCATGAACAAGAATGGTGGTAATTATTCTTATAAGTTTAAAGCTTTAAGCTTTGATGCTATTTCATCTTCAATCACTTCTGATCAGGTTGATTTAGGTATTTCTGGTTTCACTTATCATAAAGAATGGAAAAACATTCTTTGGTCTCATGCATATAACACTTCTGAACAGATTGCTTTAGTAAAAGGTGATTCTACTTTCTCAAAAGTATCTGATCTTGAAGGTAAAAAGATTGGTGCTCAGTTAGGTGCTACTGGTGTAGATGCTGCAAAAGATATTAAAGGCGCTCAAGTTACTACTGTAAAAGATGCTAAGATCTTAGTAGAAACTTTAAAATCTGGTGGATTAGATGCTGTTGTTCTTGATGGTGCAGTTGCTGAAAACTATGCTAAGAATGCTGGTTTAAAGATGATTGATGAACCATTAATCAAAGAAGAAAACATGATCATCACTAAAAAGGGTAACGACAAGTTAATGAAAGACGTTAACAAAGCAGTTGATGAATTTGTTAAATCTGATAAATACAACGAATTAAAAACTAAATGGGGTTGCTAATTTATTAATCACATAAGTGCAGATATGTTCTGTCTGCACTTAATTTTTTATTGTTAAGGAGTCAATGCGAATGAAAACAATTATGGATATTCTTACGCCGTCTAATATTCAATTCATGATTTTCACTGGTGCAAAGTACTCTCTATTACTTGCAATAGGGGCTTTATTCTTCGGTGTTATTCTTGGAATTATTGGTGCGGCTTTAAAACTTTCAAAACATTTTGTATTAAGAGCAATTGGAAATATTTATGTAGAAATCTTCCGTGGCACACCAATGCTATTACAGATCATGTTCTTATACTTGGCAGTACCTACTGTTGTTCAGTCTATTACAGGACAAAGATTCCAGGCTGATCCATATGTATGTGGCTTAATTGCTATGAGCTTAAATAGTGGTGCTTATCAGGTAGAATTAATTAGATCTGGTATTTTAGGTGTTGATAAAGGTCAATGGGAAGCATGCGAAACAATTGGCTTAAACTATGTTCAGACCATGCGTTATGTTATCTTACCACAGGCATTTAAACGTATTATTCCACCTCTAATTAGTGAATTTATTACATTAATTAAAGACTCATCACTTATTTTCACAATTGGTGCAGTAGAACTACTTGCCACTGCAAGTGTTATTGGTGCCAATACATTTAACTATCTTGTACCTTTAACTGCAACAGGTGCTATTTATTTAGTAATGACACTTTGTATTTCAGCTATTGCAAGATATGTAGAAGGGAGATTAGCTGTCAGTGACTAACGATATCATGATCCAGGTGGATCACATTACAAAAAAATTTGGTAAATTAAAGGCTGTAGATGATGTATCTCTTACTTTAAAGAAGGGTGAAATTGTCTGCTTGATCGGCCCTTCAGGTAGTGGTAAAAGTACAGTACTTAGATGTATTGATCACTTAGAAAAGCCTGAAGCAGGTTCTATTTATATTGATGGTGCACTTTTAAAGGAAGGTACACCTGAATATAACAAGTTAAGAAGTAAAATGGGATTTGTATTCCAGCACTTTAACTTATTTCCTAATATGACTGTATTAGAAAACTTAACACTTGCACCTCTTAAGGTCATGGGTATGACAGAAGAAGAAGCCAATGCAGTGGCTATCAAGTACTTACAGAAAGTAGGTCTTGAAGATAAGAAGGATACTTATCCTAATAAGTTATCTGGTGGTCAGAAACAGAGAGTCGCAATTGCTAGATCTCTATGTTTAAATCCAGAAGTTATGCTATTTGATGAACCTACAAGTGCATTAGACCCAGAAATGGTTATTGAAGTATTAGAAGTAATGCAGGATCTTGCAAAACAGGGTATGACAATGATGGTTGTGACTCATGAAATGGGATTTGCTAGAACTGTTGCAGATCGTGTAATTTTCTTAGAAAACGGAAAGATTGTAGAAGAAAATGATTCAGAAACTTTCTTCTCTCATCCAGAAAGTGATAGAGCGAAAGATTTCTTATCTAAAGTTATGCATTAGTTATTAGAAGGAGAAAGAAGACGTGTATTTAAAGGAATTTGATGTAGAAACATGGATGACGAACCATGAACAAAATTGTCAATACAATTTAGCTGATACATGTGTATCTGATATGTCTATTCATGAATTAGAGTCATTGATTCATAAAGATCTTATGAGTGATCTTATGCATATGCGTATGGATTATGGACCAATTACAGGCTCTGATTGTTTAAAAGATGCTATTCTTTCTTTATATAAGACAGGTACAAGAGATAATATTGCAGTCGCTCATGGGGCAATAAATGCTAATGAACATGTAATGGATACTTTGTTAAATAAAGGAGACCATGTCATTGCATTAACACCTTCCTATGAACAGTTCTATTCTTATCCTGCATCAATTGGATGCGAGTATGATTTAGTAGAACTTAATGAAGACAATAACTGGGAACCTGTCATAGATGATTTCAAGAAGCTTATTAAACCTGAAACAAAGATGTTTATATTAAATAGTCCTAATAATCCGACTGGTACTGTTATTAAACAATCTTTAATGGAAGAATTGATTGAACTTGCTAGAAGTCATTCTATTTATATTCTTGTTGATGAAATCTATCGTGGTATGAATAATACTCTATGTGATAGTATTTCTGATATGTATGAATTAGGTATTGCGACAGCCTCTTTATCTAAAGTCTATTCCTTTGCAGGACTTAGACTGGGATGGATCAAAGGACCTAAACAACTTATTGATGAAATCAATTTTAGAAGAGATTATACAATCATCTCTACTGGTCCATGGAATGATTATTTGGCTACAGTTGTATTACAACATAAAGATCTAATACTTGATAGAAGTAGACATATCATTCTTGAAAATAAGAAAATATTAAAAGAATGGCTTGAAAAAGAAGACTTAGTAGAATGTGTCATGCCAGAAGATGGTACTGTATGTTTCTTACATTATTTATTTGATATGCCCTCAAAAGAATTATGTGAGAAATTACAAAATGACACTGGCGTATTCTTTGTACCAGGTAAGGCATTTAATAAGGAATACCATTTACGCTTTGGTTTTACTTCAGATTCAAAAGTAATCAAGGAAGGCTTAGAAACATTCTCTTCCTGGATTCATTCGCATATTACAGAAGCAGAATAAACTGCTTCTTTTTTATTATATGCAAATCATTTGCATATTCATTGACATAGGAATAAGAATCATTATAATACAATTTGCAAATCATTTGCATAGGAGGTATTCTATGAAACAATATCGTACAAAATACAAAGAATGTATTATTGAATATATGAAGAATAATGAAGATCATCGTTTATGTGCTAAAGATATTTATCAGGCGTTAGTTGATCAGGGATTAAATGTGAATCTAGTCACAGTTTATCGTAATCTAGATAAACTATCACAACAGGGACTTATACAAAAACATACACTTTCAGAAGAAGATAGTGTGTATTACCAATATGCAAGAGAAGAAAAGTGCAATCACCATCTTCACTTATTATGCAAGAGATGTGGTAAGATTGCGCATTTAGAATGTGATTTCATGGATATTATTCGTACACATTTATTAGAGGACCATGGTTTTGAAATTGATTGTAAGGATTCTACAATTGTGGGCTTATGTAAAGAGTGCAGGGAGGCTATCCATGCTTAAAAAGATTAGTTTGTTTATTCTCTCTTTATTATTAATGACAGGTTGTACAACAGAAACTAAAAAGAAATCATTTAATATCGTTGTCACTAATTTTCCTTGTTATGATTTTGTTCGTGCCATTACTAAAAATGATCAAGATATATCTATAAAGATGCTTATAAAACCTGGTATGGATTCTCATTCTTATGAACCCTCACCACAAGATATGGTTGCGATTAAAGAGAGCGATTTATTCTTTTATGTAGGTGGAGAATCAGATGAATGGGTGGATAGCTTGCTAGCTGATATGGACTCTAAAAGAATAGTTAAAATGTTGGATCTTGTGTCTCATCTTCAGCATGAAGAACACGTTGAAGGGATGGAAGAAGAAAAACATGAAGAACATGATGAACATGAAGAAGAATATGATGAACATGTCTGGACAAGTCCTAAAAATGCAATGGAAATTGTTTCTGGCTTAAATAAGAGAATGTGTGCACTCGATCAAAAACATGCATCAAAGTTTAATGAGAATACAGAAAACTATATTAAACAGATTGCATCTGTTGATTCTAGTTTTAAACAAATAGTCAAGCAGGCAAAAAGAAAAGATATAGTTGTAGGAGATCGTTTCCCTTTGCTTTATTTTGCGAAAGAATATGGTCTTACATATAGTGCTGCATTTCCAGGATGTTCTGAACAGACTGAACCAAGTGCATCTACTATTTCTTATTTAATTGATAAAGTCAAGAAGGATCATAATCCTGTTATCTTTAAGATCGAATTGTCCAATGGACAGATTGCGCGTACTATTTCTGAAGAAACAGGTGCAAAGGTACGTACTATTCAAAGCATGCATAATGTAAGTGCAGAAGATTTTAATAATGGTGAAACATATGTTTCAATCATGCGTAAAAACGCAAAGGCAGTAAAGGAGGCACTTCAATGAAGACACTTATAAAAGTAGATCATTTGCATCTAGGTTATGATAATCAAGAAGTAATCAATGATCTCTCTTTTGATATAAATCAAGGTGATTTTATTACAGTACTAGGACAAAATGGTGCAGGTAAAAGTACCCTGATCAAGGGATTATTAGGACTTATTAAGCCAATGGAAGGGCAGATTACATATTATTTGAACGAAAGAGAAATAGGTTATATGCCTCAAGAAACAAAGGTGGATCGTCATTTTCCTGCTTCAGTATATGAAATAGTCTTATCAGGCGCATTAAATAGAGTAGGGTATCGTCCTTTCTTTAATTCAAAAGAAAAGAAACTGGCAGTAGAATGTTTAAAGACACTTCATATAGAAAACCTTAAAAACAATTCCTTTGGGGAACTATCTGGAGGACAAAGACAGAAGGTCTTACTAGCAAGAGCACTATGTGCAACAAGAGAATGTTTAGTACTTGATGAACCTTCTAATAACTTAGACTATGATTCTAAAGAAGAATTCTATACTGTTTTAAAAGAACTTCATCAAAAAGGTTTAACAATTATCATGATTACTCATGATTTAGCGTCTCATGAAGTGATTGGCAATAAGATTCTTCATTTAGATAAAAATAACTATAGAATGGAGGAAGTTAAATAATGAATACATTACTCCATATGTTTAACTATACATTTATTATTCGTGCTTTTATTGTTGGTTTACTTATTTCATTATGTGCTGCGATGTTAGGTGTAAATCTTGTCTTAAGAAAGAATGCGATGATCAGTGATGGACTGTCTCATGTCTCTTTTGGAAGTTTTGCGATTGCAACAGTACTAGGAGTGGCACCACTTTATTTAGCTGTACCAGTAGCAGTGATTGCGGCTGTAATGATACTAAAACTTAACAACAATCATCATATTCATGGTGATGGTGCTATTGCGGTTTTATCATCTAGTTCACTTGCGATTGGTATTATGGCTATATCACTTACAAAAGGTGTGAATACAGATATCAATAATTATTTATTTGGTAGTATTCTTTCACTTAATAATCAAGATATGATTATAAGTATTGTTTTATCTCTTATTGTACTTATTCTTTATATTTTCTCTTATCATAAGATGTTTGCATTGACGTTTGATGAAGATTTTGCGAAAAGTACAGGTATAAATGTGGAATTCTACAATATCATTATCGCAATACTTTGTTCACTTACAATAGTACTAGGTATGCGTATGATGGGAGCACTTCTTATTTCAAGTTTAACAATTTTCCCATGTCTTACATCTATGTATTTCTGCAAGGATTTCAAGCATGTAGTAATTTCTTCTGCCATCCTTTCTTCTATTTGTTTTATTGTAGGTTTATCTATTTCATACCTCTATGCAGCCCCAACTGGAGCTTCTATTGTAATTGTAAATTTAGTTGTATTATGCATTACACAGCTTATTCATTATGTCACTACAAAATCATAATTAAGTCTTTTCATCGCCTCACAATTCTTATATAATGAGTATTCGTGGGAGCGTAAGAATATGGATATGGATTTATCAAAACCGCTTCCTGATGAAGTTGTATTTATCCTTCAAGCTAAAGCCTATGAGTTTCAGAAGGATGGCGTAGAAAAGATTGTTGCAGCAGAAATTGAAGATTATCTCAGAAATGTAGTATGGAGAAATAAAATCGCCATTACTTTTTGTGATATGATTGATGATATTATGTCTTTGCAGTTCTCTACAATTTTTGAATATCTACAAGCTAAAGTCATTAAGGAAGCAGAAACTAAAAACTTAGCAGACTTTCAGAGTCTGATCATGAAATAACTTATTATTTCTATTAAAAGTGGCCTAAAAGCCACTTTTTGATTAGAACACTTATTTTGACTTTTATCTCTATATTGTTTAAGATGAATAGGTAGTAATTTTTTAAGAGGTTAATTATGAAGTATAAAACGATAGAACTAAGTCATACTAATGAAATTATACAGACTTATGGTGTTAATTCTTTGATGGCTAAAGTAATAGAAAGTAAAAAAATAGACCAAAAACAATTTAAATCCTTTATGGATCCCCATCTTATTTATCATGATTTTTCTTTATTTGAAGAAGCAGATGAAACATTAGAACGTATTGAAGAAGCAATTGCAAATAAAGAAAAAATCTGTATTTATGGAGATTATGACTGTGATGGTATTCTAGCAACCACTATTCTTGTACAAGCTTTTCATGAAAGAGGAGTAGAAGTTGGATATCATATTCCTAACCGCTTTACTGATGGTTATGGACTTAATACAACAAGAGTAGAACAGATGGCAGAGAAGGGCTACTCTCTCATTATTACTGTAGATAATGGAATCAAAGCATTTGATGCAGTAGAAAAAGCAGGAGAATTAGGTATTGATGTCATCATTACTGATCATCATGCCTTTGATGGTGAAGTTCCTGTCGCTTATTCAATCATTCATACTAAAATGTCTCCTAAATATCCATTTAAAGAGATATGTGGTGGTTTTATTGCCTATAAGCTAGCAGCGGCTCTTTTAAAGCATCATGACCCTTATTTATTCACTCTAGCTTCTATTACAACTATATCTGATATGATGCCATTACTAGATGAAAATAGAAGTCTAGTTAGACGTGGTTTACAGTTTATGAAGCAATATAAATACCCTTCTTTAGAACTATTAAAAGGGAGTAGAGACTATGATGTCACAACTATAGGTTTCACAATAGCTCCCCGTATTAATGCCTTTGGACGCTTACCAGAACTAGTGAATCCTGTATATTTAGTTAAATATTTCTTAAAAGAAGCAGCCCCTGCTTACCTAGAAAAGATTTCTAATTATGCATCTAAAATCAACTCTAAAAGACAATCATTAACCACTTCTTTATATAAAGAAGCAGTGACTGATACATCTTCATCTTGTTTATTTTATGGCTCAGAAAATATGCATGAAGGATTAGTAGGCCTAGTGGCAGGTAAATATACAAGAGAATATGAACAGCCAGCCTTTGTCATGCATTATAATCCTAAAGAAGAAATATATAAAGGAAGTGCAAGAGGAATTGATGGCTTTAATATTTATAATTTCTTTACTCATCATGAAGATCTTTTTGTGCAATATGGAGGTCATGCAAAAGCAGGAGGCTTTACTATTACTAAGTCTAACTATCCTTTAGTCTATGATGCCCTTATGAATGATATAAAAGGATGTCATTTTGAAGCCAGTGAATCAGTTATTCCTATTACACTCACTGATACAACAATTCCTAATGTTGAGTCACTTGATTTACTTGCCCCTTTTGGTGAAGAAAACAAAGCACCATTATTTATTCTAGAAGATGTATCATGTCATCAAGTAGACCGTTTATCTGAAGGAAAACATTTAAAATTTCATTTAGGAGATGATCAGGTCTCTGCCCTTGCTTTTAATAAAGGACAATTATATGATGAACTTGTTCATAAAGATTCTATGACTCTAGTTGGTACTTTATCTATCAATGTCTTTAGAGGTAATAAATCTATTAACTTTATTGTTGAGGATATCTTATAATTTAGTTAATCTGTAAGGATTTATTTTTAAGAATTTATGTCAATCATGATTGTGTGATGATATAATAATGTATTGTATAGGAGGATTCGTTATGGATTTTAAACAGCATATTGCATCTATTCCAGGATTTCCAAAGGAAGGAATTATCTTCAGAGATGTAACACCTTTATTAGAAGATAAGGATGCATTCAAAGCTTGTATTGATGATTTAGCAGCACATGCAAAGGATTTAGGGGTTGACGTAGTTGTAGGCCCTGAATCAAGAGGGTTTATCTTTGGATGTCCTGTTGCTTTAGAATTAGGATGTGGCTTTGTACCAATCAGAAAGCCAGGTAAGTTACCTAGAGAAACTGTCAGCAAGAAGTATGATTTAGAATATGGATCAAATGAAATCTTCATGCATAAAGACAGTATTAAGCCAGGTATGAAAGTATTAATCGTTGATGATTTACTTGCAACTGGTGGTACCGTAGAAGCTGCTGCTGCACTTATTGAAGAAATGGGTGGAGAAGTTGTAGGTATGGAATTCGTGATTGAATTAGAAGAATTAAAAGCTACTGAAAAACTAAGTAAATACAACATCTATTCACAGGTTAAATACTAATAGAAACTCCTTTTGGAGTTTTTTTATTTTGTTTGTATTATTCATAAACGAATAGTAAATATCAGAATAAATGAAGTGATATTTGTATTATTCCTTTCTTAGTCTCTTCATGTTAGTAGTGAATTATGTTATAATTGAGATGATACACGAGGGGGTGTTATTATGAAATATAAAGGTGCAGGGGACCCAATGAGTTACGACGACGTCCTTGCTCTTGTAAAAACATATATCACAAAAGAAGAAAGTTTAGCCCTGATTCAAAAGGCTTATGACTTTATTATGGTGAAGCATAAGGAACAGAAAAGAAGAAGTGGTGAACCTTATACAATTCATTTGATCTGGGTTGCTTATATTCTTGCAACATTACAGACTGGACCAATTACTATTGCAGCAGGACTTCTTCATGATGTTATGGAAGATTGTGATGTGCCTCGAGAAGAAATGGTTGAGAGATTTGGTGAAGAAGTTACTACTCTAGTAGAGGGTGTTACTAAGATCACTAAGATGCCTTATATGGAAGAAAGTGATTTCCATGCTGAAAATCATCGTAAGATCTATATTGCGATGGCTAAGGATATTCGTGTTATCCTGATTAAATTAGCTGATAGACTCCATAATATGCGTACGCTTCAATATATGAGACCGGATAAGCAACAGCGTATTTCTAGAGAAACATTAGAAGTCTATGCGCCAATTGCTCATCGTTTAGGTATTAATGATATTAGAGTAGAACTAGAAGATTTATGCTTATTATATCTTGATCCTAAAGCTTATAAAGAAATTGCGGCACTTCTTGATAAGAAGAAGAGTGAAAGAAAAGATTCCGTTGATGCAATGATTAAGTCAGTTGAAAAGAACTTAGAAGGAACTGGCATCAGTTATCGTATTAAGGGTCGTGCTAAGCATATTTATTCTATTTATAAAAAGATGGTTTATAAGCATAAGCGTTTTGATGAAATCTATGATTTGAATGCTTTACGTGTTATTGTACAAACTAAGAATGAATGTTATGAAGTATTAGGTATTATGCATGAGAAATATCGTGCGATTCCTGGACGTTTTAAGGATTATATTGCCATGCCTAAGCCTAATATGTATCAGTCATTACATACATCTGTGATTGGTGAAAAGGGCTATATATTTGAAATCCAGATTCGTACTGAAGAGATGGATGAACTCGCTGAAAGAGGGGTTGCATCTCATTGGCGTTATAAAGAAGGTAAGAAGTATAATGCGAAACAGGAACAGAAGGAAATTGGAGAAAAGCTTCAGTGGATGAGTGAGTTCATTACTGTAAGTGATGAAATGAAAGATAATGAAGCTAAAGATTTTTATAATACGTTACAGCGTGATATCTTTGAAGCCAATGTTTATGCTTTAACACCTGCAGGTCGTATTGTAGAATTACCAAATGGGTCTACACCGATTGACTTTGCATATCGTGTTCATACAGAAGTTGGACATCATGCGGTTGGAGCAATTGTGAATGGTGTTATGGTTCCTTTTGATACCAAATTAAAAACAGGTGATATTGTAGAAATCAAGACCAACAAGAATTCCGGTCCAAGTGAAGGCTGGCTGAAGTTTGTAAGAACAGCGGGTGCTCGTAATAAGATTCGTCAATATATCACAAAACATGAAGAAGAAAATAAGAAACAGATTATTGAAGAAGGAAGAAGACTTCTTAGGGATGAAATCCGAGCAAGACAGCTTGATGAGAAGACTTATATGAGTCCAGATACTTATAGAACATATCTTGGCTCATTTGGTGCCAATACATTTGATGATGTACTTTTCGCATTAGGTAAGAAGCATGCGACTGCTTCTACACTTCTAGATAAGGTGGCTCCACAAAAAAGAGGGTTCTTTGACAACTTGTCTCAAATCCTTCGCCACAACAACAATATTCAGGAATTAAATAAAAAACATGAGAAGAGTATTGGTGTGGCAGTCACTGGTGTAGATGGATTAAAGATGCAGTTATCTAAATGCTGTAATCCTATTCCTGGTGACAAGATTGTTGGTTTTGTATCTAAAGGACAGGGTATCAAGATTCATCGTGCGGATTGTCCAAATGTCAAGAGTGTCGTAAAAGGACGTTTGATTGATGTTTATTGGGATTATCCTAATATTGAACAGAAGCGCTTTAATGTGGATCTAGAAGTCGTTGGACTAGACCGTCCTAATTTATTAAGTGATATTGTGACATGCTTAAGTCAGGTAAAGGTCAATATTCTTAAGATCAATGCGAACATCATGGATTTAGATGCTCATATTCGTTTAACATTATCTGTAGAGAATGCAGAAATCTTACAGAATACAATTGATAATATGAATAAAGTACAGGGTGTTGCAGAAATTCGCCGTGTAATTCATTAGTGACTTGAATTAAATATACTTTTGATTTATAATCACCTTATATTCAGTGAAGAAGATTAAATAATGGACATTGATAGAGAGGTCATGGCTGGTGGAAATGACTAATGAGAAGTTATGGGACACTTTGGAGAATGCTTTAAAAAAGCACGTTGGTAACGTTATAACTAAATAAAGTGCATGATTTATTCATGAACTAAGGTGGTACCGCGTATTAACGTCCTTAGATTGAGGACGTTTTTTTATTTTTATAAAGGAGGACTTATGAAATACAATAGACCAAGAGGGACAGTAGATATCACCCCTGAAAATTCAGAAAAATGGATTGAAATGGAACAGCTATTAAGAACTGTTGCCGCAAATTACAACGTAAAAGAAATGCGTACACCAATCTTTGAACACACAGAATTATTTAGCCGTGCAGTTGGTGATACGACAGATGTAGTAACTAAAGAAATGTATACATTTAAGGATAAGGGAGATCGTTCTCTTACTTTAAGACCAGAAGGAACTGCAGGTATTGCAAGAGCATATGTAGAAAATAAGATGTATGCTTTACCTGAAAAATTACAGAAGGTTTACTATATGGGACCAATGTTTAGATATGAACGTCCACAAAATGGTAGACAGAGACAATTCCACCAGTTCGGTGTAGAAATGTTAGGTGTTGAATCACCATACGTAGATGTTGAATGTATGTTGATGGCAGTGACTATCGTTGAAGCATTAGGTATTAAGAATATCAAATTACATATCAACTCATTAGGTGATGATGAATCAAGAACTGCATATAGAGAAGCTTTAAAGAATCATTTCAGACCAGTGCTCAATGATTTATGTGAAGATTGTCAGGCACGTTTTGAAAAGAACCCATTAAGAATTCTAGACTGTAAAGTCGATGCGAAGAATCCAGTTATGGCTTCTGCTCCTCGTACAATTGATTATTTAAGTGAAAAAGCGAAAGCACATTTCGATAAAGTATGCAGTTTATTAGATGATTTAGAAATCGAATATGTTGTAGATACGAATTTAGTAAGAGGATTAGATTATTATTCTCATACAGTATTTGAAATCATCAGTGATGATCCAAAGTTAGGAGCTGGTTCTACTGTTGGTGGTGGAGGACGCTACAATGGCCTTGTTGAAGAACTTGGAGGTCCTGCAACTCCTGGTGTAGGCTTTGCATTTGGTATGGAAAGATTGATGCTTGCATTAGATGACGAAGAAGATGAAGAAAATGGTATTGATGTTTATGTGATGCCTCTAGGTGATGAAGCAAGAGATTTAGCAATGCAGATCATCACAATGTTAAGAGCAAACGGCTTTACTTGTGATATGGATTATGCAGGTAGAGGCTTAAAAGGACAGTTCAAGTCTAGTGACCGTTTTGGTGCACATCTTTCTATTATTATTGGTGAAGATGAAGTAAAGGGTGAATATGTTAATATTCGCTGCAATCATTCTAAAGAACAGAGTGAAGTTAAATTAGAAGATATCTTAAGTTATATTGAAAATCATTATGAAGGAGATCATGAACATGAATAGAACTCACAACAATGGAGAACTAAGAATCACTGATGTCAATAAAAAAGTAGAACTTATTGGCTGGGTAGCTAAAAAGAGAAACTTAGGTGCTTTAGTCTTTGTAGATTTAAGAGACCGTCATGGTATTACACAGGTAATCTTTGATGAATCATTCAATGAACAGTTAAAGGATGTTAAGAACGAATATATTCTTGATATCAAAGGTACTGTCGTAGAAAGAAGTTCTAAGAACCCAGATATGCCAACTGGTGATATTGAAATCCAGGCTGAAGAAGTAAAGATTGTCAACAAGGCAGCAACTACTCCTATGATTATTGCAGATGAAACTGATGCCTTAGAAGAAACAAGAATGAAATATCGTTATCTTGATTTAAGACGTCCAGCTCTTCAGAAGAACATCATGAGACGTGCTAAGATTGTCAGAGCCATTCATGAATACTTAGATAGTGAAGAATTTGTAGAAATCGAAACACCATATTTAAATAAATCTACACCAGAAGGTGCAAGAGACTTCTTAGTACCTTCACGTGTACATAATGGTTCATTCTATGCATTACCACAGTCTCCACAGTTATTTAAACAGTTATTAATGGTAGCTGGTTTTGAACGTTATTATCAGATAGCTAGATGTTTCCGTGATGAAGACTTACGTGCTGACCGTCAGCCAGAATTCACTCAGGTGGACGTAGAAATGAGTTTCATGAATACTGATCAGGTCATTGGTATTGGTGAAGGCTTAATCAAGAAGGTTATGAAGGATGTTATGAACATCGATGTTCAGTTACCATTTCCAAGAATGACATGGCATGATGCAATGGAAACTTATGGTATCGATAAGCCTGATACACGTTTTGATTTAAAGCTTGTTAACTTAAATGAAACAGTGAAGGATGTTGACTTTACAGTATTTAAGAGTGCACTCGAAGCAGGAGGACATGTAAAAGGTCTTAATGTCAAGGGTGAAGCAGATAACTATTCACGTAAGAAGATTGATGCTTTAACTGAACTTGCTAAGAAATATAAAGCTAAAGGTCTTGCTTGGTTAAAAGTGACTGATAAGGGTGTATCTGGACCTATCGCAAAATTCTTTACTGAAGAACAGATGAGCGCCTTATTAGAAAAGATGAATGCTGAGGTAGGAGACTTATTACTATTTGTGAGTGATACTCATTACATGGTTGTATGTGATGCTCTTGCAGCAATCAGAAATCATTTAGGTAAAGAATTAAAATTATATGATTCTCGTCAGTTCAACTTCTTATGGGTTGTTGATTTCCCAATGTTTGAATATTCTGAAGAAGATGGAAGATACTATGCAATGCACCATCCATTCACTCGTCCAAAGGATTCTGATCTAGATAAGATTGATACAGATCCAGCAAACTGCTTAGCAGATGCTTATGATATCGTCTTAAACGGTTTCGAACTTGGTGGCGGATCTCAGAGAATCTATGAAGAAGAATTACAGGATCGTGCCTTCAAGGCTTTAGGATTCACACAGGAAAGAATTGATGCACAGTTTGGTTGGTTTGTGGATGCATTTAGATACGGTGCACCACCACATGCTGGATTCGCATTAGGATTAGACCGTTTCGCAATGTTACTTTGTGGATGTGATTCTTTAAGAGACGTTATTGCCTTCCCTAAGAATACAAGTGCAACTTGTCCAATGTCAAAAGCACCTACACCAGTAGACAATGATCAGTTAAAGGACTTAGGAATTGAGGTTACTGAATATGAATCAGAAGAGAATAAATAAAGTATTAGAAAAAATGGAAGAAAGAGGCATTGACTATCTATTAGTCACTGATCCTGTTTCTATCGATTATTTATTAGATTATGTCAATCATCCAGGTGAAAGAATGTATGTTATGGTTCTTTCTTCAAAAGGAAATCATCAGTTATTCTTCAATAACTTATTCTATGTGGGAGAAGACTTAGGTATGCCTATTACTTGGTTTGATGATACAGATAATGGTCCAGCATTACTTGCAGATTATTTAAAGGATGCAAAAGTGATTGGTGTAGATAAGAATATGCCAGCACGTTTCTTAATTCCTGTACAGGATCGCGTCAACGCTCAATATGTTTTAGGATCACTATGCGTAGATGAAGTAAGAATGCAGAAGGATGATGAAGAAAAAGCACTTATGTTTAAAGCAAGTGAAATGAATGATACAGCAATGGCTGAAGTAAAAAGATTACTTGCTACAGATAAGACTGAAATTGAAATGGATGAAGCATTACTTGCTTATTACAAGTCATTAGGTGCATCAGGTCATTCATTTAGTCCAATCATGGGTTATGGTGCCAATGGGGCTAACCCTCATCATTCATGCGATGATAGTCGTTTAAAGCCAGGAGATTCTATTATCGTTGATATGGGATGTATCTATAAAGGATATTGTTCTGATATGACAAGAACATTCTTCTATAAAGAAGTATCCCAAAAGCAGAAAGAAGTATACAATCTTGTATTAAAGGCAAATGAAGCAGCTGAAGCTGCCATCAAGCCAGGTATGAAATTATCTGAAATTGATGCAGTCGCAAGAAATATCATTACTGAAGCAGGTTATGGTAAAGAATTCAATCATCGTTTAGGTCATTTCATTGGTAAAGATGTCCATGAATTTGGTGATGTATCTTCTGTGAGTGATATTATCGCAAAGCCTGGTATGATTTTCTCAATTGAACCTGGTGTTTATTTACAGGGTGATTTTGGAGTTCGTATTGAAGAATTAGTTATGGTCACTGAAGATGGTTGTAAGGTATTAAATAGTTATCCAAAGGAATTAACTGTAATTGAATAATTCATGTAGAAAGGATAGTTAGGATGTAGATTCTAGCTGTCCTTTTTTGCTTGTTGAAAGATTTATTGAAAAAGTGAAATGAGTTGAATACATCGATATATATATATATAATTTGTTATAGAAAGGTTGTGTATGATTATGTATTGAATATAAGGGGGCGTTTTGCAATGAAGAATAATCGTAGACAAGCACAATTCTTACTAAGAAGTATAACTGATGATGTCCCACAACTTCTATTAGAAGAGAATAATTTAGTTTTTAGAAATGAATTGAAAGAAGATATTTTGATTCCTTACAGTAGTATTATAAGCATTAAGATTTTACCTATTAATAGAATTTATAATCCCTCTGTTGGACTTTTAAAAGATGGAATGAAAGGGTTCATGGCACATCGTAATGCGGGAGTGTTTAGTATTTATTTTAAATAACCTAAAGCATAATTTTAATAAAATAAAAGATTAAAAAAATCATCAAAAAGCATTGCTTTGTCCCAAGGGCAAGGTTGTATAATCCCAATAGGAGGTGATAGTATTGGGCTATAAAGTTAAGTGGGTTGAAGACAATTTAGGTGTCACACGAAAGGCTCTTAGAGGATTTGAAAAGGCAGGACTTATGCCAGAAAATAGAAATTCTCAATATAGAGATTATGACGATGATGATTTGGATTGTATTTGGACGATTAGAGTCTTGCAAGGTATGGGATACTCAATTAAGGAGATTGGAGAAATGTTCTCTGATAAAGAGTTTGATTTTGATGCTTCTATATCTAAGAAGATAGCGGAGCTGGAAGAGAAAAAGTCAGAATTAGAACGTCATTTAGGATATGCTAAGACTATTAAATTAACCGGGCGTTTGCCATTACGATCTAAAAGGATGGGAGATGTGAAATTTGAAGATTTTCAGAGGGATGCTATTGATAAATGGAATATCTTAGAAGACCCACAAGGTGAATCATATGCAAAATTTGTTGACATGATATTAAATAAAACGCCTGAAGAATGGGACAATGGCAATCTAGGACGAATGATATCCATGATTGAAAAGATAGAAACTATGGACATAGATTTCTTACTTGCAGAATATGTATTGCCTAAAGCAATTTGTAAACGTAAGGCATTGGGTGCTAATAATTCTGATATTCAATTAATGGTAAAATAATATATGAAAATTTTAACGATTTATATAAATCTCAAGACGGAGGAATAGAAATGCCCGTTAAGCTATTTGCACGCTTATATTCGTCAAGTTACTTGGCGGGAGATATTTCAAAGTTAAAGACTGGAGATTATACAAAGGAAGATTGTGAATTTATAGCAGATGCTGTTTCAGTGTTTGGCGGATATAAAAATTTTAACGAACTATATGAAGCTGAATTGATGCATGGTAGACGAGATGAAGGAGGTAAAGAGAATGAGTAATTTAGGTGATTATCAAAAGATGACTATTATGGCAAAGAAGGTAGGAGGTGTTAAAAATCTTGCTGGAATTTCTGTTGGAGTTGGTGTAGTGGTAGGAGTAGCACTATGTAAAGGTGTTGAGATTGTAGCTGAAAAGGTAAGTAAGAAAAAGAATAAGGAAAAACTGAAGGGAACATCAGATTCAATAGTATATTCTATAACTGTAGATGGTGTAAGCGATGATGGTTTAGAATTTAAAATTGGAGATCAATTTAGAGTGCTTGAAACAGATAAGGATGCCGTTTTGATTGAGAAAATTGGAGATGATAATAATCCATATTTTGTGTCAGTAGAGTTTTTGAAAATGATATCAAATTATAAGCGTTAGGAGGGATAATACGATGGGAGATTTTTCTTATGTTACAAGCAGTTGGCTTGATACAGCATCAGAAGATGAACTTAGAGATACTGCAAGTGAAATGGAATCATTGCTAGAAGAACTTGATTATTATTCGGATGAATACGCCAAAATTAGCAATATACATATAGATGTAGTTAATGCAATTTCTAGTAGATTTCCACTTAATTTGCCTCATCGTGAGCATGGTTGGTACTTATCAAATGATGATTAATTTTCGAAGCTGTAAGATTGAGTAGTAAAAAATCAAAAGAAAAAAATTGATGAATTTATGTAACAGTATATTGATGAAGTTAAATATGCATAGAATATGATGACTTAATTTTATTTAATCAGAAAGAAAACACTTTATAGTTATTTGTAATAAAGGAGAAAGGAGGTCTATGTAATGCAGATGTGTCCATATTGCGATAAGGTCTATGATGAATCTGAATACGGTCAGTGTCCTTATTGTTCAGGTGAATTAGAAGAAGATGATGAAGAATTTCGTCCATGTCCTGAATGTGGGGGTTGCCTGTACTGGGACGGAGAAGTTTGGGAATGTTCAAACTGCGACTACACAGAAGAAGATTAAAATTTCTCCTCATCGGTGGATTGATTTTCACGGGTGAGGAGATTTTTTATTAAGCTACGCCCTATTTAATTAAAATATTGCTAATACGTTTTTTTGCTTTATAGTTCTTACCTTTTTCATCCTATAACCTTTAGAATAAACACCACACCTAAAAAGAAATCCCTCAGGATTCCTTCATAATGTTATTCATGATCAATAAGTATCTTTAATGTTTCATTACTCTTTGCTGCTTGTTTAAAAGCTTTATCTATATCATCTAATACATAGTGATATATAATAATCTTTTCTACAGGTGTAGATTTCTTATATAATGCTTCAATACACTGTTTAATATCTACTGCATTATAGGCAATAGATTTCATTATTTCCTCCATTTCCCCGCGCCTTCGTTGCGCGGACACAAATATATAA
>OLQN01001357.1_pt1 | contig 18764 bp, 17 predicted proteins | sample 1673181 | NCBI WGS metagenome assembly OLQN01 (sample SAMEA3136763, study PRJEB25190) | human gut metagenome | biome: human gut; feature: human-associated habitat; material: faeces | place: Austria | collected 2013
TCGCAGACGTAACGGATGCCGCTGCCGGCCATATACTGTTCGTAGAGCGCGCGGTCGAGCCATGCTACGCCCGCCACGACGAACTGGTGCCCCGGGAATTTGCGCGACAGGTCGGCCATCAGCGGCAGGTTGGCCTTGATCTCGCTGCGGCGGCTGCCGGCCAGCAGAGCCACGATCGGCCGCTCGTCGAGCGCATGGCGACGGCGGAATTCGTCCGGGGAGGGCAGCGATGCCCGACGTGCTTCGATGGCGTCCACGAGCGGGTTGCCCTCGAAAATCGGCCGGATGCCGTGCTTGGGGAAGTAGTCCCGTTCGAAGGGGAAGATGATGAACAGCTCGTCCACGTATTTGCGGATCGCCTTCACCCGCCATTCGCGCCAGGCCCAGACTTTCGGGGCGATGTAGTAGAAGACGCGGATGCCGTGCTCCTTGGCCCAGCGAGCCATCTTCATATTGAAGCCCGGATAATCCACCAGGATCAGCACGTCGGGGGCGAACGCCTCGACGTCCTGCCGGCACTCTTTCATCTGGCGGCGGATCGTCCGCAGGTTTTTGATTACTTCGACGATGCCGAAAAACGAGGTTTCCTTGTAATGTTTGGCCAGATTCCCGCTGCCTCCGACCCCGGCCATCTTGTCCCCGCCCCAGAAGCGGAACTTCGCCTCGGGGTCGTGGGCTTTCAGCCCTTTCATCAGGTTGGCGCCGTGCAGGTCGCCCGAAGGCTCGCCGGCTATCAGGTAGTAACGCATATCGTAAGTCTTATTCTTCTTTCAGTAAATCGGGCCGCAGCCGTTTGGTGCGCTCCCAGGCCTGCTCCTCCTTCCAGTGGTCGATTCGGGCGAAATTGCCCGAGAGGAGCACGTCGGGCACTTTCCAGCCGTTGAACTCGGCGGGTCGGGTGTAAACCGGTGGTGCCAGCAGGTTGTCCTGGAAGCAGTCCGTGAGCGCCGAGGCTTCGTCCCCGATGGCTCCGGGGATGATCCGGATCACCGAATCGGCGATGATGCAGGCGGCCAGCTCGCCGCCCGTGAGCACGTAGTCGCCGATCGAGATCTCGCGCGTGACCAGGTGTTCGCGGATGCGGTAGTCGATGCCCTTGTAGTGGCCGCAGAGGATAATCAGGTTGTCGAGCGTCGAGAGGCGGTTGGCTTCGTGCTGGTCGTAGCGGATGCCGTCGGGCGAGGTGTAGATCACCTCGTCGTATTCCCGTTCCGCTTTGAGGGCTTCGATGCAGCGGTAGATCGGTTCGATCTTCATTACCATACCCGCCTCTCCGCCGAAGGGGTAGTCGTCCGTGGTGCGGTGCTTGTCTTCTGTGTAGTCCCGGATGTTGTGGATATGGATTTCGACCAGCCCCTTCTCCTGCGCACGCTTGAGGATCGATTCGTTCAGCGGCGAGGCGAGCAGTTCGGGTACGACGGTCAGGATGTCTATTCTCATGGCGTTAGCGTGCTTGGCGGAAGATGATGTCTTTTTCGGTGTCGGGGGCGAGCGGAATTTCCCGCCCGTTCTCGAGCGTGTAACCCTTGTAATCCAGTTCGGTGAAGAGTTCGATGATCTGCGGGCGGTTTTCGCCGCCCGTTTCGATCAGTACTGTCGGGCGGAAACGCTCCAGCAGAGGGCGCAGCTCGTGCATGACGATCAACTCATACCCTTCGACGTCGCACTTGACGAAATCGAGCCGCTCCAGCCCGGCGAAAAGCTCGCTGCCGCGCCGCATCCGGGCGGTGAAAGTGACGGCGCCCTCTCCGGCGGCATCGCCCACGAAGTTTCGTCCCGTGCCGAGATAACCCGTTTCGCGGGCGGAGTCGTTGCTCATGGTGATCTCTTTATTCTCGGCTCCCAGCGCGCAGTCGAAGATTTCGACGTTGCGGCAGCCCCGCAGGTTGCGGCGCAGCACCCGGCAAACGACCGGGACGGGTTCGACGGCATGGACCCTGCCTGCGGTGCCGACGATTTCCGAGAGAGGACGGGCGTAATAGCCCAGATTGGCTCCGATGTCGATCGCCGTGTCGCCGGCTTTCGCCAGCCGGGGCAGGTGATAGACGTATTCGGTCGCCGCGCTGCGCCGTCCAAGCCCCAGCCGGTAGCTGATGAAAAAGAGGCGGCTCACCGCCCGCAGATAACCTTCGAGCGGAAGCGTCCGGTAGAGGATTTTGTGGAGCAGCGCTTTCATAACGGACCCGGACGGAATTAGTTCTTGTAGTTCACCTCCTGGTTGAGGACTTCGGTGACGAAGGGATTGTAGAGCACTTCGTGGCCGATGGTGGTTTCAGGGCCGTGTCCGGGATAGACGCGCACTTCGTCGCCCAGCGGGAGCAGGTTGTCCAGGATCGAACGCATGATCCACGAATAGTCGCCGCCCGGCAGATCCGTGCGTCCGATGCTTTCGCGGAAGAGGGTATCGCCCGTGAAGAGGCTCTTCGATTCGGGTTCGTAGAGCGATACGTGGCCCGGCGTGTGGCCCGGCGTGCGGATGACGCGCAGGACGGTGTGGCCGAATTTCACTTCTTCTACCTTGTCCAGATCGATGTCGATGGTCGGCATGGCGTTGATTTTGACCCCGTAAACGGTCGATCCCACCGCATCGGTGTCCAGCATGAAGGCGTCCTTGCCCGAGAGGGCGAAGGGAATGCCGTAGGTCTTGCGCAGATGTTCGACGCCCAGCACGTGGTCGAAATGACCGTGCGTATTGACCGCCAGCACCGGTTTGAGCCCGTGTTCGGCGAGGAAACCGTCGAGTGCGGCATCTTCTTTGGGGGTGGAATTTCCGGCGTCGATGACCGCGCACTCCTTCGTGTCGTCCCAAACGACGTAGGTGTTCTCCTGTATCGGATTGAAAGTCAGGCAGGCGATTTTCATGATATGTGAAATTTATTTAAGGTACAAATATAGCGATATTTCGCGGATAATCGCTATTTTTGGAACCGGAGCGCCGGAAAGAAACGGCGCTGCCGGAGCGGGCGCAGAGGTCCTGGAACAGTAATTTGTTGAAAGTCAAAACAGAGAGAAGAATGAAGATACGTTTACTGAAAATTTTTGCGGCGGTCGCCGTGCTGCTGTCGTTCGGAAGCTGTTCGTTGCTCAAGGTGTCGGTCGATACGGGCAACCCGCCGCTTCCGGCTTCGGAGGCCAATACCCGGATGATGACCCGGGGATTTTATTACGACTTGGCGGACGAGATCGCCCGCACGGCCGATTCGGTCGCGGCCGCATCGTCGGAGATTCCGGTGCGGATCCGGGCGATCCGGTGGAAGATGCAGGCGACGCGGGCCGCCGTTACCGCCGTCATGCAGTCCAACCCCGACGTGGCGCTCATCGACACCTGGCTGCTCTGCGTCCGCATGGACAGCGCTTTCCGCCGCCTGCCCGATTCGCTGCTTTTCGCCGGGCAGACGCCGCTCGTGCGCAAGGTCGTGGCGCGTCTGGACAAGAAAGCCGAACACCTGGCTTCGACCCTGCTTGCGCCGGAGAAGTTCGCGTTGATGCAGGAGTTCGTGGGGAATTATATGCAGGCGAATCCCGTCACGGGGTCGCAGTTCACTCCGGTCAATACGACCCTGCCCTGGATCGAATTTCTCCAGTCGAAAGGCGTGGAAACGCAGTATAACGTAGGCTCCATCTCCGATGTGATCGCCGATCTGGGCGACCGTTTCGGCGGCCAGTCCGAGCAGATGGTCAATAGCATCGGCTGGTCGAAGGATATTTTCGAGTTGCAGATGCAGCAGGACAGCGTCCGCAACCGGCTGACGCGGCAGCTCGACAGCCTGGAGCGTAATTTCGACCGCATCGTGACGGTCATGGAGCACCTGCCGCAGATCGCCGATTATATGGGCAAAAGTCTGAATACCGAAGTCGCAGCGCTCATCGAAACGTTGAACGGTGCCGTGGACAACGCATTTGCCGACCTCGACCGCCAGCGTGCGGAGTTGCAGGGTTATATTTCGGCCGAGCGCAAAGCGCTGGTCGATCAGGCGCAGCAGGCGGTCGATGCGGCGGTACAAAATGCGATGGACCGGGTACCGGCTCTGGTGGCCAAGCTCCTCGCCTGGATCGTGCTTTTCGCCGTCATCATGCTGGGCGTGCCGTTCGGCATCGGTTTCTGGCTGGGACGGGTGCGCGAACGTGCCAAAACCAGGAAAACGGGCGGCGCATAGCGGAAAATTCGTACCTTTGCGTTCTAAATCCGAATGCGATATGGCTCGAAAGAAAGCGAATTATCCCCTGATTGAGGGGCTTGAGATAACGACGCTGGCCGCCGAAGGCAAGGCGATGGGGCGTTACAATGACGTGGTGGTCTTTGTGCCGATGACCGTGCCGGGCGACGTGGTCGATGTGCAGATCCGCTCCAAGCGCCGCCGGTATATGGAAGGTTTCGTCGTCAATTATGTGAAGCGCTCGCCGCTGCGCGAAGAGCCGTTCTGCGCCCATTTCGGGGTCTGCGGCGGCTGCAAGTGGCAGAATCTGCCCTACGCCGAACAACTGCGTTTCAAGACCGAGCAGGTGCGCGACCAGCTTGCCCGCATCGGTAAGGTCGAGCTGCCCGAAATCGCGCCCTGCCTGCCCTCGGCCGAAACCCGTTTTTACCGCAACAAGCTGGAGTTCACCTTCGCCGAGCGGCGCTGGCTCACCTACGAGGAGATCGCCGAAAAGGGCGAGATCGCCGATGCCCCGGCGCTGGGATTCCACATCCCCGGTATGTTCGACAAAGTGCTGGACATCGAAAAATGCTGGTTGCAGCCCGATCCGTCGAATGCGATCCGGGAAGAAACCCGGCGTTTCTGCCTCGAACACGGCTATACGTTCCACAATCCGCGCGAGCACCGGGGGCTGATGCGCAACATGGTCGTCCGCACCGCCTCGACGGGCGAGGTGATGGTGATCGTGGTTTTCCATGCCGACGAGCGGGAGAAGATCGCGGCCCTGCTGGACCATCTGGCGGCCGCTTTCCCCGAAATCACGTCGCTGTTCTATGTAATCAACGAGAAGTTCAACGACTCCACCGGCGACCTGGAACCCGTCTGCTACCGGGGCAAGGATCACATCATCGAGCGGATGGAGGGGCTGCAGTTCAAGGTCGGACCCAAGTCGTTCTATCAGACCAATTCGGCGCAGGCGTACGAACTTTACAAGGTCGCGCGCGACTTCGCCGCCCTGACGGGAAAAGAGATTTTATACGACCTTTACACCGGCACGGGTACGATCGCCAACTTCTGTGCGGCGCGGTGCGCGAAGGTCGTGGGCGTGGAGTACGTGCCCGAGGCCATCGAGGACGCCCGCATCAATTCGACGCTGAACGGCATCGGGAATACGGTGTTCTATGCTGGCGATATGAAAGCCGTGCTGAGCGACGAGTTCATACGGCGCAACGGCCGTCCCGACGTCATCATCCTCGACCCGCCGCGTGCCGGAGTCGATGAGCCGGTAATCGACGTGATCCTGCGGGCGGCGCCCGAGCGGATCGTCTATGTGAGCTGCAACCCGGCTACGCAGGCCCGCGACCTGGCCCTGATGGACGGCGCGTATCGCGTCGAGGCGGTGCAGCCGGTCGATATGTTCCCCCATACGCACCACGTGGAGAACGTGGTGAAGCTCGTCCGCCGGTAGGCGGCTCCTGTTCCGGGGCGGTTTTTATACTATCGGCTCCTGTTCGGGCGTTATATTTGCAGTACTATTTCAAAAACGAATGAAACGTATGAAAAAATGGATGATTTTAGCGGCGGCGGTCGTATTGGCTGCGCCGGTGTTCGCTCAAACCCAGGAGGCTTTTCCGAGTTATATTCAGGTGAACGGACGTTCCCAGATGGAGGTTACGCCGGATGAATTCTATCTGTCGATCGTAATCAACGAGCGCGAGTCGAAAGGAAAAATTACGGTCGAAACTCAGCAGCGGCAGATGATCGATGCCCTGAAGAAGTTGGGCGTCGATGTCGAGAAACAGCTCAAGGTGGCCAATATGTCGAGCGATTTCTACAAGAAGGCCAGCTCGCTGACCACCGCCAAATACCAGTTGCTGCTCCATTCGGCGGCCGAAGTAGGTGACGTGACCGCCGCCCTGGGCGATCTGGGCATCTCGAACGTCGGTATCGTACGCGTGACCCGTTCGGACATCGATTCCCTGAAGGAGCAGGTGCGCCTGGATGCCATCCACAACGCCAAGTCGTCGGCCGAAGCGCTGGCCGGGGCGATCGGGCAGAAGATCGGAAAATGTTTCTATATCTACGATTCGAATTACGACGTGGCTCCGCAGTATTACGACAATATGATGATGGTGCGTTCGAAGGCGATGATGGCCGACAGCGCCGAAGCGGGTGCGCCCGAAGAGCCTTCGCTCGATTTCAAAACGATCAAGCTGGAGTATAACGTCCAGACCAAGTTCGTCCTCGAATAATCGGGGTTATCGTCGGAAATGAATTGGCAGGCCGAATTTTTGGATAACCCGGAAATTCGGCTTACCTTTGACCACTTTCCCTTTTTTCAAAAGCAAGGAATTATGGAGAACAGATTCAGTTTCGATTACCAGCACTACGACTCTCCGGAGGGGATGCCCGCCGGGGACCGGGAGTTGGTGGAGGAGGCTCGCCGGGCCGTCGCCCGGGCGTACGCTCCCTATTCCAAATTCCGGGTAGGCGCTGCGGCCCGTTTGCGCAGCGGGAAGATTCTCTGCGGCAGCAACCAGGAGAGCGAGGTGTTTCCTGCGGGCATGTGCGCCGAACGGTCGTTGCTGTTCCATGCCGGAGCGTGCCATGCCGACGATCCGATCGAGGCGCTGGCCATCGCTTCGGAGCCGTCCGAGCGGGAGTGCTATCCCTGCGGACAGTGCCGCCAGGTGCTGCTCGATGCGGAGCGTCGCCAGAGGTCGCCGATCCGTATCATCATGTCCGGTGCGGGCGGTGCCACGGTGGTGGATTCGGCCGTGCGGCTGCTTCCTTTCACGTTCCAGTTATAATCCGCTTCGCAATTACGCTCCGTTTCCGATGTTTGCTCCCGAAGATATTCTGTACGAGGACAACCACCTTTTGATCGTCAATAAACGGTGCGGCGACCTGGTGCAGCCCGATCCGTCGGGCGGCGATGCGCTCGAACGGCAGATCAAGGAGTTCATCCGGCGGCGCGATGCCAAGCCCGGCGAGGTGTTCCTCGGCGTGGTGCACCGTATCGACCGTCCCGTGAGCGGAGCCGTCATTTTCGCCAAAACGTCGAAAGCCCTCGCCCGCCTGAACGAGATGATCCGCCGGGGTGAGATCAAAAAGACCTATTGGGCGCTTACGGAGAGCCGTCCCGATCCCGAAGAGGGAGAGTTGTGCCACTATATCCTGCGTAACGAGAAAACCAACCGTTCGCGGGCGCTCGATGCGCCCCGGGGCGATGCAAAACTGGCGAAATTGCGTTACCGCACCCTGGGGGCGAGTGCCCGTTATACGTTGGTGGAGGTCGATTTGCTGACGGGGCGCCACCATCAGATCCGGGCGCAGCTCTCGAAGATCGGCTGTCCGATTAAGGGCGACCTGAAATACGGGGCTCGCCGTTCGAATCCCGACGGAGGCATTTCGCTCCATTCGTACCGTGTCGATTTCATCCATCCCGTGCGGCGCGAGCGGATCGTCGTGACGGCGCCCGTGCCGAAAGAAGATAATCTCTGGGCGTTCTTCGCCCGACAATTTTCATTGTTGCCATGCGAATTTTGATTCAACGGGTGCGCCGTGCGTCGGTTTCCATCGGCGGAACCCTCAAATCGGCCATCGGACCGGGTCTGTTGGTTTTCGTCGGTATCGAAGCCGAGGACGGCGAGGAGGATATCGAGTGGCTTGCGGGTAAACTCACCCGGCTGCGGATTTTCGACGACGAAAACGGGGGGATGAATCTCGACGTGCGGCAGGTCGGCGGCGAAATATTGGTGGTGAGCCAGTTCACGCTGCATGCCTCGACCCGTAAGGGCAACCGCCCGTCCTATATCAAGGCGGCCCCCGAAGCGATTTCCCGACCTTTGTACGAGCGGTTCGCCGCCGGTGTAGGCCGTGCGCTCGGGCGCGAAGTCGCTACCGGGGAGTTCGGAGCCGATATGCAGGTCGAGCTGGTGAACGACGGGCCGGTGACGATCTGGATCGACTCCCGACAACGCGAATGACTTCAGTTATTTCAAAGATAGTGAAAGATGAGCGCAATCGTGCGGGCTTGCACGCAGAGATTGCCGAATCGCATCCTATCCGAGGCTATGTCAAAGATATAAAAAGTTCGTTATGAAGAAGTATTTTTTGTGTATGGTCGCCTTGCTGTCGCTGGCGATCGTAGCCTGCGAAAGCGACGATACGGCGCCTGCGCCGACCGTGCGTCCGACTTTCGATCTGATCGACGCGCAGCCCGATGTGACGAGTGCGGTCGTGGCGGCCAACATCGAATCGAAGGGCGAAGTGCCCATCTCCGAAGTCGGCTTCTCCTACCAGGAAGCGGGCGGAGAGTACGTCGATGTGGTTTGTACGAATTTCAAGGACGGTCTGGCCCGGCAGACCCTGACCGGCCTGAAGCCCGACACCGAATATCGTTGGTACTGTTATGCCGTCTTGGGCGGCGAGCGGTTCAATGCGTCGCTGTCGAAAACGTTCAAGACCCTCAAGGAGGGGGAGGTGCCTCCGGCTCCGACGCCCCAGTTCGGCAAGCCTTCGGCTTCCGAGGTGCAGGCTACGAGCGCATCGCTCGCGTGCGCTTATCTATACACCGGTGATGCGGCCGATATTGCCGAAGCCGGTTTCGGATACAAGCCTGCGGCATCGGCCCAAACGGGATATACTATGGTAGAAATTACGCCGGACGACTCTTCGTTGTCGGCCCGTCTGGAGGAGCTGACGCCTGAAACGGCTTACGAGTTCTATGCCTATCTGGTGATCGACGGAAAGAATTACACCAGCGAACGGGTCGTTTTTACCACGTTGAAGGAGGGCGAGCAACCGGGAGCTCCGCAGTTCGAAACGCCTTCGTCGTCCGGGGTTTCTCCGACCGGAGCGACGCTTGCCTGCGTTTATGAGTACGAAGGCGACGGCGATGTTGCGGAAGCCGGCTTCGGGTATAAGGCCGGTGCGCAGGAGGAATATACCGAGGTGAAGGCTGCTTCGACGGCTTCGCCCCTGGCCTGTGAGCTGAACGGGCTCGAACCTGAAACGAAATACGATTTTTATGCGTATGTCGTTGTCGGCGACGAGCGTTATACGAGCGCCGTCGCGCAGTTCACGACCCTTAAAGCGGGTGAAAATCCCGAGCCGGAGTTCGGTCCCGTCGCTGCGACGGATGTGACCGCTTCGTCGGCCACCCTGACGGGCAGCTTCACCTATGAAGGCGAAGAAACGGTCGGCATCGAAGTAGGATTTGCTTACAAACCCTCCGGTGAAACGGATTACACGACGAAAACGGTGACGGCTTCGTCGGGAGATAAGCGTGCGGCCATTACCGGATTGAGTGCCGCGACCACCTATACGTTCCATCTGTACGCCTCGATCGGCGGCAAGCAGTATCGGAGCGAGGAGGGTACTTTCACCACTGAGAGCGGAACAGTCCCCCCCCCGGAAAACGTCTATCGTACCGGCTGGGCCGAGTTGCCGGTGGAGGTGCAGAACAGCGACTACTACTATGCGCATCATATTTGCCCGGATTTCTATGTCGGCAGCCAGAAAGCCCGCAATTATACGGTCTGCTTCAGCGCCGAGCACCACTGTCCGGTCTGGGTGGCCGCTCCGCGCCACGCTTGCTACGAGGTGAAAGGAACGGATCGTACGGACGCTTACAGTCGCGATCCGGATATTCCGTCCGGTATTCAATACAGCAGTAAATCGACCGGCGGCGGTTGCAACAAGGGCCATATGCTCGGTTCGGCCGAACGGCTCGTGACCCGGAAAACCAACGAACAGGTATTCTATTATTCGAATATCGCGCCGCAATATTCGTCGAACTTCAACAACGGCGGCGGGGCATGGAACAATCTGGAAAGTTTTGTCGATGCGCAGGTTTGCGCCGATACGACTTATATCGTGGTAGGCACCTATTTCGAACCTTTCACCGATGCTTACGGCAAGAGCTGCACTTCGTCGAAAATCGATTTCGGCGGACGCAGCGACGTGAGCCGGCCTTCGATGTTCTACTACCTGCTGCTGCGGACCAAGAACGGAAATACGAAAAAATCGGTGATGGATTGTGCCGCGAGCGAATTGAAGTGCGCCGCCTTCGTGCTGCGTCATAACATGGATAAAGGGCACGAGCCGCAGGCCAAAGATATGATGTCGGTGGCGGAAATCGAGCGATTGACGGGCTTTACCTTCTTCGCCAACGTGCCGAATGCGCCGAAGGATACCTACAATCCGTCGGACTGGGGCTTGTAGCGTTCCGAATGGAAACCCGGGTCTATTCTTGGGGCGACGGCCGACCCTGGCACAGCTACGCGGCGTATTGCCGGCGACATTTCGGCGGCCGGGTGCGTAAGATCGCGGTGGATGCCGGCTTGAGCTGTCCCAACCGGGACGGAACGATCGGATCGGAGGGGTGTACGTTCTGTGACAACAGGGCGTTCACCCCTTCCTACTGTTCGCCCCGGAAGAGCCTGACGCGGCAGATCGACGAGGGAATCGCTTTCCATGCGGCCCGAGGGCGGGATGAAGGGCTTTGTCTGGTCTATTTCCAACCTTTTTCCAATACGCACGCTCCTGTCGCACGGCTTCGGGAGCTTTATGCCGAAGCGTTGGCTCATCCCCGGATTTCGGGACTGGTGATCGGCACGCGGCCCGATTGCGTGGACGACGAGAAGCTGGATTTGCTGGCGGAGCTGGCACGGAAACGCTATGTGGCGGTCGAATACGGCGTCGAATCCACCTGCGACGAAACATTGCGGGCCGTCCGTCGCGGCCATGACTTCGCGGCGGCCCGGCAGGCTATTGCGGCGAGCGCCGCACGGGGGTTGCACGTCGGGGCCCATTTCATTCTGGGGCTGCCCGGCGAAGACGACGAAATGCTTCTTCGACAGGTGGAGCGGATCAATGCCCTGCCGCTCGAAACGGTCAAGTTCCACCAGTTGCAGCTCGTTCGGGGAACGACCCTTGCCGCGCAATACGACGCCGAGCCCGGCCGCTTCCGCCTGCGTACCTCCGAGGAGTATCTCTCGCTGGTGGTCGAGGTGTTGCGGCGGCTGCGTCCCGATATGGCTGTGGAGCGTATCGCCAGCGAAGTGCCGATGGGATTTCACCACTTGACGCAGTGGCATTTAACGCGGGTTTCCACCCTTTGGTCCCTGCTTGAAAAAAGATTAACGGCACGGAACGCGTATCAAGGCGAAATTTTTATACCTTTGCGCCGTTAAACCTTAATTGTTCAAAGAAAAATGACTCTGTTGAAGGAAAAAATAACTTTCGGGACGATTATGGGCGTAGTACGGGAATATTTCGTGATGACGATCGGTATTCTCCTCTACACGTTCGCGTGGATCGCCTGTATTCTGCCCGCACACGGTACCGGCGGCGGTGCCACGGGTGCGGCGCTGGTGTTGTGCGGGGCGATCGAAAACCTGTTCAACTTCCAGATTAACATCGGTACGATGGCGTTCATCGTCAATGGTATTCTGCTGCTGTTCGCAGGTTTCATCATTGGTTGGAATTTCGGTATCAAGACGATTTTCTGTATCATCGTGCTTCCTGCGTCGCTGAACTTTTTCCAGGAAACACTGCCCGGCGTGCAGGCGTGGCTCGCGGAACTGGGCGTTATCCCACCCGATGCGATCAGCCTGTTCGGTAATCTGGAACCGCTGCTGCTGGTCATCATGGGCGGTATGCTGTCCGGTGTGGGTATCTATATGTGTTTTCGTCAGGGCGGTTCGACCGGCGGTACGGATATCGTGGCGCTGCTGATCAACAAGTATCATCCGATCAACTACGGCCGTGTCGTGCTGGTGACCGATTCGCTTATCATCTGTGCATCGCTGCTGGTGGGCAACGGCATCGAGACGGTGATCTACGGCTTCCTGCTGACGGCGGTATTCGGTCTGAGCACCGATGCGTTGCTGGCGGGCAACCAGCAGTCGAATCAGATTCTGGTCATCAGCCATGAGCACGACCGTATCGCCGCAGAGATCGTCGAGAAGGCGCATCGCGGGGTGACGATGCTCAACGGCATGGGATGGTACACGAAAGAGTCGTCGCAGGTAGTGATGGTTATTTGCCGCAAACGCGAAACGGCCGACATCCTCAAGATCGTCCGCAACCTCGACCCCAAGGCGTTCGTTTCGGTGGCTTCGGTAACGGGTGTTTACGGACAGGGCTTCGGTATCATCGACGGCGGTATGCTCAACGGTATGAAGAAGAATTAGGGAATCTTCTTCGATTTGAAATAATACTCCTCGTCGATCCGGCGGGGAGTATTTGTTTTCCGGGAATAATGCGTAACTTTACCCGAAGAAAAACCGAATTGATTCCGTCGTTTTGCGGTTGCGGCTCGGCTCCGGACGGGCCGGTCGGTTCCGCAGCCTGAAAGCACTCCTTTTCGATCCTGCTACGACCATGCGCTATGCCGACATCGTACTTCCTCTGGCCCAGCCTCTCTACACCTTTGCGGTGGCGGAAGGCGTGACGCTTTGCGAGGGGATGGCCGTAGTCGTGCCTTTCGGCCGATCGAAGATCTACACGGGCATCGTCTGGCGGCTGCACGACCGGCGCCCCGATTTCAAGACCGTCAAGACCGTCTCCCGCGTGCTCTACGGTACGCCTCTGCTCGACGAGCGGCAGCGCCGTTTCTGGGAGTGGGTCGCCGATTATTACATGTGCACGCTGGGCGAGGTGATGCGCGTGGCGCTGCCGTCGCTGATGAAGCCGAGCGGACACGGCGAGGAGGAGTTTGCTGCCGACGAGTTCCGGCCCCGCCGGGAGTGGTTCGTGGCCCTGGCCGGCGAAGCGCTCACCGCCGACGGGCTGGCCGCCGCGCTGGAACGTATGGGGCGTCGTGCCCCCCGGCAGCGGGAGGCGCTGGAGGAGTTGGCTGCCCTTGCGCCCGACGGGGCGGAAGTCGCCCGGAGCCGACTCGCCGCCGATCGGACGGCTCTCGCTCTCCTGGTGAAAAAGGGGTTATTGACCTGTATCGAACGGGAGGTCGCACCCGGTCCGGTGACTGGCGGTGCGCAGTTTCGTCTGCCGACGCTTTCCGCTGCGCAGCGGAAGGCTGCCGAGGAGATCCGTGCCGTGTTTGCCGATCGCGCGACCGTGCTGCTGCGGGGTGTCACCGGTTCGGGCAAAACGGAAATTTATATGCACTTCGCTGCCGAGGTGCTGGCCCGGGGCGGACAAGTGCTGCTGCTCGTGCCGGAGATCGCTCTCACGGCCCAGTTGGTCGATCGGCTCCGGCAGGTTTTCGGCGAGCGGGTGATCGCCTATCATTCGAAACTCACCGACCGCAAGCGTACGGAGCTTTACCTCCGCCTGCGGGATTCTGCGGGCGGCGAGCTGGTGATCGGGGCCCGTTCGGCGATCTTCCTGCCGCTGCGCCGCCTGGAGCTGGTCGTGGTGGACGAGGAACACGATCCCAGTTACAAACAGACCGACCCGGCGCCCCGCTACCAGGCACGCGACTGCGCCGTGCTGATGACCCGACTGCTGGGGTGCCGTACGCTGCTGGGCAGCGCTACTCCGTCGCTGGAGAGTTATTTAAACGCTGCGACCGGAAAATACGGCAGCGTGGTACTGGCCGAGCGTTACGGACCGTCGCGGATGCCGCAGATCCTCGTGTCCGATACGATCCGTGCCGTGAAACGCGGCGAGCGGCATGCCCATTTCAACAAATTGCTGCTCGACCGTATGGAGGAGACCCTCGGCGGAGGCGGTCAGGCGATGCTTTTCCAGAACCGGCGGGGTTTCGCACCCTATGTCGAGTGCCGGGAGTGCGGCTGGACGGCCCGCTGTCCGGATTGTAATGTGACTCTCACGCTCCACAAGGGAAGCGGTCGTATGGTCTGTCACTATTGCGGTCATACGGAGCCTGTTCCGGCCAAGTGCCCCCATTGCCGGGTGACCGAACCCGTGCCGATGGGCTTCGGGACGGAAAAGGTCGAGGAGGAGATCGCCCGCGTTTTCCCCGAGGCGCGGGTCGCCCGGCTCGACCGCGACAGCGTTACCTCCGAGCGTGCTTTCCGGCAGATCGTCGAGGCCTTCGCCCGGGGCGACGACGATATTCTGGTGGGGACGCAGATGATTACCAAAGGATTCGATTTCGGCGGCGTGGAGCTGGTCGGTGTGCTCAACGCCGACAATCTGCTCAACAATCCCGATTTCCGTTCGGCGGAGCGTGCATTCCAACTGCTGATGCAGGTGGCGGGCCGCGCCGGTCGGCGCGAAAATCCCGGAACGGTCGTGATCCAGACCGCTGAGCCGGGACATCCCGTCTTGCAACAGGTGATTGCGGGCGATTACGAGGCGATGGCTCGTCAGCAGCTCGCCGAGCGGAAAGCGTTCTTCTATCCGCCCTATGCACGGCTCCTGAACCTGTTGTTGCGTCACCGCGATCCCGTGACGCTGCGCCGTGCGGCCAACGCCCTGGCCGCCGCCCTGCGCGAACGGTTCGGGCGGCGCGTGCTGGGACCCACGGCCCCGCCCGTCGATCGGGTACGGGGCGAGTATCTGGCGACCCTGCTGCTGAAGGTCGAGGCGGGGGCTTCGCTGGCCCGGGCTCGCGAGGCGGTGCGCGGGATTCTCGACCGGGTGGTCAAAAGTCCCGAATGCAAAGGCGTTACGATTCTCTGCGATGTCGATCCTCAATGATATAAAGGGGCTTTTTCTGCCGCCTGTCTGTCCCGTATGCGGCGGCGAGTTGCACGAGGGCGAGGGTGCTTTCTGTATGATGTGCCGTACGTTGGCACCCCAGACCGGATTCTGGCGCCGTGCGGACAATCCGCTGGCCGAGCGGCTGCGCAACGAGTTTCCCGTCGTGCAGGCCTCGGCTTTTCTCTGGTTCGTTGCGGGCAGTCCCTGGCAGCGGGCCATTCATGGTTTCAAGTATTACAACCGCTGGCGCACGGCCCGCGACCTGGGTGCCTGGTATGGCGGCAACCTTGCCGACAGCGGACTGTACGGAAGCGTGGACTGCATCGTTCCCGTGCCGCTTCATACCCGGCGGTTGCTGGCCCGGGGGTACAATCAGGCTGCCTATATCGCCGAGGGGATCGCTTCCCGGATGGGAGTGCCGGTGGAGGATCGGGCGGTCAGTCGCCTGCGCAACAACCCGAGCCAGACGACCCGTTCTTCGGCCGGGCGCTGGGAGAACGTACGCGACTTGTTTGCGGTCGCGCGGCCCGGAGCGTTGGCCGGACGGCACGTGCTGCTGGTCGATGACGTGGTGACTACCGGTTCGACGCTGCTTTCCTGCACCGAAGCTCTCCTTCGTGCGGTGCCCGACTGTCGGGTCAGCATTGCTGCACTGGCCGTTTCGCGCCGCCATTTCGGATTGGATCGGTAACTTCGATCGAGTAGTCTTTGCATTGACAATGAGGTGTTTCGGTTGGATTTTGCTCCGGCCAGGTCCGAACGGGTTTGGCTTGTCACTTACCTTTCGCTATCTTTGTAGAAGATAGGATGCGCCTCGGAAAACTGGGAACAAGTTCCTGTTTTCTCTCGGCTTTCGCTATCTTTGCAGCGCGAAATTTGTGTTTTATAATATTTTTCCGGCGGGGTGCAATGTATCTCGTCGGGCTTTTTTAACTGTCGATTGAGCTATGTTTCGTATCGTTTTGCTGTTGTTTGCCGGAATCGGAGCGGGCTATCTGCTGCGCAACTGGTCGTTTGTGGCCAGGCTGGAGCGGGGAGTATCGCTTACCGTGTGGGCCCTGCTCTTCGTTTTCGGTGTTACGATCGGTTCCAACCGCGAACTGATCGTCAATTTCGGACGTTTCGGCTGGCAGGCCGCCGTGATCGCCTGCCTCGGCGTCGCCGGGAGTTTCGCGGCGGTATTCGTCGTCCGGCGTTACTTTTTCCGGAAAGGAGGGAGCGATGAGAGATAGTCTGATCGTTTTCGTTTTTTTTGCAGTCGGCGTGGCGCTCGGTTATGCCGATGCCGTCCCGACGTGGCTGTTGGATCCCGATCTGCCGATGATTATTCTTTCGGTGATGGTGGTGCTGGTCGGCTTGGGACTCGGGGCCGGCGACAATCTGCACTATATGCTGCGCACGTTCAACTGGCGGATGCTCCTGTTGCCGCTTTGTACGATCGTCGGCACCCTGCTCTTTTCGGCGCTCGGCGTGCTGGTGCTCCGGGGATTCAGCCTGACGGACTGTCTGGCCGTAGGCAGCGGTTTCGGCTACTATTCGCTTTCGTCGGTGCTGATCGCCGACCTGAAGAGCGCGACGCTCGGCGTGCAGGGCGCCGCCGAGTTGGCGACGGTCGCTTTGCTGGCCAACGTCGTGCGCGAGATGATCGCCCTGTTCGGAATGCCGCTGTTCGCCCGCTGGGGCGGTCCGCTGGCCCCGATCTCGGTGGCGGGCGTGACTTCGATGGACGTGTGTCTGCCTTCGATCGCCCGTTATTCGGGCAGCGACCTGGTGCCGCTGGCCATCCTGCACGGCATCGTACTGGAGGTGTGCGTGCCGATTCTGGTCGGTGCCTTTTGCTGACCGAAGGGACCGTAAAAAAGAATCGACAGAAAGCCCCTTTTTATCGACATCTTTCCGGCCCGGGAGAATCCCCTGCCGGGGATCGTTCGATTGTAAACAGATTTTTCGACAAAACGGGGTCCGGGGCGTTTTGATATGTCGCCCCGTTTGTCTATTTTTGAAAGTTGAAATCCACGTAACGAATGGCTAAAGAATATACCCCCGCTTCGCGCAACCGCGAAGCGTTCGCTGCAATGACCGATACCCCCGGCAACGTGCCTCCGCAGGCCGTCGAACTGGAGGAGGCGGTGCTCGGCGCTCTGATGCTCGAGAAGGATTCGATCATCACCGTGCAGGAGTTCATCACGCCCGAGGCTTTCTATACCGAAGAGCATCGGACGATCTACCGCGCGATCGAGGAGCTCTCGACCGAACTCAAACCGATCGACCTCTATACGGTCACCGAGCGGCTGAAGGTCCGCAAGGAGTTGCAGAAGGTGGGCGGTGCGTCGTACCTGGCGCAGCTCACGCAGAAGGTGGGCTCGGCGGCCAACGTGGAGTTCCACGCCAAAATCATCGCCCAGAAGTACGTGCAGCGGGAGCTGATCCGCTCCGCGACCGAGATCCAGCGCCGTTCGTACGACGAATCGACTGACGTGACGGAGTTGATCGGCTATGCCGAGAGCGAAATCTTCAAGGTGGCCGAAGGTCACGTCAAGCGTTCGGTACAGTCGTCCAAGGATTTGCTGGCCAAGGCGCTGATGCAGATCGAGGAGGCATCCAAGAACACGTCGGCCTTCAACGGCGTGCCTTCGGGTTTCATGGCCATCGACCGCGTGACGCTCGGCTGGCAGTTGTCGGACCTCATCATCGTGGCGGCACGCCCTTCGATGGGTAAGACCGCCTTCGTGTTGTCGATGGCCCGCAACATGGCCGTCGATCACGAACGTCCGGTGGCGTTCTTCTCGCTCGAGATGTCTTCGGTGCAGTTGATGATGCGCCTTATCATCGCCGAAACGGGTATTCCGGGCAACGATATCAAGAGCGGCCGTCTTACGCCCGAGCAGTGGCGCCACCTGGAGTCGGCGACCAAGCCGCTGGGGGCGGCCCCCCTTTACATCGACGATACGCCGGCGTTGTCGGTCTTCGAATTCCGCTCGAAAGCCCGGCGTCTGAAGATACACAACGACATCCAGATCATCATCATCGACTATTTGCAGTTGATGACCGGCGGAACGCAGGATTCGAAGGGCAACCGCGAACAGGAGGTGGCTTTCATCTCCCGCACGTTGAAGGCCATCGCCAAGGAGTTGAACGTGCCGATCATCGCCCTCTCGCAGTTGAGCCGTGCTACGGAGCTGCGCGGCGGTTCGAAACGCCCCCAGCTTTCGGACCTGCGCGAATCGGGGGCCATCGAGCAGGACGCCGACATCGTGGCTTTCATCCATCGTCCCGAATATTACGGTATCAATCAGGACGAGAACGGTATGCCGACGGCGGGTATGGCCGAGATCATCATCGCCAAGCACCGTAACGGTGCGGTCACGGATGTCAATCTGCGTTTCCTGAAGGACCAGGCCCGCTTCGCCGATGTGGACGAAACGCTGATGCCGGAGGCGGGCAGTCGCCCTGCGCCGGGGCAGTACGAGGATGTATCGAGCGGTTCCAATTCCGGGCTGGGCGGCTTCGGCGGCGTGCCCGAGGAGTTCCTTACGCCCGGTGTGTCGGGGGCGCCCGTGAATCTGAACGAGGAGGAGCCGTTTTAGCGGAGCCGGCTCCGGTTTCCGCGTCCGGTTTTGCCGCATTCGCGGCGGGGGCGCCGCTCTGGAAGTGCGGGTCCGGAAATTCGGACCGGAGCTGGAGGAAGATCGCTTGATTGTATAGTGAAAGATCGATAATATGTTCGTCAGTACGTATGCAGGGGCTGTTGCCGGGATCGACGCCGTGAAGGTGACCGTCGAGGTCAATCTCACCGGGGGCGGTCTGGGACTCTATTTGGTCGGACTGCCGGACAACGCCGTCAAGGAGAGCGAGCAGCGTATCCGGGCGGCTTTCGAGAATACCGGTCGCAAGATGTCGGGCCGCAAGGTCGTGGTGAACCTCGCTCCGGCCGATCTGCGCAAGGAGGCTGATTTATGGTTGCAAGAATACGGTTATCCCTAA
>OLQN01001372.1_pt1 | contig 18603 bp, 15 predicted proteins | sample 1673181 | NCBI WGS metagenome assembly OLQN01 (sample SAMEA3136763, study PRJEB25190) | human gut metagenome | biome: human gut; feature: human-associated habitat; material: faeces | place: Austria | collected 2013
ACGCCTCCTCCAAAATTCTCCTCATGCAGAAGATTCATTTGTTTATCATAGATTAATAAGGTTGTAAATGGAACGTATGCGCCGCCACTTATCGCAGCTCTATTTGTATATTCATGAGCAATATAATAATTATCCGTAATAATATAATTCTTATCAAATATCTCTGATAAACTTTCATCATACGGCACCGGATTTGTTTTAAAACCTTTATAAATATATGGAATTCCATTAACATTGAATATTTTTGCATAGAAAAAATTATCTGCCGTATCTATCCTCGTTTCTTCTATTTTCGGTGCGTTACCGCGTATAAATTCCGTGTCCGCAAATGCTTCTACTTGAAATATACAAATAAATATTGTTATTAAAAGAATTATTTTCCTCATAAAACCTCACCTCACAATTATTATTGAATTCTAAACCAATTTTCGCATGTAGCCGATGCTCCCGCTAATTCTGTTGATTCTATAACTATATTAGCTGTTTCATTGGGAGCCATTTGAATAGTATATATATCATCTTCATAGTGATTATCGCTATCAAATGCATTAGAATTTATAGGCAATAAATTACCATTTGAATAACAATTAATACGATAACGTCTATTAATTGCAGCATGATAAACAAACTGCCTTTCAGTGTCACTTAAATTATGTATCACTATATTATACTTGAATGTTACTCCATAGCCCTGCATATTTGTTTCTCCAAGAAAATTCTCAAAATCTTTTGCGGATTTTTTTAAATTTTCGCTTAATGCATCTCCATATGAATCATAATTAGTATTAGCAAGAATATTGAACCACTGATTATTAAATTCTTCGTTTGTTTCCCATGTAGTTTTTTGTGCGACAGCATAGGGTCCGACTTTTACAACCTCTGGTATTATATACGGATTTACCTTTGGTGAATGATATGTATCGAAAAAAAGTCCGCTATACTTTTCTTCACCCGTATCTAAGCTATAATAAGCATCATATGCGAGTCCTAACGAGCTACTTATTGGAACACGGTCCTTACATAAATAATATAAAGGCGATGCGTTTGTTATAAAAGAACTTGTAACGTTTCCATTATTCGGAATAATGGGATCGGTTTTAAAGGTTAACTTAGTGTCATATGCTACTGTATCATCAATGTAATATTCTAAAACGTCGGATTCTACCACTTTACCAAACTCACCTTTGCCCTTAATCATGCCTGTTGCTTCATCATATGTTGGTTTTGCTTGATTTAGGTCAAATACATTATCAAAATCACTACTGTCTGCCATAGCCATTGTGGCAAAATTAACAGTTCCTCCTGTAACTTCAAATTCCATCATTAAATACATAAATCCCATATCATCATTATCTGAAATTACAATATTATCAGGCATTTTATTAATGTCCGTCAACCAAACATTCTTCCCTTGTTTTAAATCACTCGTTATATTTTTTGATATGATTTGACTTGGGTCTGTAGAATTGAATCTTTCTTCTGCCTTATAAAATTGTGACCATCCATCTCTTTGTGCATAAGTTAAACCAATTCTATGACAGAATTCAACAGTTCTAGGATCTCCACCATGTTCACCACAGATACCTAATTTAATATCTGGACGAACTGGTTTAGCTTTATTAATAGCAATTTGCATTAATTGTCCAACACCATTTTCATCAATGTGAGCAAATGGATCAGATTCAAAGATGTTCTTAGTATAATATTCATTTAAGAATTTAGCAGCATCATCACGAGAGAATCCATAAGTCATTTGAGTTAAGTCATTTGTACCAAATGAGAAGAATTCAGCTTCTTTTGCGATTTCATCTGCAGTTAATGCAGCACGAGGAATTTCAATCATTGTACCAACTTTATATGGTAATTCAACACCTGCTTCTTCGATAATTGCATCAGCAGTTTTACATACGACATCTTTAACATATTTTAATTCTTTAATATCTCCAACTAATGGAATCATAATTTCTGGAACAACGTTTTGTCCTTCTTTATTAACAGCAATTGCAGCTTCAATAACAGCTCTTGTTTGCATTTCAGCAATTTCTGGATAAGTTACTGCTAAACGGCATCCACGATGACCCATCATTGGGTTGAATTCTTTTAATGATTCAACACGTGCTTTTAACGCATCAAATGTCATACCTAAACTTTCAGCTAAAGGTCTGATTTCTTCATCTGTATGTGGTAAGAATTCATGTAAAGGTGGATCCAAGAAACGAATTGTTACTGGATAGATTTCCATTGCTTTAAATAATTCTTTAAAGTCAGATCTTTGATATGGTAAGATTTTTTCTAGCGCTTCTTTTCTTGCTTCTACTGTTTCAGCAGTAATCATACGTCTGAAGTTGAAAATTCTTTCTTCTTCGAAGAACATATGTTCTGTTCTACATAAACCAATACCTTCTGCCCCAAATTTACGAGCTTGTAAAGCATCTCTTGGAGTATCAGCATTTGTTCTAACTTTTAATGTACGTACATCATCAGCCCATGACATAAATGTTTCAAAGTCACCACTGATTTCAGGTTCTACAGTTTTAATTCTTTCACCGTAAACATTACCTGTACTTCCATCTAAAGAGATATAGTCATTTTCTGTGAATTTCAATCCATTAACTGTAAAGTATTTTTCACCTTCATGATATTTTTTACCATCTGGTGTCATTAATACTTTAGCTTCTTCATCAACTCTTAAGCTTCCGCATCCACATACACAGCAAGTACCCATACCACGAGCAACTACAGCTGCATGTGATGTCATACCACCACGGATAGTTAAGATACCATGAGCAATATTCATACCTTCTATATCTTCTGGTGAAGTTTCAAGACGAACTAATAAGATATCTTGAACACCATTTTTAAGGCTGATTCTAAAGCAGGAATTGTCAACTTCTATACTTCTGCAGTGAAATAAATACGTCCTGTTGCAGCACCTGGAGAAGCAGCTAATCCTGTAGCTACAACTTGAGCACATTTCAATGAAGTTTCTTCAAAGTTTGGATGTAATAATTGATCTAATTGTCTTGGTTCTACTTTTAATAATGCTTGTTCTTTAGTAATCATTCCTTCATTTACTAAATCAACCGCAATTTTTAAAGCGGCTTGTGCAGTTCTTTTACCATTACGAGTTTGTAACATGAATAATTTACCATTTTCAATAGTAAATTCCATATCTTGCATATCTCTATAATGTTCTTCTAGAATGTCACATACTTTACAGAATTGTTCATAACATTCTGGCATAACTTCATTTAATGTCGCAATTGGTTGTGGTGTACGAATACCAGCAACAACGTCTTCACCTTGTGCATTCATTAAGTATTCACCGAATAATTTCTTTTCACCAGTTGCAGGGTTACGAGTGAAGGCAACACCTGTACCAGAAGTATCTCCTGTATTACCATAAACCATTTGTTGAACGTTTACAGCAGTTCCCCATGAACCAGGAATATCATTTAAACGTCTGTAAGTGATTGCACGATCATTGTTCCATGAACGGAATACAGCTTTGATTGCTTCCATTAATTGAACTTTTGGATCTTGTGGGAATTCAACTCCCGCATGTTTTTTGTATTCTTCTTTATAAATAGCAACAACTTCTTTTAAATCTTCAGCAGTTAAATCTGTATCAAATTCAACCCCTTTTTCTTCTTTGATATCATCAAATTTTCTTTCAAATGAGCTTTTGGGGAATCCCATAACAACATCTGCGAACATTTGAATGAATCTTCTATAACTATCATATACGAATCTTTCATTATTTGTAATTTTAGTAAACCCAGTAGCTACTTCATCATTTAAACCTAAGTTTAAAACAGTATCCATCATACCTGGCATTGATTCTCTTGCTCCAGAACGAACAGATACTAACAATGGATTTGTTGGATCTCCTAATTTTTTTCCAGTTTCAGCTTCTAATTCAGCTAATTTATTATCAATTTGCGCACAAATTTCAGGTGAAATTTGTTTTCCATCTTCATAATAAGCAGTACAAGCTTCTGTTGATACAGTAAATCCTTGTGGAACAGGTAAACCAATGCTTGTCATTTCAGCTAAGTTTGCACCTTTACCTCCAAGGATGACTCTCATATCTTTATTTCCTTCTTTGAATGAGTAAACATATTGTTTCATTTCAATCAATCCTCCTAATTAATCAACTAATATAATTATACACATGATAGCCCTTACATTCAAGTATAAATTGATACCGCTTTCATAAAATTTTATTAATTATGTTGATTTTATCGCCTTTAATTTTTTTTAAAAAAATAGAACAAGAAACAGCCTAACGGCTATTTGCTTGCTCTATTTCTACTTTTCGTCCATTTAATTTTTCTTTTTGACAATGTCTCATTACTTTTTTTACAGCTTTATCATTAATATTTACAAACGTAAACTTTCTTTTAATATCAATTCCTTGAATATCACTTTCTCTAATATTTGCCTTTGAGACCAAGAAATGAATAATATCTTTTTTCTTTACTTTATCCATAGATCCTACCGTTAAAAATAAACGTGTATAACCTTCACTTGCACCTTTTTTACGTTTTGATGAAGATTCAAGTTTTTCTTTTGTATAAGGAAAACCAATTTCTTGATTTAAAGATAATTCTATTAAAGCTGCCGTTACATCTTTTAACATATGATTTTCAATTTGATTTACCAAATCTTTCATTGGTTTATGTTCTCCATGTAAAATCATATCTTCTAATTTATACATTAATTCTGTTACTTTATGTTGGTGAATTTGTGTTAATGTTGGTACTTCTAATTTTTCAATATGAGATTTTGTTTTTCTTTCAATCTCTTTTAAATAGCGTTCTTCTTTTCCTACAACAATTGTATAGGCTTTTCCTTCACGATTCGCACGCCCTGTACGTCCAATACGATGTACATAAAGATCTACTTCTTGAGGTAATTCATAGTTGATAACATGACTAATATTTTCTACATCAATTCCTCTAGCGGCAACATCTGTCGCAATTAAATAATGAATTGTTCCCTCTTTGAATTTCTTTAAAGTTCTCATACGATGATCTTGATTTAAATCACCATGCATCGCTTCTACATTATAATTGGCCTTTTGCATTTGTTCCGTTACTTCATCAACGCTTCTTTTAGTACGACAGAAAATAATTCCTGATTGTACAGTTTCACTATCAATAATACGACATAATGTTTCAAAACGGTCTTTTTGTTTAACTTCAAAATAATATTGTTTAACTGTATTAGCTGTCACTGTTTTTTGTTTAACTTGAATATGCTTATAATCTGGTTTCATATAATTTTTCGCAATTTTTTTAATACCTTCTGGCATCGTTGCAGAAAACAACATCGTTGTATGTTCTGGATTTGTCTTAGAAATAATCGTTTCAATATCTTCTACAAATCCCATATTCAACATTTCATCAGCTTCATCTAAAACCACGTAAGAAACTTCATCTAGTTGAAGTACTTTACGTCTCATTAAATCCATCATTCTTCCCGGTGTTCCTACGACAATATCAACACCTTTTTTAATCGATTTAATTTGTTTTTCAATACCACTACCACCATAAACACAAGCAAAACGTAAAGAACTGTATTTTCCAAGTTTTTTTAATTCTTCATGAATTTGCATGGTAAGTTCTCTTGTTGGTGATAAAATATACGCTTGTGGTTTCTTTTTTCTTTCTTTTAAATTTGTAAGTAAAATACTTGAAAACGCCAAAGTTTTTCCTGTTCCTGTTTGTGCTTGTCCAATGACATCATAGCCTTCCAAAATAACAGGGATAATATTTTCTTGAATAGGTGTTGGTTTTTCAAAACCTAATTCATTGATTGATTTTAATAATTCTTCACTTAATCCTAATTTTTCAAATTTATTCATTCATTTTCTCCTCAAGTTTTTCGAGTATAACATAATTCATTTTAAAATGCAAAAAAAGAATGCATTAACATACATTCTTTAAATCACCCTTTAAAAAACCTTGAATATTGTCAACGACTAAATCAAACAAACGATTTCTTGCTTCTACTGTTGCCCATGCAATATGAGGTGTCATTAAAAGTTTTGAAGCATCATTAATTTGTAGTAAAGGACTTTCTTTTGCAAGTGGTTCTCTTTCAAAAACATCGAGTCCTGCCCCGGCAATTTCATTATTTTGTAAAGCTTCAACCAGTGCTTCTTCATCAACAATACCACCACGTCCTACATTAATTAAAATCGCTTCTTTTTTCATTAACTTAAATGATTCTTCACCAATTAATCCTTTAGTTTGTTCATTTAAAGGACAATGAATAGAAACAATATCACTTGTTTTTAATAATGTTTCTAAATCAACTGAGAGATAATCTTGCTTCGTATTTTTTCCACTTGTCGAATAATACTGAACTTGACAACCAAAAGCTTCAGCAATTTTAGCAACCGTACGTCCAATATTTCCCATACCAATAATCCCCCATGTTTTTTCATGTAATTCATAAAAACAAGGTCCAATATGACTAAACATACCACTTTCACTATATTGACCACTTTGAACATAATTATGATAATAACTATTTTTATGTAAAAGTTCTAAAGCTAAAGCAAAAGTATGTTGCGCAACACTTAAAGAAGAATACCCTGCCACATTGCATACCGTAATACCACGACGATGACAATAATCTAAATCAACATTATTGACACCTGTTGCTGTAATACAAATAAGTTTTACTTTAGAAGCATATTGTAAGACTTCTTCGGTAAGTAAACATTTATTCGTAATAATGATATCTGCTTCTTTAATACGTTCAATGACTTCTTCCGGATTACTTTGTTTATAAATCGTTACTTGTCCAAATTGATTCAACTTAGAAAGATCAACATCATCTCCTAAACAAACACTATCTAAAAAGACAACGCTAGAACTCTTTTTTTTTAAAATATTTAAAATATCTTCATAAGATTTTCCTGAAAAGAATTTTCCTAAATTGATTGCTTCATTAATATCTAAAATAGAGCTTTCATGATAAATCCCTTTCATTTCATTATCTTCAAATTCAAAACTTAAATATTTATTTAAAAGACAAATCCCTAATGCTCTTGATGTCATTTCTTTATCTTTTTCAATTGTATCTAATATATTTTGAATAAAAGAAGCATCCTCTTGAACACATTTAGTAAGGGCTTCTTCTACTTCAACCCCTTCAAATAAATGATTTCTAAAACCATCATGATAAAGAAATGGTAAAACTACATCATAAACACTCATTGGAACATGCCCATACCCTTTTGTAAAGTTATATAGGATTGCAAGTCCTAAATTTTCATCTTTCATCTTATCTACTAACTTCATTTTGATCCTCCATAAATAATTTTATTTTTACACGATGTCTTTCTTGTTTTGTAAGATCATCATAGAATACAAAACAATACTTAAACGCTTGATCTTTACGATTATATTTCAATAAATTATAACTTAAATAACTGCTTTTTCTTTCTCTGGTACCTCCTCCACAAGAAGAACCTCCTGCCATAATATATGTATTTCCTTTTTTTACAACACAAGGAATATGCTTGTGTCCATGGAAAATATAACGTACATGATGTTTTTCTAACCAATACATTACATCTTGAGCATCCACAAGGGCTTTTGTCGAGTCAGCAATTTTCCCCATGAATAGTTTTTCATTCCATTTTATTTTCAAAAAATCATCTTTTCTAAGTGGCATTAAATGATGATGCATCATAGCAATCAAAGTATAATCCTCTAAATGATTAATAGATAATAACTCATCTTCAATTTCTTGTAAAAGTCTTTGCCCGACCATTCCCCTTGCTAGATTTCCTTGGGAAGTAGAATCTATTTTGATCACAATCATTTTAACATCCGGATAAACTTTAATATTTTCTCCTAGCAAATAAGCTACCACTTTTGTCTTTTGTTTTTTTAAAAGATTCAAGCCATAAACAATGACGTCATGATTTCCTAAAACAAACGTTACATCACTATGATATTTCCTTTTTAAACGATTCATAAAATGAGAGGCTGCATACATATTTTTACGATTAGGCGAATTCATTAGATCACCCGTAATCAAAAATTTAAGTTGATGATCATGAGGAAGCATATGATAAAGTTCATCTAGACTATCTTGTAATACAATAAGTCCATTGTCTGTTTTCTTTGTTCCTAAATGAAGATCACTTAGTTGTATAAAATATTGATCTTCATTTGTTTGACATTTCTTTTCAAAAATCTTATTTGTTTCTATTAGTCTAAAACATTCTTTTACTTCCTCTATGTTTTTTACAGGATAAAAAACACTTTGCTCTCCTTTAAATATAAAAACACCAGGCCAACGATCTATTTGATAAAGAGCATTTAAAAACAGATGAAAAGGTCCATATAAAGAGATATCTTCTTTCAATGCCTTTTTTATACAAAAAACGCGCATCAAATCATGATTATAACTATTATCAAAATTTTCCAAGAATTGCTGATCGATTCCCGATAATAAAATGACTTGATATTTTTCTTTTTCCTTTGCTATATATTTATGAAAATCATGTGCATAACTTGTTTTAAAAGCCGTATCATAGGTTTCAAAGTTTTTACTTCTAAAAAGTAACTCACATTCATTTTTTTGAATTTGATGTACAAATGGAAATTTTATATTTTGTTTTGTTAACCAATCTTTAAATTCTCCAAGTTGTTCGTAACTTGCATACACATCCCTAAATGACTTATTACCGTCTTTAAAAATAAAATTAAAATAGAGATTCATTAAATCATATTCATTCATGTGTGTCACCTCCCACATATTATACACAAAAAAAAGCCTAACGAATAGGCTTTTAGAATTTTAAATTTCTTGGAGTTCTTGGGAATGGTTCAACATCTCTAATATTTTGCATACCTGTTAAATACATTAAGAAACGATCGAATCCTAAACCAAATCCAGCATGTTTACATCCACCAAAACGACGTAGATCCATGTACCATTGTAATCCTTCTTTGGCCATTCCTTTTTCATCCATAATTTTTTCTAAGACATCATATCTTTCTTCACGTTGTGATCCACCAACAAGTTCACCAATTCCTGGAACAAGTAAATCACAAGCAGCTACTGTTTTACCATCATCATTTAAACGCATATAGAATGCTTTGATTTCTTTAGGGTAATCTGTTAAAAATACTGGTCCACCAACAATTTTTTCACAGATATAACGTTCGTGTTCTGAATTTAAATCCATACCCCATTCTACTTTATTTTCAAATTTAACATCTGCTTTTAATAAATAATCGATTGCTTCTGTATAAGTCATACGTTTAAAATCACTATCTCTAACTGCTTTGATACGTTTGATACATTCTTTATCAATCATGCTTTCAAAGAATTTCATTTCTTCTGGTGCATTATCTAAGACATAATCAATACAGTATTTAACCATATCTTCAATTAAATCCATATCATCCTCTAAATCAGCAAAAGCAATTTCAGGTTCAATCATCCAGAATTCACTAGCATGTCTTGAAGTATTTGAATTTTCCGCTCTAAAGGCAGGTCCAAATGTATAAACATCACGATAGGTTAAAGCAAAAGCTTCAACATGTAATTGTCCTGTAACTGTAAGATAAGCTTCTTTTCCAAAGAAATCTTTATCAAATTCTGTATTATCGATTGTTGTTGCTCTAAACATTTCTCCAGCACCTTCACCATCATTTGAAGTAATGATTGGTGTATGGACATAAACGAATCCTTGGTTTTGGAAGAATTCATGAATAGCCATTGATAAAACAGATCTTAATCTAAAGATTGCATAAAAAGTATTTGCTCTTGGTCTTAAGTGAGGAATTTCTCTCATGTATTCAAAAGAATGTCTTTTCTTTTGTAATGGGAAATCTTCATCACAAGTTCCTTCAACCACTAAATGTGTTGCTTCAATTTCAAAAGGTTGTTTTCCATCTGGTGTTAATTTTAATTTACCAGTTACTTTAACAGCACTTCCTGTAGAAATATGAGAAGCTTCTTCATAATTATCAATAATTTCATCTAAATAAACAACTTGTACATTTTTAAAATATGTTCCATCATTTAAAGCTAAAAATCCGACTTTCCCACTATTTCTATTTGTACGGATCCATCCTTGTAATTCAACATATTCAATACCATCTAATTGGTCTCTATCATTGATATATAATTCATATAATTCTCTTACTGTAATAAATTCAAACATTTTTCTCTCCCTATTCTTGATCATTTGATTTCATTTTAATTACTAATTCTTGAATAGCTACCACAACATCTACTGTTTGGACTTCAACGCCTTCTTGAACCATAAAATGACTATGCGTAAAATCTACAATTCCTTTAATGCCTAATTTCATTAAACGATCCACTGTTTCTTGAACATTTTCTGAAATCGCCAAAATAGCAATTTTACAATCACTTGGAAAAGTTTCTTCCAACTTGTCAATATGACAAATTTTCACACCAAATCTTTCCCCTTCTTTATTTTTATCCATATCATAACCACAAACAATCTTACCTACTGTATATTGCCAACGATTATATTTTAAAATGGCACTTCCTAAATTGCCAACCCCAATTAAAATAATAGGTTCATCTAATCGTAAACCTAAAACTTCACTTAAACCATCTATAAGATGTTTAACATCATAGCCTCTTCCACGTCTACCAAAATTATCCGTTTTTGATAAATATGTAAAATCACGCCTAATTGTTGTATCTTGTATTCCTGTAATTTCAAACAATTCACTCGATAAACATGTTTCTTTTCCTTCATGTTGCATTTTTCTAAGCGCTTTTAAATAAACAGGAAAACGGGACATTGTCGCTTTTGATATTTTTTTCTCCACACTAATCCCCTCCTATTGATTCTAATTCTAAATCAAAATGTGGTTTAATGCCAAGCGATAAATCACTAAACTTATTATTATCATACATAACTTTTCCTGCTAAAGCAATCATCATTGCATTATCTGTACAACATTTCATCGGTGGAAGAGACAATTGTACGTCTTCTAACATGGCAACTTGCTCTTTCATCTTTTCTCTTAAACCCCTATTAGCAGAAACCCCACCAGCTAACATAATTTCTTTAACACCATATTCTTTAGCCGCTCGAATCGTTTTATCGACCAAGACATCAACAACAACATTTTGAAAAGACGTTGCTAAATCATTTTGATTGATTTCTAAACCTTTTTGTCTATAATTATGTGCTAAATTGATTACTGCTGATTTTAAACCACTAAAACTAAAATTATAACTATCATCATCTAATGGTTTAGGTAAATGATAACTTGCCTTTCCTAAATGAGCCATTTTATCTAAAACCGGTCCTCCAGGATAAGGAAGATTTAAAACTCTTCCCACTTTATCATATGCTTCTCCAACAGCATCATCTAAAGTTTCACCAATCACTTCAAAAGAATAAGGATGTTTCATCAAAACAAGCTCTGTATGCCCACCACTGACTACAAGACATAGTGCTGGATAAACAATATCTTTTTCATAATTATTTGCATAAATATGCCCTGCAATATGGTGAACCCCAATTAATGGTTTATCATAAGCCAAAGAAAGTGTTTTAGCGACTTGTAAACCAATATGTAAAGAGCCAACAAGTCCTGGACCTTTTGTTACACAAATAGCATCAAGGTCTTCCATTTTTATATTTGCTTGTTTTAACGTTTCTTTTAAAACAACAGATACACATTCAACATGCTTACGGCTGGCAATTTCAGGGACAACACCACCATACATTGCATGTATGTCGATTTGACTTGCCACGACACTACTTAAAAATTCTCTTTGATCTTTTAAGACAGCCATCGCCATTTCATCACAACTTGATTCAATTGCTAGTAATAATGACATCTCTATCCCTCCAATTCCTTGATCATTAAATACGCATCTTCACCATTGCTATAGTATCTTTTTCTAACAGCAACATTTTTAAACCCAAATTTTTGATATAAAGCAATTGCTTTTACATTTGAAACACGTACTTCTAAATTAACATTTTGATAATGTAATTCTTCACTTTTTTCAAGAGCGTATTCCATCAGTTGGCTTGCATACCCTTGTCCTTGAAAATGTCGATCCGTCGCAATTGTTGTAATTTGACATTGATCACCTAAAAACCATAATCCTATGTATCCAATAATTTGATTTTCTTTTTCAAGAATATAATAACCCGCCATAGGGTTTTCTTTTAATTCATGTATAAAATCTACTTCATTCCATGGTGATAAAAAAAGATCTTTTTCTAATTCTACAATTCTTTTTAAATCATCAACTTTCATTTCTCTTATTGACATATTTTTTTAGCCTCAACTTCCTTAATATATCTTGGAACAAGACCATCAACATTTTCTATTTCTTTTTCTAAAGTAGAAAGTGTATAAATATGCTTGGCAAGATCCACTTCTTTTTCAGGTATTCCTACTAAATGTGTATCACCAACAATTTCATAATCAGTATATTGTTTTTGATAATTTTCAAATTCATCAATATTTATTAAACAATCATCAACAATAACCTTTCCTTCATTGTAAATTCCTAGAAATAATTTATGGCTTCTTGCATCTAAAATAGAAATAGCTTTTTTCATTCCTGCCATCGCCTTTAAAGAAGAAACAGTTTTTACCTTAATATTCATCGTTGCATTTAATGTTTTCGCAATCGTTAAAGCAACACGTACACCGGTATAAGAACCCGGTCCAATAGTAATGACCATTTCATCAAAATCGCTCATTTTTAAATGATTTTCTTGTAATAATTTTTGTAAATAAACGATTGCATACTCAGATTGCTTTCGATTTCCTTCTTCTTGTAAAGAAGCTAAACATTTTTGATTTTCATATAAAGCTACTACTAAATACTTATTAGCACTATCCATGACAATTGTTTTCATATTCAATCTCCTTTACAAGTTCTTCGTATTTTTTACCAATTGGTTTTAAAATAAATTCTCTATGATCATCATCGATTCTTTTTATCGTCATTGCTAAACGTTCTTGAGGTAAAATATCTTCTAAAAATTCTGGCCATTCAACCACACAAATATCATCACTATCAAAAATTTCTTCAAAGCCTAAATCTTCACTTTGTCCTTCTAAGCGATAAGCATCAAAATGAGATAATTGATAATTTCCTTGATATTGTTTTAAAATTGTAAAAGTTGGTGAATTAATAATTCTTTTAATTCCTAAACCCTTTCCTATTCCTTTAGTAAAAGTTGTTTTGCCTGCACCCAAATCACCATTAAGTGTCAATAACATATGCGGTTTTAGTAATTTTCCTAAATATTCACCAAAAGCTAATGTTTCATCTCTATTATTTATAGTAATCACTTTTTCCATAATAACCCTCTTTTAAATCTTGATAAAAACCATACCATTTCTTAGTAAAATTCTGATCAAATGGTCCTACTTTTTTTACCGCTAAATCAATCAAAATATCTAGTTGTTTCTTTAAAATTTTGTCTAATTCATCACTATAGCCCATTTCACGAGCATGTTGACGATATTCTTCTTGATCTAAAATGCGGTAGTTCCCATCTGGAAATACTTTTAAATCTAAATCATAATCAATATATTTTAAAGCCTCTCCATCATATAAAGTTGGTGAAGCAATATTACTATAATAATACACTCCTGTTTTTCTAATCATACAAATTACATTGTACCATTTATGTTTGGGCATATACCAAATAGCAGGTTCACGTGTATGCCACATTCTGCCATCTGATTCTGTCACCAATGTCCGATTATTAATAACAATGTAATGATCATCCGTTTCTTGTAAAACAAGTCCCTTTGACCAACATCTATGTATTTTACCATTATGTTTATATCCATGTATTAAGATTTTCTTTCCTACAATATCTTCCACAACAAACGACTCCTTATTAACATTTACATTATACACAAATTCATCTTTCTTTCAAAGAAAAAAAGACTCGAAACGAGTCTTATAAATGAACTGCTTTTTTAAGTCTTGGATATAAAATCACAAACAAAATAAAGCAAGCAATGATTGTTGCAATATTATAAGGTAAGTTATAAGTTAAGTTTTCTTGTAATGGTGTTTGGAAAGCATACCATCCTGAAATCAAATGACAAATCGTTTTTAAACCACCCATTACGATAATTCCAACAGGTAATTCATACTTACCTACTTTTAATAAAGGAATAAGTGGTGTAAGTCCAATTAAAACCATTGGTAATAAATAATCAAAGATTACCGATAAAGGACCATAAAATGTTGCAAGTCCTAAAGTAAAATGTAGACCTAAACAAACAAGTGAAACAATCAAACTGTAACCCCAATTCATCAAATAGCCACATAAAATAATTGCAACAAGTGAAAAAGCACAGTTACCACCTTTTGGCATCTCATAAAATTTTGTGCAATATTCTAAAACAACTTGCATTGCCGCAAACATTGCCATATAAGCCATATTCTTCGTAGTTAATTTAATTTCCATAGTCATCCTCCTTTAAATGAGGCAAAATAAAAGCCTTTTTACATACGCAAAAAGGCAAATAAACTATTTTGCACTCTCTACGCTAGCATTACCTAGTTCAGATTATAAGGGACAAGGTTTTCACCTTTCTCAGCATTTTGCGCCCCTGGCAAGTCTTACTATAAATCAATCTCTTCTTTTTTTCAATCTTTTTATAGTTTTTTCTTCCTTGTCGGTGTTATAATGGAAAAGTATTAATAAGGAGGACTTGAATGTTATGTCAAAAATTATTTCCGTAAACGCTGGAAGTTCATCTTTAAAATTCCAATTATTTGAAATGGATGATGAAACTGTTATTACTTCTGGTGTTATTGAAAGAATTGGTTTAGAAGATTCTATTTTTACTATTAAGTATAATGGAGAAAAAGATGTCACAACTTTACCAATCGAAAACCATAAAGTTGCTGTTCAACTTTTATTAGACACTTTAATCAAAAAAGAAATTGTTAAGAACCTAGATGAAATCAAAGGTGTTGGACATCGTGTTGTCCAAGGTGGTGCTTATTTTGATCAATCAGTCATTATTGATGAAGATGTTGTTTCTAAAATTGATGAATTAAAATCATTAGCCCCTTTACACAATCCTGCTCATTTAACTGGATACTATGCTTTTAAAGAAGCTATTCCTAATGCTGGTGCTGTTGCTGTATTTGATACAGCTTTCCATCAAACATTAGAACCAAAAAGTTATATTTATCCAATTCCTTACAAATATTATGTAGAAAACAAAGTACGTAAATACGGTGCTCATGGAACAAGCCATTTCTATGTTTCATCTCGTTGTCGTGAAATGATGGGAAACCCTGAACACTCACGTATTATCGTTGCTCACTTAGGAGCTGGTGGTTCTTTAACTGCTGTTAAAGATGGTAAATCAATCAATACATCTATGGGATTTACACCACTTGCAGGTGTAATGATGGGAACACGTTCTGGAGATGTTGATCCTTCAGTTATGCCTTATTTATGTAAAAAATTAAATAAAACAGCAGATGAAGTTTTAGAAATCTATAATAAAAAATCTGGAATGTTAGGAATTTCAGGCATTTCTTCTGATTCTAGAGATATTGAAAATGCCTTATTTAACGAAGGAAATGAACGTGCTTTATTAACTGGTTTATTATATGCACGTATTGTTTCAAAATATATTGGACAATATTACGCTGAATTAGGTGGTTGTGACGCTATTTGCTTTACAGCGGGAGTTGGTGAAAACGCTGCTTATTTAAGACGTTTAATTATTGACAATGTCTCAAGAGCATTTGGTGTTTTCTTAGATGAAGAGCTCAACAGCATTAGAAGTGATGAAAATCGTGTGATTTCACATCAGTATTCTCAAATTAAAGTGATGGTCATTCCAACAAATGAAGAAGTCATGATTGCAAGAGATACAGTTCGTTTGTTAGATTTATAAACCTGTGCAAACAGGTTTTTTCTTTGTCTAAGGTATGTTATTATAAAATAGGGTGAAAATTATGATAGAAAAGATTTTAAATAAAATAGATGAATATGAATGTATTTGTTTATATCGTCATGTTAATCCGGATTATGATGCTTTTGGGAGTCAATTTGGAATGTATGATTTAATTCAAAATACTTTTGAAAATAAAGAAGTCTATTTTGCAGGTGATTTTTCTTCTGATTTAGTGGCTAAATATCAATTTAATGGAGAAATCAATGAACCGAATTTTGAAAAACCAACTTTAGGAATTGTTTTAGATACAGCTAATCAAGAAAGAATTGATGGTGATATTAGTTTATGTAAAGAAATTATAAAAATTGATCACCATATTGTTGTTGATTCTTATGGAAATTTAAATTTAGAAGATAGTACAGCTTCTTCATGTAGTCAAATAGTGGCTTTGTTTTTAAAAAATAAACGTGTAAAACTTTCAAGCTTTGGAGCTGCGGCTCTTTATATGGGAATTATAGGGGATACAAATAGATTTATGTATTCAGCTACTGATGAGCGTACTTTTGAAGCGGCAATGTATTTATATAATTATGATTTTGATATGCAAGCACTTTATGAAAGAATGTATATGAAACATGTGAAAGATTTAAAAGTGAATGCTTTTATCCTAAATCATTATATTGAAGATGAGGGTGTTGCTTACTATGTTTTAAAAGATGAAGATTTAAAACATTTAAATATTTCAAGAGAAAGAGGCTCTGATTTTGTTAATTTATTAAGTTCAGTTGATGAATATAAAGTATGGTTAGCTATAACAGAAAATACAAAAGATCATAATTGGCGTGTTTCAATGAGATCGAGACATATTCCTGTTAATGAAATTGCGAATAAATATCGAGGTGGCGGACATGCGTTTGCTTCGGGGGCAACACTTTTATCTTTAGATGAATTACCTTTATTATTAAATGATATCAAGGAGAGAATAAATGAATGATTTTATACAAAGTATCATTGACGAAATAAAAAGACATTTTTCTTCATCTAAAATACAAACAACTAAAAAATGGAGTTATTTAATTCCATTGATTGTCGTTTGTCTTTTAGGTATTATAGGAGAGTATGTTTTATTACTACCAATTCATTATCAATCTCAAACATTTATTTTCCATTTGATTTTTTTAATTGTTATCTTTGTTATTTTACATGCGATATTATTAGGTACATTTGATAAAACATCTAAATATTTAATGTTTGTAGTTGTTGCCTTATTTGTTTATATAGGTGTTGGTTCGGTATATAGTTTGCCTATTTTTCATGCAAAAACATATCAAAATCAATTACAATTAAATAAAAAAGCTGATTTTTATAAAGATAATGAGACGATTTCTTATCAATCAATTCCTGTTGTAGATCGTGAAAGTGCTATTAAACTAGGTGATCGAAAAATGGGACAAATGATAGATTATGTTTCACAGTTTGAAGTAGATGAATCTTATGAACAAATTAATTATCAAGATACTCCTTATCGAGTTACACCATTAGAATATAGTGATTTAATTAAATGGATAACAAATCGAAAAGAAGGCTTACCAGCTTATGTTAAAGTGAATATGGTAAGTCAAGAGTCTGAAGTTGTTGAATTGAAAGAAGGCATGAAATATTCAAAATCTGAACATTTTGGTAGAAATATTAATCGTCATTTAAGGATGAATTATCCTACGAAAATGTTTGAAGAATTAGCTTTTGAAATTAACGATGAAGGTATTCCTTATTGGATTGCTCCTGTATTTGAATATAAAATAGGTCCCTTTGGTGGAAAAGATATTGTAGGAGCAGTTCTAGTAAATGCTGTTGATGGTAAGCATAAATATTATGATATTAAAGATATTCCTAATTGGGTAGATCGTGTTTATCCAGCAGAGTTAGTTATTCAACAGTTAGAAAATTATGGAAAATATACACATGGTTATATTAATTCTGTTTTCTCACAAAAAGGTGTGTTACAATCAACAGATGGATATAATTATATTGTTATTGATGATGATGTTTATTTGTACACAGGTCTTACAAGTGTTTCTAAAGATGCAAGTAATGTTGGATTTGCATTAATTAATTTACGTACAAAAGAAGGCAAATATTATCATATTTCTGGAGCAGAAGAATATTCGGCAATGTCTTCGGCAGAAGGAAAGGTACAAAACTTAAAATATAAAGCAACATTTCCAATTTTAGTCAATGCAGGAGGAGAGCCTACTTATTTCCTTTCTTTAAAAGATAGTAGTAATCTTGTTAAGATGTATGCTTTTGTCAGTGTTAAAAATTATCAAATTGTAGCAACAGGAAGTAGTGTATCTGAGGCTGAAAAAGCTTATTATGAGGTTTTATCTCAAAATGGTAAAAGTCATGAAGAATTTGAAGAAAATACTTTAACTGGCAAAATTTCTTCAATTAATAGTGCTGTTAAAGAAGGCAATAGTGTCTATTATTTTAAACTAGAGGGTGATGATCATATTTATATTGCGGATCTGTCCCTTTCTAATTCGTTACCGCTTGTACAAGCTGGCGATGAAGTTGAAATTCAATTTATTTCGAATGAACATCAAAGTGTGGTTATTAGTCAATTTAAAGCTAAATAATTTAAAATAGGAATACGAGTTATTCCTATTTT
>OLQN01001373.1_pt1 | contig 18582 bp, 12 predicted proteins | sample 1673181 | NCBI WGS metagenome assembly OLQN01 (sample SAMEA3136763, study PRJEB25190) | human gut metagenome | biome: human gut; feature: human-associated habitat; material: faeces | place: Austria | collected 2013
TCCGCCAGGCCATCGAGATGACCAGCATCTACCGCGACGATATAAAAGGTACGCGGGAGCTGTTCAGCTCGATTTTGGACAACCGCCTGAACAACGCCATGAAATATCTGACCAGCATCACCCTGCTGATGGCCGTGCCTACCGTCATCAGCGGCCTGTACGGCATGAACGTGCAGGCGGACGGCATGCCTTTTGCCAACTCCACCGCCGGTTTCGCCATCGTGCTGGGGCTGACGCTGGCACTGTGCATCCTGTCGGCCTGGGTGCTGCACAAAAAACACATGTTGTAAAACCAAAGCCTGCCCAAAAAAGCAGGCTTTTGCTGTAACATTTCCGCCCGCTTTCCTTATATAAAGGTATAAAGGAGGTTTAAGCATGGAGGATGCTGCCATCGTGGCCCTGTACTGGGCCCGGGACGAGCAGGCACTGGCCGAGACCGCCACTAAGTTCGGCGCGTACTGCCGCAAAATTGCCGACAATATCCTGCACAGCGCCCACGACGTGGAAGAATGTGAAAACGATACCTGGCTGGCCGCCTGGAACAGTATGCCGGACAACCGGCCCGCACGGCTGGCCCCCTACCTTGGGCGCATCACCCGCAACCTGGCGCTGGACCGGCTGGACAAAGCTACCGCCCAAAAGCGCGGCAGTGGGCAGACCTTTGCCCCACTGGATGAACTGGCCGAGTGCGTGGCCGCTCCCGGCAGCGTGGAGGACGATTTCGACGCCACCGAGACCGGGCGGCTCATCAGCGAGTTTTTGCGCACCCTGCCCGAGGAGACCCGCAATATTTTCCTGCGGCGGTACTGGTACTGCGATGCCACCGCCGATATTGCAGCGCGTTACCACCTGACCGAAAGCAAGGTGCGCGTGACGCTGCACCGCACCCGCGGCAAGCTGGCCGCATACTTACAAAAGAAAGGGGTGGCCATATGAACGAACGCCAGTTATTTGATGCCATCGGCCGGGTGGACGATGACCTGATCTTGGCGGCCGACCGCCCCGCCGTGCGCCGCCGCAAGAAACCTGTATACTGGATGCCCGCGCTCTCGGTGGCCGCCTGCGCCGGGCTGCTGATGGTCGGCGTGGCCGGTTGGCGCGCCGGAAGCAGCAAGAACGACTTTATGGAAAGTGCTGCTGCTGCCGCCGAGACCGCACCCGAAGCAGCTGCCCCTGATGAGGCAATGGTAAGCGCCGCCAACCCCTACGCTGAGGACGAAGGTACTCCTGTGGAGGGCAGCACCGGCGGCACCTACAAAGCCGAGGACAGCACCGAATCCAGCATTGCCATCGCCCCGGCGCACGCCGTGATGCTGGAAGGTGTTATCTACTACGACACCGGCACGGTCAGCGGCACCGACGCCAAGGCCGCACCCGACGGCACCATTACCTCCACCGTGGACAGTGACTCCTTTCCCACCGAAGATGGGCAATCCAACTTCGGCACCGGCTACGCCTACCGCTACGGCAGTGAGAACAGCACACTGGAGGTGCAGATCGACGGCGAATGGTGGATCTTTGCCGCCAACCAATAAGCAAACAGCATTTAGCAAAACGCCCAAAACTGTGGAATCGGTTTTGGGCGTTTTGCAGATTCAGCTACTATACCCTGCTTTTTGCTTGCAGTTTTTGGTGGTTATGCTACAATAATTTTAATCATCGCAAATACCCGCCAAAGGAAGTGCCTTATGAAAAAGTACATTATGGCGCTTGACGCCGGAACGACCTCGAACCGCTGCATCCTGTTTGACCACGACGGCAAAATTTGCAGCGTGGCCCAGAAAGAATTCACCCAGTATTTCCCCAAACCGGGCTGGGTCGAGCATGATGCCAACGAGATCTGGACCACCCAGCTGGGCGTGGCCCTCTCTGCCATGAACAAGATCGGTGCCACCGCTGAGGATATCGCCGCCATCGGCATTGCCAACCAGCGCGAGACCACCATCGTGTGGGACCGCGACACCGGCGAGCCGATCTACCACGCTATTGTGTGGCAGTGCCGCCGCACCAGCGAATACTGCGATAAGCTGAAAGCCGAAGGCTACACCGAGATGATCCGGGAAAAGACCGGTCTGATCATTGATGCTTATTTCTCCGCCACCAAATTAAAGTGGATCCTGGACAACGTAGAGGGTGCGCGGGAAAAGGCCGAGGCCGGGCAGCTGATGTTCGGCACCGTGGAGACCTGGCTGATCTGGAAGCTGACCTGCGGCAAGGTGCATGTGACCGACTACTCCAACGCCAGCCGGACGATGCTGTTCAACATCCACACGCTGGATTGGGACGACGACATCCTGAAGCTGCTGGACATCCCCCGCAGCGTGCTGCCCATGCCCGTTTCCAACAGCGAATTTTACGAGTATGCCGACCCGATGCACTTCTGCGGTGCCATCAAAATCGCCGGTGCAGCAGGTGACCAGCAGGCCGCGCTGTTCGGCCAGACCTGCTTTAACAAGGGCGAGGCCAAAAACACCTACGGCACCGGCGGCTTTTTGCTGATGAACACCGGCGACCACCCCGTGCGCAGCAAAAACGGTCTGCTGACTACCATCGCCTGGGGGCTGAATGGCCAGGTGAACTATGCGCTGGAAGGTTCTATTTTCGTCGCCGGTGCAGCCATCCAATGGCTTCGGGACGAGCTGAAGATTTTGGAGGACAGCCGCGACTCCGAGTACATGGCCCGCAAGGTGCCGGACACCAACGGCTGCTACGTGGTGCCCGCCTTCACCGGCCTGGGCGCCCCCCACTGGGACCAGTACGCCCGCGGCACCATCGTAGGCCTGACCCGCGGCTGCAACAAAAACCATATCATCCGCGCCACACTGGACAGCCTGTGCTATCAGGTCAACGACGTGCTGGATGCCATGAGTGCCGACTCCGGCATCCGTCTGTCCACGCTGAAAGTGGACGGCGGCGCGGCGGCCAACAACTACCTGCTGCAGACCCAGGCCGACATCAGCAACGCGCCGGTGGAGCGGCCTTCCTCGGTGGAGACCACCGCCCTGGGTGCGGCGTACCTGGCAGGTCTGGCCGTCGGCTTCTGGTCCGGGCCGGAGGAACTGGCGAAAAAACACGCTATCGACAAAATGTTTGTGCCTGACATCTCCGAGGAAGAGCGCCGCAAGCGGCTGCGCGGCTGGCACAAGGCCGTACGCTGCGCCTACAACTGGGCGCGGGACGACGAGGACGAATAATGTACACCCCATGGCTGCCCCTTTTGCCAGGAGTAGCCATTTTTCTATTGAAAAAGCAGCCTTATAATGTTATTATAAAATGAATGGCTGTATCCCTGTAACCGACAGCCGGGACAACGGAGGTCCTGCATGCATTATCACAAATCCAAATTTCTGCGGTTTGCAAACGCCGCTTTCGAGTTTCTGCTGCTGATCCTTACTTTCATCTTTGCCGGCTGGCTGCGCAGCTACACACCCATGGGCAGCCAGTTCTTTATGTGGGACATCTGGACGTTCCTGCCCATTTCGGCCCTGTATGCGCTGGTGATCGTAGGCTGTAACGCCGTGCTGGGCAGCTACCGCACACTGCACATGCGCAACAGCATCAAGCAGCTTTTTCTTATCGCGCTGACCAGCCTGATGGGCCTGGCGCTGATGGCTACTGCGTTTTACGTGTTCTACGTCAGCCAGCTTTCCCGTCTGCTGCTGGTATATTATTACCTGCTGTCGGTCATTATGATCTACCTCAAGCGGCTGGTGTTTGACAGGCTGGCGGATGCCTACGTGCGTAAGCACGACATCGTGCCCCGGGCGCTGCTCATCGGCGGCGGGCAGCTGGCCCACCGCTTCTTCCGCGATGTGATCGAGGGCCGCGGAAGCACCGCCATGCAGTATGTGGGCTACCTGGACACCGCCCCCCGCGAGGGTCTGCCCGCTTATCTGGGTACCGTGGACAGCCTGTACGAACTGCTGCAGACCCACAAGGTCGATATGATCGTACTGGCCCAGGATGTGCAGGATGTAGCTACTACCCAGCGCATTATGATGCTGGCCGACAACTTCCACCTGCGGGTAACCGCAGTGCCGGTGTACAATGATTACGTCAGCTCCCGCACCGAGATCAGTACCCTGGGCGGCATGCAGTTCGTGGACCTGCGCCTGCTGAACACCTGCGAGATCATGGGCGTAAATATTGTTGTCACCGACATGGAAAAGACCGTCCGCCTATTGGAAGAAAAGCTGGAGGATTGGCGCGGCAAATACATCTGCGTGGCCAACGTCCACACCACTGTGACCGCCCACGACGACCCCACCTATCAGGCCGTGCAGAACGGCGCCGTGATGGCCTTGCCGGACGGCGGCCCGCTGTCCAAATTTAGCCGCGAGCAGGGCTATGTGGACGCCGCCCGCGTGACCGGCCCCGACCTGATGAAAGAGATGCTGAAAGAGAGTGCGGACAAGCACTACCGCCACTATTTCTACGGATCTACGCAGGAAACGCTGGATATTCTAAAAGCAACTATTGAGAAGAACTACCCCGGCGCGGTGATTGCCGGCATGTACTCGCCGCCGTTCCGTCCCCTCACGCCTGAGGAGGACGCCGCCGTCATCCGCCGCATCAACGAGACAAAGCCGGATTTCGTCTGGGTCGGCCTGGGTGCCCCCAAGCAGGAGCGCTGGATGGCCGCCCACGAGGACAAGGTACAGGCCGTAATGGTGGGTGTGGGTGCCGCTTTCGACTACGAAGCCGGCAACATCCGCCGCGCCCCCATGTGGATGCAGCGCCACAACCTGGAATGGCTGTACCGCCTGATGCAGGACCCCAAGCGCCTGTTTAAGCGCTACCTGACCACCAACATCAAATACCTGTGGTGGACCTGGAAACAATGACCCTATCGCCATCGCACACCGCGGTGGCGTTTTTTGTCCCACACAAAAGCCGCCCTCTGCGAGACAGCCTCCCCCGATACGGGGGAGGTGGCGCGAAGCGTCAGAAGTGGAGCGGTGGCTGCGCGACAGCGCAGACGGAGGGAGAGAACCTTCGATAAAGCTCTCATTCAGGATTGCAGAAAGTCTTTCTCTAAGGAGTTTGTATAAATGAAACGACTCGTCATCGGTCTGCTGGCCCACGTGGACAGTGGCAAAACCACCCTGGCCGAGGGCCTGCTCTACCGTGCCGGTGTGCTGCGCAAACTGGGCCGGGTGGACCATAAGGATGCCTTTCTGGACACCGACGCCCAGGAGCGCGCCCGGGGCATTACCATTTTTTCCAAGCAGGCCATGCTGACGCTGCCTGCCCTGCCGGACGCCGAGGAGACCACCCTGACCCTGCTGGACACCCCCGGCCACGTGGATTTTTCCGCCGAGGCCGAGCGCGCTTTGCAAGTGCTGGATTACGCGGTGCTGGTCATCAGCGGCACCGACGGCGTGCAGGCCCACACCGAAACGCTGTGGAAGCTGCTGGCACGTTACCGCGTACCTACCTTTATCTTCGTCAACAAGATGGACCTGCCCGGGGCGGATGCCGCCGTGCGCCTACGGGAGCTGCGTGGGCGGTTCGGGGATGGCTGTGTGGATTTCACCACCGCGCCGGACCCCGAGGCCCTGGCCCTGTGCAGCGAACCACTGATGGAGGAAGTGCTGGCGGACGGCCAGCCTAAGCACGACACCCTGCTGATGGCTATTGCGCGGCGGCAGGTGTTCCCCTGCTTTTTTGGCGCAGCCCTGCGGCTGGACGGCCTGGATGGCCTGCTGCATGGTCTGCAATCCCTGACCCGGATGCCCCCCGCCTGGGGCGAATTCGGCGCACGGGTGTTCAAAGTCAGCGAGGATGCCGGCACCCGCCTGAGCTGGCTGAAAGTAACCGGCGGCGTGCTGCACGTAAAAGATACGCTGCCGGGCGGCGAAAAGGCCGACACCCTTCGCCTGTACAGTGGCGGCAAGTTCCGGCTGGTCAGCGAGTGCCTGCCCGGCACCGTGGTGGCCGTGACCGGCCCCGCCAACACCCGCCCCGGCCAAGGCCTGGGGGCCGAGGCCGACGCCAGCGCCCCACTGCTGGAGCCGGTGCTGAACTACCGGGTGGATTGCCCCGACGCCGACCCCCACACCGTGTTAAGAGCGCTGCAAACCCTGGAGGACGAGGACCCGCAGCTGCATGTGGCCTGGCGCGCCGATCTGGCCGAGGTGCATGTGCAGCTGATGGGCGAAGTGCAGCTGGAAATTTTGCAGAACATCCTGCAGGAGCGGTTCAAGCTGACCGTCACCTTCAGCGAGGGCGGCATTTTGTACAAAGAGACCCTCACCGCTGCCGTCGAGGGCATCGGCCACTACGAGCCTCTGCGCCATTATGCCGAGGTGCACCTACTGCTGGAGCCCGGCCTCCGGGGCAGCGGCGTGCAGCTGGCGGCGGACTGCCCGCCCGACACGCTGGCCGAAAACTGGCAGCGGCTGATCTTAACGCATCTGGCCGAGCGCACCCACCCGGGCGTGCTGATCGGTGCGCCGCTGACCGATGTGAAGATCACACTCGCTGCAGGCCGCGCCCACCAAAAACACACCGAGGGCGGGGACTTCCGCCAGGCCACCTACCGCGCCGTGCGCCAGGGCCTGCGGATGGCCGAGGCGAAGGACGGCGTGCAGCTGTTGGAGCCGTGGTATGATTTTACGTTGGAGCTGCCCGCCGACGCGCTGGGCCGCGCCATGGCCGATGTGCAGAGGATGTGCGGCAGCTTTGAGGCACCGGAGACGTCAGGCGGCACGGTGCGGCTGACGGGCCGTCTGCCTGTGGCGACGGCGCGTGGCTATGCGCGGGAGGTCGCGGCCTACACCCACGGGCTGGGCCGCTGGGCTGTGCTGCCTGCCGGGTACGACGCCTGCCATAACGCCGACGAAATCGTCTCCGCCGCGGGGTATGACCCCGACGCGGATGTGGAAAACCCGGCGGATTCGGTGTTCTGCGCCCACGGGGCCGGGTATCTGGTCAAATGGGACGAGGTGCCCGCCCGGGCACATCTGTCCACCGGGCTGGAACGGCGGCTGAACGGCGAGACGGCGACAGAAGAAGCCGATGCTGAGGACGATGCCAACGCGCGCCGCCGCCGTGCCGACGCCTACCGCGGCACGCTGGAGCAGGACAAAGAACTGTTGGCGATTTTTGAACGAACCTACGGAAAAATAAAGCGCCGCGGCGAGACGGGCGACGCGAAAAAGGCGGCCCGCGCGGCTCTGCACACGGCCCCCGCGGCGGCGTCCGTGCCCGCAAAGCCCGTGCCCGCCGGGCCGGACTACCTGCTGGTGGACGGCTACAACGTCATTTTTGCGTGGGATGATTTAAGGAAACTGGCCGACGGCAATCTGGACGCCGCGCGGCGCAGGCTGATGGATATTCTGTGCAACTACGCGGGCTACCGCCGCTGTGTGCCGATCCTGGTCTTTGACGCCTACAAGGTGCGCGGCGGCGCGCGGGAGGTAGAGCAGTACCATAATTTGTATGTTGTCTACACCCGCGAGGCCGAGACGGCGGATATGTACATTGAGCGCGCGACCCACGAGCTGGCGAAGGAGCACCGCACCCGCGTTGTCAGCAGCGACGGCGCGGAGCAGATCATCGTCATGGGGCACGGCGCACTGCGCGTGAGCGCCCGGGCGTTTGAGGAGGAAGTCAGGGCCGTGGAGAAGGAGATACGGGAGTTTTTGGGGGAATAAAACGAAGGGTAGGGGCGAGGCATGCCTCGCCTGCAGCTTACCCATGAGATGGAGCTGATGGGAAAGCTGCGGGCCGGGCATGCCCGGCCCCTACTTTTTGTGCAGCGGAAAACTTTCAGAAACCCTGCCGTGCTATACTGGCCTCAACGAAAGGGGAAAAACGCGATGCTTCCGATTTTGATCGTGGATGATGAGCCGCATATTGCCAGGCTCATTGAGATGACGCTGGAGCCGCTGGGGCAGCCGCTTGTGCTGGCCTGCGACGGCGAGCAGGCCGCCGACCTGCTGGAAAAGCAGCAGTTTGATCTGGTGCTGCTGGACGTCATGCTGCCGGGCGTGGACGGCTTTGCACTGATGGACTACATTGCGCCAACCGGCACGCCGGTCATCTTTCTGACGGCGAAAAACGCCGTGGCGGACCGGGTGCGCGGGTTGAAGCTGGGCGCGTATGACTACATCGTCAAGCCGTTTGCCCCGGCGGAGCTGCTGGCCCGGGTCGAGGGACTTCTGCGCCACACCGGGCGGCGGGCGGCGACGCTGCGGGTGTTCGATGCCGAGGTAGACCCGGACAACCGCACCGTGACCCAAAACGGGCGCGCGGTGGAGCTGACCCCGCGGGAGTTTACGCTGCTGTTGGTTCTGGTGCGGGCGCGGGGACAGGCGCTCTACCGTGATATTTTGTATGAGCGGGTCTGGGGCCCCGACGCGGAGCCGAACCCGCGGGCGCTGGATCTGCACATCCACCGGCTGCGCAAAAAGCTGGACTGGGCGGACAAGATCGTGACCGTGCCGAAGGTGGGGTATAAGCTGCTGGCAGAACGGTAGGGGCCGGGCATGCCCGGCCCGCGGGCTGCAAGACGGCAGACCGTGAATGGGTCATGGCGGAAGGCTGCCGGGCCGGACATGTCCGGCCCCTACATGGCGGTAAATCAAAATGAATCATACAACCGGGAAACCGCAGGAGGTGACTTTATGAAGCGTACATCCATGTACACGGCTGTCCTTGCACTCTCGCTGGCAATGGCGCTGGCGGGCGGCGGGCTGGCGTGCAGGACGTTCCGGGAACGGCTGGACGCGCTGGAGGAACAGGCGGTTTTGCAGCACCAGCGCAATGTCTGTGGGCTGGAGGACGCCTTTGCCGCCGAGTACGATACCCGGAGCGGCGCGGGCTATCTGAGCAGCGGGGCCGACTCGGTCTGCGCCCGGGTAGGGCAGGCGTACACCCGCGGCCAGTGGCTGATCCTGGGCAGCAGCACTGCCGCGTTTGCGCTGATGCGGGAGGGCGACGTCGCCTACAGCGCCCTGCCGGAGAGCGTGGCCGCCGCCGATGTGCAGCAGGCCGCCGCGGCCACGGACGGCATCCTGCTGCGCGGGGAGACGCTGCTGCTGGGCGGGGTGCTGAACACGCCCTACTCCTACCCCGTGGCCGTCGTCACGGCGGCGGATGCGTCCGAGGCGTTCGCCGCGCGGAACCGGCTTTTGTACAGCTGGCTGGCCGTGCAGGCGATCATCACGCTGGCGGCGCTCGTCGCGGCGTACCACTATGAGCGTCTACAGGAGCTGAACGCCCGCCAGAGCCGCTTTGTGGCCGACCTGACCCACGAGCTGAAAACGCCGCTGACCAGCCTGATCGGCTACGCCGACCTGCTGCGCGGCGGCACGCTGGATGCGGAACGACGGCGCACGGCGGCGGAGGCCCTCTACCATGAGTCCGCACGGCTGGAGAGTTTGAGCCAGCAGCTTTTGGCGCTGAACGGCTTGCAGGAGGACGGCGTGGTGCTGCGCCCTGTGCGGGTGGCCGCGGCCTTTGCCGATGCCGTGCGCAGTCTGCCGGATGTGGTGCTGGACTGCGACGCGCCCGCGGAGGCCGTTGTGCTGGCGGACCGGGTGCTGCTGGCGGACCTTGTGCGCAATCTGGCGCTGAATGCATGGCACGCCGGGCCGCAGGACGGCGCGGTCCACCTGCGCTGCACCGACGCGGGCGAATGCTGGCGGCTGACCGTGCAGGACACGGGCTGCGGTATCCCGGCGGAGGCGCTGCCCCACCTGACCGAGCCGTTCTACCGCGTGGACAAGGCCCGGGCCCGGGCCAACGGCGGCAGCGGCGTGGGGCTGGCGCTCTGCGCACAAATTGCAGAGGCATTCGGCACGCAGATGACCTTTGCAAGCCGTGTGGGCGAGGGCACGACAGTGACGATTTTATTGCAGAAGGAGGCAGAGCATGAAGAAGCAGCGCAGCAACAATAAATTTTTAAAAATTGCCGCGGTGAGCCTGGCTCTGCTGGCACTGCCGCCGCTGGCCGTGTACGGGCAGACGGTGCGCTGCCGTGCGGCCCAGCCGCGGCCCGCCCTGCCCGGCGTGATGAGCGACGAGATACGCCTGGACCCCGTGGCCGGGGCGCTCTACCGTTACGGCGTGCAGGGCGGCATCAATCGGGCGGACAGCTATTGGTCTGACAATGTCTTTACCGTACTGCGCGGCAAGCTGAAGCAGGCCGCCGCGCGGGGCCTTCTCAGCCGGGAGCAGCTTGACTACCTGCTGGACCGCGTGGCCGAGGGCGAGGCCCACGCCGGGCCGGTGCAGCCGGAAAACGGCAGCGTGCAGGTCCAGTGCTACGGGTGCAGCTACACGGGCAATATCCAGACTGTGAGCTTCCGGATGTACACGGTGAACGCCTACAAGGTGACGGAAAGCGGCGAGATGTACAGTATCGACGATGAGACGAGCATCGAGCTGATGTATCTGCCCGGTAACGGCGCGTTTTTGCAGGTCGGCGTCCTTGACAACCGACTGCCCGCGGCAGAGAGTACACCGGAGGAGCAGGTGCAGGCGTTTTTGACCCAGCTGGACACAACGCTGGACGGCAGCTGGGAGCAGACCACCACTGAGGACGGGCTGGAATATAAGCATACCTCCGGTGTGCTGCGGGTCGTGCGCTATGCCCCGGACGAGGTCGATTTCGCTCTGTGTGTCACGCTGGACCCGGACGTCTACGGCGGCCTGGACACGCTGAGCAATGTGGTCATCGGCCCCGATGGGACGATCTACACGCCGGGCGGGGAATATGGAACTTTTTGAAAAGGAAGAAAAGCGCCCTGCACGGTAAAAAAGTGCAGGGCGCTTTGCGGTTTCAGTTGGCGCTGTTCAGGCGGTAGCCGACCTTGTAGACGGTCTGGATGTCGTTTTGCAGGCCGAGCTTGCGGCGCAGGCGGTTGATATGTACGTCCACGGTGCGGCTCTCGCCGATAAAGGCGTAGCCCCAGGCAGCCTCGAGCAGCTGGCTGCGGCTTAAAGCTGTGTCGCAGTGGGTCACAAGCACGGCCAGCAGGGCGAACTCCCGCGGGGTCAGCAGCAGCTCATGCCCGGCGCGGGATACGCGGTGGGCGGTAAGGTCAACGGCAAGGTCTTTATACAGAATATCCTGTTTGCGGTTTATGATGGGATTCATAGCGGGGCCTCCTTCCGGCAGGATGGGTTTTTGAAAGGGTGTACTGTCTATTATAACGACAAATGTTTCCGAGTTGTTACAAAATGCGGGAAAATTTGGACGGAAGTTTGACTTTTGTTTAGAAATTGGCAGAAAAGTTGGCGGCTGGGGCGAACGGGCTGGACCCTTCCGGCCATCGCTGCGCTCGGCCACCTCCCCTGAAAGGGGAGGCTTAGCCGCCGGTTTTCCACATTTCAACAAACCCTGTCTATCGTGCTATTTTGTGGGTTTGCACGGGGTTTTCCACAGTTTCAACATGGTTTTCCACATTTCCACAGTGGAAAGATGTCGAAAACCTGTGCAAAATGTGGAGAAAGCCCGCAGAAGCCCGCCGCGGCGGGATTTTTTGCGGTTCGTTCAAAGTTGTTTCACACGCTGTTCATTTTTTGGGAGCATGCTATAATAGTTACAAAAGATAAGGAGGAGGCATTCCCTATGAAAGAGACGACACAGCCGCCGAAGGACCCCAAAAAGAAGCTTTGGATCGGCTATGCGATCATTCTGGCCATCGTTATTTTAAGCAATGTTTTCCTGTTCCCGGCTTTGATGCAGGCGAGCGTGAAAAGCGTGAACTACAGCACCTTCCTGCAAATGCTGGAGAGCAAGGAGCTGGCCACCGTCCAGATCGAAGATCAGCAGATCTACTTTGTGGACAAGAACGACAATTCCTACAAAACCAACGCCATTGCGCAGGACAACAACCTCGTCACCCGGCTGGAGGATGCGGGGGTGGAGTTCGGCACGGTTTATCAGTCGCCCACGATCTGGGATTCGCTGCTGAACCTGCTGATCTCGTTCCTGCCGATGATCATCCTGTTCTGGTTCGTCAACCGCTGGGCGTCCAAAAAGATGCAGGAGATGGGCGGTGCCGGCGGCAACGCCATGCTGTTCGGCGGCAAGTCCGGCGCGAAGCAGTACGTAGTGGACGATGAGACAGGCATCAAATTCAACGATGTAGCGGGCGAGGACGAGGCCAAGGAGAGCCTGCAGGAAATTGTAGACTTCCTGAACAACCCCAAAAAGTATGAGGAGATCGGCGCGAAGATGCCCAAGGGCGTGCTGCTCGTCGGCCCTCCGGGCACCGGCAAAACGCTGCTGGCCCGCGCCGTGGCCGGTGAGGCCGGTGTGCCGTTCTTCTCCATCGCCGGCAGTGAGTTTGTGGAGATGTTCGTCGGCATGGGCGCGTCCAAGGTGCGCGACCTGTTCAAGCAGGCAGGTGAAAAAGCGCCCTGCATCGTCTTTATTGATGAAATCGATACGATCGGTAAGAAACGTGACGGCGGCTCCAACCTTGGCGGCAACGACGAGCGCGAGCAGACGCTGAACCAGCTGCTGACCGAGATGGACGGCTTTGACGCCACAAAGGGCGTCGTCATCCTGGCGGCGACGAACCGCCCGGAATCCCTGGATCCTGCGCTGACCCGCCCGGGCCGTTTTGACCGCCGCGTGCCCGTCGAGCTGCCCGATCTGAAGGGCCGCGAGAGCATCCTGCGCCTGCACGCTAAGAAAGTCAAGCTCGGCCCCGACTGTGACTTTGGTGTTGTGGCCCGCATGACGCCCGGTGCGTCCGGCGCCGAGCTGGCGAATATCGTGAACGAGGCCGCACTCTGCGCTGTGCGCCATCGCCGCAAGGCCGTGACCCAGTTCGACCTGCAGGAGGCCGTGGACACGATCCTGGCCGGTGCGCAGAAGAAGAACAAGATCCTCAACAATAAGGAAAAGTGCATCGTCTCCTACCATGAGGTCGGCCACGCGCTGGTGGCGGCCTTGCAGACGAACAGCGCCCCCGTGCAGAAAATTACCATTGTGCCGCGCACGTCCGGTGCGCTGGGCTTCACCATGCAGGTGGAGGACGGCGACCACACGCTGATGACGAAAGAGGAGATCCTGAACAAGATCGCGACGCTGACCGGCGGACGCGCGGCGGAGGAGCTGATCTTCCACTCCATCACGACGGGCGCGTCGAACGATATTGAGCAGGCCACCAAGCTGGCCCGCGCACTGGTCACCCGCTACGGCATGACCGAGGATTTCGACATGGTCGCGCTGGAGACTGTGAACAACGCCTACCTGGGCGGCGACGCGAGCCTGGCCTGCAGCGAGCAGACGGCGGCTCAAGTCGATGCCAAGGTCGTGGAGATCGTACAGGCCGAGCACAAGAAGGCCTACCAGCTGTTGGCCGACAACAAGCGCAAGCTGGACGAAATTGCCCAGTATCTGTACGAAAAAGAGACGATCTCCGGCGAGGAGTTTATGCGCATTTTGAACGCACAGCCGCAGTTACCGGCGGGGCCTTCGGCAGATTCCACAAATCAGGCGCAATAAATTTGTGCGGTTGTTGCTGGTTTGCCCCTTGACGGAACCGCTGTGGGCTTGTATGATAAGAACACAAAACTTCCCAGTGAGAGGGGGAAAACGGAATGACCTTTGAAGAATTGCAGGATCTGCTGGCAGAGCAGTTCAGCTGCGACACGGGCGATTTGAGCCGCGGCACAGCGCTGGCTGACCTGGGCGCCGACCATGAGGATATGATCGAGCTGGCGTGGGCACTGGGCGAGGCAATCGGCGAGGAAATCGACGAGAGTGAGCTGAGCGAGGATTTCACCATCGGTGAGCTGTGGCGTTTTGTGCGTGACAAGGAAGAAAACGCACAGGAGTAAAACAAACGAAGGGCCTGCCTTTTGGGGCAGGCCTTTTTGGTATGCAGGTGTGTAAACGAACGGGCGCGCATTCCCGTAGGGGCGGATTCCATATCCGCCCGGGAGGTTTGCGGCGGCGCGAGGTGCGCGGACGCATATAGAATGCGCCCCTACGGTCAGGCAGAAACGGAAAGCGGGAATCATGAAAAACACAAAAACCAAGCGCATGCTGGCGGTGGCGGCGCTGCTGGCCGTGGGGCTGGCGCTGATGCTCTACTACGCGGCGCACAAGCAGGGCTACCATGTGGACGAGCTGTACACCTATGAGCTGGCAAACTATCCCGGCGGGTTCTACGCGCTGGAGGACGGCTATATGGACAGCTGGCACGACGGCAGCTTTTACAGCGCGGTCCTGACGCCGGGCCGCCTGTTTGACTATACCATCCCGTGGAACAACCAGAAGATCGATGTCCACCCGCCGCTCTACTATTGCCTGATCTATACGGCGGAGTCGCTGTTCCCGCAGCTGGGTCTGCCGTGGGTGGGGCTGCTGCCGAACTTTGTCTGCATCCTGGCGGGCGCGGCGGTGCTGTACTGCACGGCGAAGCGGCTGATTGGGCGGTTCTGGCCCGCGTGGACGGCAGCGGCCTGCTGGCTGCTCTGCGTCGGCGTGCAGGGCATGGCAGTGTTCACCCGGATGTACAGCCTGATGATGCTGGAGGGCATCGTGCTTTTGTACTGCCATGTGGTTTTGTGGCAGGCGCTGCAGGCGGGGCAAAAGCCGCCGCGGGCGGTCTGGCCGGGTCTGTTTGCGGTCACAATGGCCGGGGCGCTGACGCAGTATTTCTTTTTGGTGTTCTGCTTTTTCGTCTGCGGGCTGTTCGGCGTCTGGCTGCTGGCTGCGCGGCGGTTCAAGACGGCGGGCGGCTATGTGGTTGCCGAGTTTGCCGCGCTGGCTGCGGCGTATGCGGCCTTCCCCACGATGAAGGCCCATATCTTCTCCGGCTCCCGCGGAAAAGAGGCGTTTGCGAGCGTCTTTGACCTGTCCGCGCTGGCGGAGTGGGGCAGGAGCATCGGCACGGTGGTGCAGCTGCTGGCGGCCCAGTTCGGCGGGCTCTGGCTGTGGGCCGTGGTTGTGGCTGCCGCAGCGGTGGTGCTGTGGCGGCGCGGCTGCCGTCTGCGCGGCAAGGGCCTGTTTGCCGCCGGGCTGCTGCTGGCGTCGGCGGGGTACGTGGCGCTGATCGATAAGGCCGCGCCGTTTGAGGCGGACCGCTACTATGTGGTGATCTACGCCGCTGTGGTGCTGGCTGTGGCTGTGGTGCTGGCCAGGCTGGCCCCGCAGCACGAGACCCTGCTGCTGCTGGCACTGGTGCCGATCCTTGCGGCGCACCGGACCGACCCCAACGCCTACCTGTATGAGGACGCCGCCCCGCGCAAGGCTGCGCTGGCCGACACCGAGAGGCTGCCCGCCGTTGTGCTGAACAAGGCGGGGTATGAGGTCGCGCCCGACCTGTTCTTGGAGGAGTTCGCCAAGCGCGAGGCCGTTGACCAGGCAAGCGGCGAGGACGATGCCGCCAGCCTGCGCGCGGCGGTGGAAAGCCGGGACCTGCACGACGGATTTTTGCTGTACGGCTACATTTACGACGCCGACGAGCTGCGTGCCCTGGCCGAGGACACGCTGGACGTGGAAAAAATCGAGTTTGTGACCGACGGGGAACGGTGCCCGGTGTATTATATTGAGCTGAAGTGAGGAAAAAAGGCTTCCCCCGAGGGGGAAGCTTAGCTTGTAGAAAAAGCCTGTTACCGGAAGATTTGTAGGGATGGGTCTTGACCCATCCGCACATCTGGCCGCGCGCAGCGCATAAAATCGCGCCGAATGGCGCGCGGTTTTCCCGTCGCGTCGTGCTTTTGGCAAGGCAGCACGGAACGGTCAAGACCGTTCCCTACAAATCTACCGAAAGTTTGCAATATTCCCATTAAGTTTATCGACCGCTCGGGCTTCCCCCGCGGGGGAAGGCTTTTTAGAGAAAAGGGGGCGTGTATGCTTTCTAAAAAAAGAAACGGCTGGCTGTGGGTCGTGATGCTGTTTGCGGTGTGCGCCGTTGTGTACGGGATGCTGAGCAGCTACCCGCGGGAGCTGGCCGTCTACAGCGACGAGCTGCGGTATCTGGATGTGGCGCGCAGCCTTTTGCAGGGGCGCGGGCTGCGGGTGCGCAATATGCCCAGCGACTACCAGAAAATTCTATACCCGCTCTGCATCCTGCCGGCGCTGCTGCTGAAAACCACCGCCGCGCAGATCACGGCCATCGGCTGGCTGAACGCCGTATATATGGCAAGCGCGGTGTTCCCGGCCTATGCGCTGGCACGGGCCATGGGCATGAACCGCCGCCGCACGGCGTTTCTCGTCGGCGTTACGGCAGTGATGCCCACGATGTCCGCTGCGAGTACGTTTATGAGCGAGACGGTGTTTCTGCCGCTGTCGCTGTGGCAGGTGTATTTTTTCCTGCGGGCGATGCTGGCAGAGCCGAAGGCCCGCGTGGGCTGGTGCGCGGCGGCGGGGGCGTTCTGCTACCTGCTGTATCTGAACAAGGAGGTCGCGCTCTATTATCTGATCGCATGGGTGCTTGTGCGCGCGTGGGTCTGGTGGCATGACAAGGCGTCGTGGCGGGCGGAGCTGGCCTGCAATGCCGCGCTGCTGGGCAGCTTTCTGGTCTGCTTTCTGCTGGCCAAGGCGACGCTGTTCCGCGGGCTGGGCAACTCCTACAACCAGACCGGCTGGCTGACGGCGGAGCAGTGGCGCTTTCTGCCGTTTGCGCTGGTGTGCGACGCGCTGTTTGCCGTGCTGGCGTTCTGGGTGTTCCCGGTGCTGCTGCCGCTCTGCGGGCTGCACCGCCCGCGCAGGGGCAGCGATGCCCGCCGCACCCAGCTGCCGCTCTTTTTGCTGCTGTCCCTTGGCATCGGCGTGGCGGTCATTGCGTGGTCCATCACGGTGCGCGAGGATTTAGGCTCGCCGTCACCGCGGCAGCATACGCGGTATCTGGAGCCGCTGCTGATCCCGCTGCTGGCGGTGACGCTGGACACGCTGGATGAAAAGCTGACCAAAACGCGCCGCCGGATCTTGGCGGCTTTGACGATAGCCTGGGGCGTGCTGTTCGTGGCCGTCTGCCGGGCCATCGGCGCGGGCGCGGGCGACAATACCCTTTTGCAGTGGTTTGACTTCGTGGCGGACCGTACGGACCGCCTGCCCGTGCTGGGGCAGGGGGCGTGGCTGGCGGTGTGGCGTGCAGTGATTGCGGTTGGCGTGGCCGCGCTGGGCGTGCTGCTGGTGCGCCGCAGGGGCCGCCGCGTGCTGGCCGGTGCGGCGCTGGTGCTCTGCGTGCTGTGCTACGCGGGCGAGTGGCGCATCAACCGCTGGACGTATGAGGTCCCCGCCGGGACTGCACAGCAGGCGTCGGCGCTGAATGACGCGCTGGCGGAGCTGGACGGCAGAGTTTTGTTTATCCCCTACGGCGTGCGCCAGCGGGACAGCCAGCTCATAGAAACGTATGTCGCGCGGGATGTCTATATCGTCGAGTATGAGACGCTTTTGCAGAGCGGTGCGCTGGCAGACGGCGTGCTGGACCTGACCGCCGAGGCCGTCGGGCCGGAGTACCCGGGCAGGGCATATACCGATTTGGACGCGGCAGACTGGGTGCTGGCAGCGGACGGCGTGCCGGTGGATACGACCACGCTGGAAAAGGCAGACGCGGCGTGCCCGGCGGGGTATGTGCTGTATCGGAATTTGGATACACAGAGGGTCAGGTTTTTAAGCTGAGCGCGGCGGGAAACGGGCAGAGCCCCTTCGGCCTCGCAGGCTCGGCCACCTCCCCTGTGAGGGGAGGCTTTCGCGGACGGCAAAGCCGTCCGAAAAAAGGCGCCCCACGAAGTGGGGAGCTGGCCGCGCGGAACAAGGCCTGAGGGGCTTCGGCTGTTTGCGGAGATATTTCGAAAAAATCATTGCTGCCATGTAGGGGCCGCACATGTGCGGCCCGCGGCCTGCCCGTAAGCAGCCGCCCGCCATACACGGCAGGGCCGGGCATGCCCGGCCCCTACGCCCGCAGCAACGCAAAAACCGGTTGAAACCTTGCGGTTTCAACCGGTCTTGGTGCGCCTGCAGGAACTCGAATCCTGGGCCCTCTGATTAAAAGTCAGATGCTCTACCAACTGAGCTACAGGCACGTATACACTGTGGTGCTCACAGCTTTACTATTATAGCAGGCAAAAAGAAAATTGTCAATACGCTTTGCAAAACAAATTAGCCGGAAATCCGGCAAAATCCGCACGTGTTTGCCCGCCGCCCTCTTGCCAAATGCACAGCGGCGCGTTATAATAATATTTTAGTAAAAGATAAAACCGTAAAGGGGACAGGAAATATGGAAACTTTGGGCAGTCTGCGCCGCACTAACTATTGCGGCGAAGTCACGCTTGCCATGGCCGGTCAGGAAATGACCGTCTGCGGCTCCATCGCCCGCGCCCGCGACAAGGGCGGCATCATCTTTGCCGACCTGCGCGATACCACCGGCATTTTGCAGTTGGTGTTCGATGAGGATACGCCGAAGGACGTTTTCGCCAAGGCCGAGAGCCTGAAAAGCGAGTACGTTGTTATCTGCCGCGGCAAGCTGCGTGAGCGCGCCGCCAAGACCGATAAGATCGCAACCGGCGATGTAGAGCTCTACGTCAGCGAGCTGCGCATCCTGAGCGAAGCCCAGACCACGCCGTTTGAGCTGCGCGACGAGATCAACGTCAACGATGACCTGC
>OLQN01001394.1_pt1 | contig 18457 bp, 17 predicted proteins | sample 1673181 | NCBI WGS metagenome assembly OLQN01 (sample SAMEA3136763, study PRJEB25190) | human gut metagenome | biome: human gut; feature: human-associated habitat; material: faeces | place: Austria | collected 2013
CGAATTCGAGTGAAATATACCGCAAAGGGGGGCGTGCAGATTGCGGGAATGATTTTTCAAACACGCTCTGGCTTTCGTATAAACACTGCCCGGTTCAGGAAAGTGTCAGAAATTGGCTTTCTTATAAATCCAAAAAGGGGCTGCCATTTCCCGGCAGTCCCATTCTGTCTATTTCTGCTTATTTCTGTTAATTTCTTTTTATATCTACTTATATCTGTTTATTCTTCAGTTTCTTCCAGCGTTACTTCCACAACCGTATCCCGATCATCCGGAAGCGGATAGCTGTCACAGGTGTCAGCGTTGAGGAAAAAGAACTGATTCTGGGAGTATTCCTTCAAATTCCAGTAATCCGTAAGCTTTACCTCGGAATTGTCGGAAAGACGGCGGAGTTTTTTGATCTTGCTGTGGATTCCGGTGAGAGGGATTGCTCCTGCCTGGGGCTCCATAACGTGGGCATAGATCTTATTTCCGTTTCGAGTGTAGCGGCCCCATTCCGGTTTATCGATCTCAGCATAGCCGCAGCCGTAGATGCTCTTGGAGTTCTCGTCCATCCAGTCGCCTACTTCTTCCAGAATTTTCACAGACTCCTTCGGAATACTACCTTTTGCATCAGGCCCCACATTCAGGAGCAGGTTGCCGCCCTTGCTGACACACTCAACCAGCATGTGGATGACCATTTCAGCAGATTTATAATGACGGTCACTGGAGGAATAGCCCCAATTGTTATTCAGAGTCAGGCAGGCCTCCCATGGTACCGGATCACCCAGCTCATTGCGGATTCCTGCTGGCGGAATCATCTGCTCCGGAGATGCGAAATCGCCGGAATATTCGGTAGGATTTGCAGTAAGAATAGAACCGGAGTCCTCAGCACTGCCCTCCAAACGGTTATCAATGATCAGCCAGGGCTGGATGGAACGCACCATGGAGATCAGCTCCTGGGCTTTCCATTTGTCGCACTTCATATCGCCGTAGGAGAAGTCGAACCACATCAGATCCAGCTTACCATAATTGGTAAGAAGCTCTTTGATCTGACCAAACATAAATTCCAGATAACGGTTGAAATCGCGATTTTCATTGGAGCATTCCGGATGGTTGCGCATTGGATGGTGCATATCTCCATAGTGCGGAAAATCCGGATGACGCCAGTCTATGATGGAAAAATACAGACCTACTTTGATTCCTTCTGCACGGAATGCCTCCAGGAACTCTTTTACCAGATCTTTGTGGCAGGCTGCGTTCATGGAGTTGTAGTCAGTCAGCTTGGTGTCAAAAAGGCAGAAGCCGTCGTGGTGTTTGGCTGTGAGCACAGCATATTTCATGCCCGCCTTTTTCGCAAGACGCGCCCACTCTCTTGGATTGTAATTCTCAGCTGTGAACTCTTCAGTAAGATGGCAGTAGTCCTCATGTGGAATCTGCTCCACGCTGCGCACCCATTCTCCTCTGGCGGGGATTGCATAAAGTCCCCAGTGAATAAACATGCCGAAACGGGCGTCACGGTACCATTCGGTACGTTTTGTTCTTTCTTCGATTACTTTGTTCATTTTATAATGTCCTTTCCTGTAACATTAGGCAAAATACTTTTCCAGTTCTCTCTTCATATCCTCTGGAATTTCCCGTTCAAAGGAAAGCTCTGGCTCGTTTGCCACCCATGCAGCTGCTGTGCAAAGAGTTTTCGCCCCTTCTGCCAGTGCGCGAGGGGATATATATTCTACTGTGTCATGTCTTGTATGCATACCAAAGCCGTCACGGTTTAAGGTAAGCGCTGGCACACCTTTCCATGCGAAAGTGTTGGAATCGCTGGCCCAGACCTGGTTTTTGATTGTAACACCCAGCTGATTTTCTTCCATAAGGGTTTTCAGTTCTGCACAGACAGTCGGATCTGCAGTTACTCCCAGAACGTTTCCTCCCAGGAGCTGCCCTGCCAGGTCTACATTCAGATTAAACACATGGCTGCTCATTTCTCCTTCATGGGATTTCACATAATTCTGGCTTCCCACCAGACCTTTTTCCTCAGAGCCAAACCAGATGAACTCCATGGTTCTGGCTGGTCTGTGTTCTGCGAAATGATGAAAAGCTTCCATCACCATGGCTCCGCCGGACATATTGTCATATGCGCCAGGACCTTCCGGAACAGAATCATAATGAGCCGTTACCGTAACGATTTCTTCTGGAAAATCAGTTCCCAGAATGCGTACTGCTACATTGGCGGAATTGCGGGAAATCTCGCTCTGCTGGATGTTCAGGCAGCACTTGGATGCCTGTTTCTCCACGATTTCCACTGCATCCAGGTAATGGACAGATGCGCCTGGAAGATCACCTGCCTTGCGGCGGTACTGGGTTGGAATCCGGTCTTCCCCCTGATCCAGCGGCGTGCCGCATACGGTTACAAAGCCAAGTGCACCTGCTGCTTTTATTTTATTTATCATATCTTCACGAATAGGATCGCAGACCAGCACAACTGCCCCTTTTGCCTTGGAAAGACTGATGTCGTCTCCTTTTCCTACGAAGAGAAATGGTACTGTGATGCCCTCTTCCGGGGTACAGGCGCCATTCAGGTAGGCACGCACCGGATAAGTCTTCTCATAAGGCTGGCAGATTACCAGCTCTGCCTTTTTCTGCTGAAAATCCGGGCACTGGAAAAATTCCATGCGGGGTGTCTGGATGTAGGCGCACCTTCCTGGCTGGGCAACTGCCTGTTCTGCTTCTTTTAGGATGTATTCTGCTGCTTTGTGCTCACCCTTTGTGCCGGATTCACGGACGTATGCCGTGTCAGCTACAAACTGGTATGCGCGTTGTCCATCTGGGTGAATTTCTGTGTATTTACTCATAATTTACTCCATTTAGAGATGGCTTCCGATTTACTCACATTTGATGCGCTACATTCAGAGGCCTTGCAATTTTCCTTATTATGCCTTGCTGCGCACCTCTAGTACACACAGAAAACCATCTCTATATTTCTTAGAAATTCTACTATATACTTCAAAAACTACTATATCTTCTTTTACATGCGATTTATACTTCCGGCACTTCTTCCATAATACGGATCAGCATATCGCCAGTTCCAACATTATAGCCGCTGGTTGCATAGATTCCTACAGACTCGCCATTAGTTACCAGAATCAGCGGAAGCTTGTCCGGATCAACATACATTCTTCTTCCCAAAAGTTCGATGTTTTCCTCAAAGGAATCGAAATAGATGGAAACATTCGGGAACATCTTCAGCACTTTTGCCAGAAGAGGATCCTGCTTGGCTTCCGGAGTACGAATCATGAAGGAGATGGAATTTTCAAATTCGTGGAATTTTTCTGCATGTTCCAGCATTTCGTTCAGAATATGTTCAGTAGGCTCCCGGCTCTCTTCCAGCCACATGAGAATTTTCTTGCCTCCTTTGGTTAACTCAGCGCAGTTTACTGTGTTTCCGGCAGAATCTTTTACTTCAAACTCCGGAAGGGAAATACGCTCCAGCATATCGCCAAGCTGTGCTTCGCGGAGACGCAAGGTTTCTTCTCTCTGTCCGCCTTCTTTTATCGTAAATGTTTTCTCCCATGCAAACTGATTTCCGTTAGGAAGACGGTTGGTTGTGATGATCCGGTAGGTTCCCGGAATCAACGCAAGCTCCAACGTGTCCTCTTCCCAGCTTCTGCCTGTAAGATTCAAGGAAACGTATTCATTTCCAACCAGACGCCCCATGGTCCAGTTCTGATAGTAGTTCCATACATCATCTGTCTCTTTTTTCAATGTGAGAACAGCGCCACCCTCCTGCTGTTTCAAAACGGGAACAAACTGGTCTTTTACCCAATATTCCATTACCTTATTATCTGGATTCAATCTTGCCGGAATTCCCAGTGTACGGGCGATTGCTACAAAAAGCACCTTCTGTGAACGCTCGGTACCAATTCCGGATACCAGACATTCGTATGGAGTTTCCATTACTGTTTCACGCTCGTTATCCGGGTAGGCGGTGATGTGCGCCTGAATATAATTCCAGATTTCTGCCGGATTCGCGCGGAAAGCGTCTTTCTGCTCTTCTGTGAAGAAGGAGAGAATGCCCTTTCGGTATGGGCGAAGGAGCTCGTCTTCCACACGGGGATTTAATATAAAATTGATATAAAGATTATAGCCGGACTCTGCACCTGTAACTCTTGTATATGCCGCAGATTTTTCAGCTTTATAGTTACTGCACTCTGCATTAGCATTCTCAGCGCCTTGAGTGAAGCAATCTACGCCATTCATTTCTTTTTTGCCACATTTCCCAGTACCAGACTTCATTTTAAATTCTTTTGCATACTGCTTGCCATATTCCAAATGCTCTTCCAACACGCTGCAAACACAGTCTGTGTGGTCTTTCTCAGAAAGTACATCCACCATTTCCTGGCGAAGTTCCTTCTCATCCTCTCCTGCAAGAAAAGCGGTCAGTTCCGGGTTCGCCCAGTTCTCTTTCTTTTCTTTACGGATCTTGTTTGCTTCATTCAGTCGTCTGGTTCCTTCTGCTTTCTGCTCCGGGGTAGGCATATCCGGGTTCACCGGAGTGTCAACTGGAGCAATTACATCTACCGCTCTCCAATCTTCACCTTTCACAGTCTCACCAGTAAGAGTCAGGGAAATCTCATCCTGCGCTCTGGTATCCAGATCTGCCTGTGCGAATCCCTCCATTCCCGGAAGGAACGCCAGAACCCTCACGCTTCCAAATCCTGTCACTAAAGAGACGATTCCCTTCTCGTCTGTCTCTGCCTTTGCAATGGGGAAATACTCTCCCATATTCAATACCTGGAACTGTACCTGAGCCCCCTTTACAGCTGCGCCCTCTTTATCAGTCACTTTCACAGAGACTGTTTTCACCTTGGCATAGCGCGCAGTCTGATTCAGCATAACTGCTGCCCCTTCTTTGCCGATCACATCCTCCCCTTCAGCCGGGAAAAGATCAAACAATCGGGAATGCACCATCATGGCTCTTGAAGAAGCATTTGTAAACCAGCCCTTATTCAAGATCATCAATGGCTCACAAGCGCCTGTGAAATACCATTTTCCGTCACACCAAAGCTCCACCCATGCGTGGTTGTCATCACAGTGGGACCACCTTGGCACATACACCTGCCGCGCCGGAATTCCCACACTGCGAAGTGCATTTACCAGAAAAACAGACTCCTCACCGCAGCGTCCGTAACCTCTTCGATATACCGTAAGTGCCGGAAGTGTACGGTCATCACCACTATGATAAGTAGCTTCCTCCGCACACCAGTAATTTACCTCAATTGCCGCATCTTTCGCATTTTTTCCTTCAATTCTATCCTTCAACTCATTCCAGAAAAAGCTTCGACAAGGAAGTACCTCTTCCTCATTCACCCTGTGATCCAGAATATAATTCAAAAACATCTCCTCCGGCAGCTCTTTCACACGTTCCAGAGTATTATAAAGAAACAGCCCATGGCTTGCGAAATCCTGAATGTCCTCAAAAGAATAGTTCACCAGATCACTATAAGGCGCCGTCACATACAAATACTTCATAGCCAGACCCAGGTCTCTGTCACATCCATTCAATTTCTCACAAATCGTCTTCAGCGGCTCCCTGTCCGCCCCAAGCTTCTCTGTTAATTTCAAAAATTCTTCTTCAATCTTCCTCTGACTGTTCTGAAGAAACATCTATTTATCCTCCTACTTTAAAGAAGTTTTTACAATCAAAGTTGCTATTTAGTGTGTTGAAATCCCAGCCAGTACACAGAATTTGGGCAATGTGTATTACTCCAGCGAGCCATTTTAGGCGCGCCCTTAGCGTAGGCGAAATCCAGCGCTTACGGAGACTTATGCGTGAGGGCTCTCCCGAACGCATTAGTCGCAGTTAGCGATTAGTTCGCTGGAGCGTTGCGCCGGCGAGTGAGTAATACACATTGTCCAAATGCGTCCGCCTTGAATAACTTTCAACCAATTAAATAGCAAAAAACGCCCTTTCACGAAAACAATCCCATTTTGTGAAAGAGCGCCCAAGGCTCTAAAGCCTTGCTAAAACTTCCCGGGCCTTTTTCACCTCTGCCTCACTGGTGCGGAAAATCTCATACTCACTCAAAGAAGGCAGTCCCATACTCACACCCTCTTTGCGGTACTTCATCTCACTGTCCAGCAAAACCTTGCCCGTCATATGATAATCTGTGATTCCGGTTTTCTCATAGATTGGAACAATCACGTCTGCATTCACTCCTGCACCAGCCATAATGTGAATACGACCTGCACTCTTTTCCACCAGCTCTGCAAGCAGCGGCGAACCATCCAAACAGTTATTCTTCTGTCCAGATGTGAGAATGGTATTAAAACCAAGAGAAATGACCTGCTCCAGTGCCTCCATTGGATCCCTGCACACGTCAAAAGCCCTGTGCAAAGTTACAGACATCCCCTTCGCTTCCTCCATAAGCTGTGCCAGATGCTCCACATCCAGGGAGCCATCCGGTCTTAGCATACCGATCACAACTCCCTGGGCACCCAGCTCCCGGAATCTTCTCACTTCTGAACGAATAATATCAAATTCATATTCAGTATAACAAAAATCCCCAAATCTTGGACGGATCAGTGCATGGATCTTAATATCACTATACCTGCGGATCTCGCGGAAAAGACTCTCTGATGGAGTTGTTCCTCCAATCACCACATTTCCGCAAAGCTCGATCCTGTCTGCTCCGCCTTTCTCAGCGGCAAGTACAGATTCCACAGAATCTGCACAAACCTCCAAAGTAAATTTGCTCATATCCTCTTTTTCCTTTCACCCAGCCTGATACTATCACATTGCAGCTATTGCAATACTTTGCATTCTGATAATTTCACAAATTATTCCCATGCCCGCCGGTCTTGTCACTTTGTTGCTGCATTCCCGAGCTGCCGTTTCTTAATAGAGCGTTACACCAAGGGAATCCAGCATATCCTGCACCGACTGATCCGGGAATTCATCTGTGATGATTCCGTCCAGTTCATCAAGCTGTGTAAATTTATAAGATTCATTAAAATAAAATTTCTCCCGCTCCATCACGGCATATTTATGACGGCTGCTTTCAATTGCAGCCTTCTTGGTCAATCCGTCCTCCACTCCAAGAGTCGTGACGGTGTGATCCATCATATCAATTCCGCAGCTTCCCATAAATGCCCGGTCAAAGCTGTACTGCCGGATCACCTGGATTGCTGCAGAACCAAGGAATCCATTTACTGTAGGATACATGATTCCACCGGTTCCAATGGCTGTGATCTTGGGATTTTGCGCAAGCAGCTGTAAAATATCGATCATGTTGCTCACTACGGTAAGCTGCATTTTCGATTTCGCAAGAAGCTTGGCAAGCTCAATATTGGTTGTGGATATATCAAGAAAAATCGCTTCCCGCTCCTTGATCAGCGTCATGGCCTTAGCCGCGATCACCATCTTCCTGTCCACATGATAATTTCTTCTGTCGATAACATCTCTTTCCAGCGGGTAATCCTGGGAAAGAATCGCACCACCGTAAGTTCTTTTTAATTTGCCGGCATTCTCAAGAGTTTTCAGATCTTTACGGATGCAGTCCTCTGTGACCTGGAACATTTCGCTCAGCTCCCTGGTCCGGACTTTTCCCTCTTCCCGAAGGACTTTCTCGATGGCTATCTGCCGTTCCTCAATGAACATCCTTCTTCCTCCTGTTTTCTGCTGCCTTATTTATCAAAAGCCCATCTCCCGCTCTTTCAAGCGGTTAACATAACTTATATAGTACTATACATTTCATATAACAGACAGGCTTTTAGCTTTCCATTCTTTTGAATGGATACCAAATCTGCCTGTAAAATATTACTCTGCGCACTGGCTGCAGGCAACAAAATGTCCCGGTTTTACCTCAACAAGCTTCGGCTGGCTCTTATGGCAGCTATCCTTGCAAACAGGACAACGGCTGCAGAACTTACACTCCTCGCCAAGATCAATGGGGTTCGGAAGTGTACCCTCAAGCATGATTCTCTGACGGTTCTTCTCAATATCCGGATCCGGGATCGGGATTGCAGAAAGAAGAGCCTTGGTATAAGGATGCATTGGGTTCTCGAAAAGCTCCTCACTGTCAGCAAGCTCAACAAGAGATCCCAGGTACATAACACCAATACGGTCACTGATGTGCTTCACCATAGAAAGGTCGTGTGCAATAAACAGGTAAGTCAGCCCACGCTCTCTCTGAAGCTGCTCCAGAAGGTTGATAACCTGTGCCTGGATGGAAACGTCCAAAGCAGAAATGGGCTCATCGCATACAATAAAATCCGGATTTACTGCAAGTGCACGTGCAATACCAACACGCTGGCGCTGTCCACCGGAAAACTCATGAGGGAAACGATCTGCGTGCTCTGCCTGAAGACCAACGGTTTCCAGAAGCTCAATGACCTTGGCATCACGTTCTTTTTTATTGGCAGCAAGACCATGAGCATCAATTCCCTCTGCTACAATATCCAGAATTTTCCTTCGCGGGTTCAGGGATGCATATGGATCCTGGAAAATCATCTGCATTCTTCTGCAAAGTTCATGTCTCTGCTTTGTATCCAGATTCTTGTCAATTTTCGTTCCATCGAAAGTTACCGTACCATCTGTAGGATCATACAGATGGATAACAGTTCTTCCGAAGGTAGATTTACCACATCCAGACTCTCCAACCAGACCAAGAGTCTCTCCTTTATAAATCTGAAGGGAAATGTCATCAACTGCTTTCAGGATCTTTTTATTTCCAACATTAAAGTATTTCTTCAGGTTCTTGACATCAAGAAGTACCTGCTTTTCATCATTTTTCATCAGAGTTTACCTCCTGTGCCATCTCGTCAAGCATCCAGCATGCTGACTTGTGATTCTTGCCGCAATCGGTATAATCCGGCATGTATTTCTGGCAAACGATCATTGTCTCCTTACATCTTGCCGCAAAAGGACATCCAACCGGAGGCTCCATAAGATCCGGAGGAGTTCCTGGAATTGCCTGAAGCTCACCGCCTTTTTCGTGTGCTTTTGGAATAGAACGAAGAAGGCCTTTTGTATATTCGTGACATGGGTTGTGGAAAATATCTTCCACATCTCCTGTCTCAACTAATTTTCCGCCATACATAACAGCAACACGGTCTGCAATATTTGCCACAACACCAAGGTTATGGGTAATGATGATAATGGATGTTTTGATCTTTTTCTGAAGATCGCGCATCAGATCCAGGATCTGTGCCTGGATTGTTACATCAAGGGCTGTGGTCGGCTCATCTGCGATCAGCACCTTGGGATCACATGCCAGTGCAATGGCGATGACAACTCGCTGTCTCATACCACCGGACAGCTGGTGTGGATACTGGTCGTAACGTGCCTCCGGATTGGAGATTCCAACCAGGGAAAGAAGCTCAATGGCTCTTGCCTTACGGTCGGCTTTACTCATCTCCTTGCGGTGCTCTTTCAACATTTCCTCGATCTGTTTTCCAACCTTCATAGTTGGATTCAGGGAAGTCATAGGATCCTGGAAGATCATGGCAATCTCGCTTCCGCGCACCTGCTGCATCTGACGTTCTGAATATTTGGTCAGATCATTTCCCTGAAACATTACGCTTCCTTCTACTACTTTTCCATTCTTTGGGAGGATTCCCATAACACCTTTCATGGTAATGGATTTTCCGGAACCGGACTCTCCTACTACCGCAAGTGTCTCCTGCTCATTCAGGTAAAAATCCACGCCGCGCACAGCCTGGACAACGCCCTTGTGCGTCTTGATGTGGACTGTAAGATTCTTAACTTCTAATATTTTTCCCATAGCTGTACCTACTTTCTCATCTGCGGATCAAGGGCATCACGAAGTCCGTCGCCCAGAATACTGAAGCATACCATAATCAGTACGATAACAATTGCCGGGAAAATCAGTACATGTGGATACATTCGCAGTACCTGATAACCACCGTTGATCAATACACCAAGGGAAGCCTGCGGCTCTGCCAGACCAATACCAATGAAGCTTAAGAATGCCTCGGTAAAGATAGCGCTTGGGATTGTGAACATCACGTTGATTACGATAACGCTGACTGTGTTCGGGATCAGATCCTTCATAATAATGTTGAATTTGCTGGTTCCAAGAACCTGAGAAGCAAGTACGAATTCCTGATTCTTCAGTTTCAGGATCTCGGCACGAACCAGTCTGGCCATGTTTACCCATCCGGTAATGGAAAGTGCAGCGATAATAGTTCCTACACCAGCCGGGAATGCCATCAGGAAAAGGATTACAATGATAAGGCTTGGGATTCCAACCAGTACCTCAATGATACGCTGCATAACAGCGTCTACCTTTCCCCCGAAAAGAGCGGAAACAGCACCGTAAAGAACACCTACAACCAGATCAAGGATTGCAGCTACCAGTGCGATCATAAGGGAAATTCTGGTTCCCATCCAGGTACGTACCCACAGGTCACGTCCAAACTGGTCAGCACCAAAAATATGTGCTGCGCTTGGAAGTCCATATACATTGTTATAATCAGTGTCTCTAAATGAATATTTACTGAAGATCGGTGCAAAAATGGCAAGCAGGATAATTCCGATCAAAATAAATAATGCTACAACTGCTGCCTTGTTTTTTTTCAGACGGATCCATGCGTCAGCCAGCATAGTGGAAGCAGGAGCTGCGATGTGCTCTTTTTCAGAGGCTTCTACTTTCGCTTTCTGATACATGCTGCGGTCAATTTTTGATTTGTCCACGATCAGCTCTCCTTTCCTTTGGCAAGACGAATTCTCGGATCAATAAGAGAATAAGCCAGGTCAACAAGCAGTACAATCAGCATATAGAATGCGGCATAGAAAATAGTAATACCCATGATCACCGGATAGTCATTTGCCTTGATACAGTCTACGAAAAGGCTTCCGATACCAGGAATACTGAAGATGTTCTCTACAGCAAGAGATCCTGTCATAAGGTTTACTACGATTGGTCCTAAAATAGTTACAACCGGAAGGATGGAGTTGCGGACTGCATGACGCATAAGGACTTTCATCTGGCTCAGCCCCTTGGCTCTTGCAGTTACGATGTAATCCTGATCCAGTACATCCAGCATTTCGGTACGCATAAAACGGGCAACCATAGCTGTTGCACTGAACGAAAGCGCAATGGACGGCAATACGGAACAATTCCAGCCAGTCCAGAATCCAACCGGGAGAGCGCCCCATTTCAGACCTATGTAATACTGAAGAAGGGCTGCGGCGACAAAGTTCGGCACCGAGACTCCAAGCACTGCCAATATCATAGTAAAGTAATCAATTCCGCTATTGTGCTTCCAGGCAGCCAGGATTCCTAAAATTAATCCGATTGCAAGTCCGATCAGTACTGCCTGGATACCAATCAGCGCAGATGGTCCGAGACGACCTGTGATAACCTTGGAAACATCCTGGTTTACATAAGTAAAGGAAGTACCCAGGTCTCCTTTCAGCATGTTCTTAATATATTTCACATACTGCATTGGAAGAGAATCATTTAATCCATACATTTCCAGCACACGTTCCTGCTGCTGAGGTGTCATAATACTAAAACGCTCAGCATCAAAAGGTGTACCTGGAAGATTTTTCATCATGAAAAAGGTACAGGTTACAATTACCCACAAGGTAACCAGAATGTACCCCAATCGCTTTAATACATATTTCAGCATGACATCACCTTTTCTGTTACTGTGCACGTAGTGAACAGTACTCCTTTTCTTTCTGTGAAAAACAGACCGTATACCGGCTGTGTAAGCCACTGCTGTATACGGTCCGTTACTTGTTCCTTAAGGAATATTACTTGAATTTGAAGCAAACCTCTGAGATCTGTTTCGCTGCCAGTTTATATCCAACAATCACCTGAATAAGAGATTATTCGAAAGAAGCGTACTTGAACTCAAGCGGAACACCGATTGGATGGCTGATCAGGTTCTTGACATTGGATTTTGTCAGAACAGCGGAACCTCTGTGGTATACAGGAGCAACAACTGCGTCTTCCTCAACCAGCTTCTTCTCAGCTTTCAGCATGTCATCAAGACGAGCTGCATCGTCTGTCTGAGTCTTAGCATCAGAAATCAGTGCATTGTAATCTGCATCGTTGTAGTTTCCACGGTATGGAGTTCCGTTTGTCCACAGATCAAGGTATGTCATAGCGTCATCATAGTCAGCACCCCATGCTGTTACAGCAAACTGATAGTTGTTGGCATCCATCAGCTCTCCACGTCCCTGTACAGTCTTGGTATCGATTACTACGTTCAGACCAAGTGTTGTAACAAGCTCACTCTGGATAAATGTTGCAACGGATTTGGATACAGAGTCATCAGCTACAAGAAGAGTAACCTCTGAAGGTGCGCTTCCAAGCTCCTCAACTGCTTTGTCGTAGTACTCTTTTGCCTGCTCCGGATCATATGGGGAAACATCTCCGTTCAGCTCACGGAATGTCTTCTCTCCATCACCGCTCATGCCGTCTGCTACAAGACCAAATCCTGGTGCAGAACCATCAGCAAGAATGTTATCTGTAAGAGCGCTTCTGTTCATAGCAAGAGAAATAGCTTTTCTCATGTTTACATTGCTCATTACGTCATCTGTAAGGTTGAACTGTACATAGCTTGTACGGAAGTCGATCTCCTGGGCGAATTCCGGATCATCCTTGTATGCTACTACGTTTGCAGAATCAAGTTTAACCTGGGAAAGCTCGCCAGCCTGATATGCGCTTAATGCAGCTGCAGCATCTTTGATTACACGAACCTGTGCATCTTCGATTGCTACGTTGTCTTTATCCCAGTAGTTATCGTTCTTAGCGAAAGTAACGCCTACAGCCGGATCATAATCTGTGATCACGTACGGTCCGCAGTAGAGCATGCTGTCTGGGGAAAGAGCGAAGTTTGTACCCTGCTCTTCGCAGAATGCTTCGTTAACCGGGAAGAACATATCCATTGTAGTAAGGTTCAGGAAGTATGGTGTCGGGCTCTTCAGCTGAACTTCCAGTGTCTGATCGTCAACAGCCTTAACGCCTACCTCAGAAGCCTCAACGCTTCCCTCATTATACTCCTGGCCATTTACGATGTAGTCTGTCATAATGAAGCTGTAGCCGTTTGTTGCGTCTGCGCTCATCTGTTTCAGCCATGCGTATACGAAATCTGCTGCTGTTACAGGCTCACCATTGCTCCACTGGATTCCGTCTCTTAAGTGGAAGGTGTATGTAAGCTTGTCATCGGATACCTCATAAGTATCGCAAAGAGCCGGCTGAGGCTGGTTGTTCTCGTCCATACGGAACAGTCCCTCTTCTGCCTGGTTCAGTACCAGGAATGCATTCTCCTCGGATGCAGCCCACGGTACCAGAGTCTTGATCTCGAAATCAGTAGCAACGCTGAGTGTCTCTCCCTCTGCGAATACTGCTGATGCACCTGTAACAGTCATGGTGAGTGCCATTCCAAGTGCTACTGCTGCTTTCATCATTTTCATAGTTTTTTCTCCTTTCTTATCCGTCCTTAATTCCGGTACGGTAGTAAGCCTTTTCGGAAAGCGGAAGCGCCTGCTGCCGCAGGTGTTTTCTTATAAAAGCAGGACATTTTTTAGAAAATATTTTATAAAATTCTGGTGTCGATGCCTTTATAGTAAAAAAACATTTTCTATTCTGCAACTTAGTCACGATGTAGTTTCATGCGCCTTTGCATAAATAAAAAATGTTCTTTTTGCTCGCCTCTTTTTGGTAATTTTAGTATAGCAAAGTGTTGTAGTGTTGTCAATTGTTTTTTTATTATTCTTTATTGCTTTTTATTGTTTGGAATTGGTTTTGTATGAATTATGTATTTATTTTGTACAAATTCTGCTTTTTTCGAGGAAAAATGAATAAATAATAAATTCCAACAAGATTTCCTATTACGCAAAAATGCCAGGTTAATTTTCCTGGCATTTTTATTCAATATTCAATCTCTACATCTTTTTTGCTGATCAGCCCATTATCCAGGGGATACCAAGTCTCCAGGTACTGCGTTTCTTCATCCTCTGACGAATTCAAATTCAAGATTGTCCTGGTTGTCACCATTTTGCCTGAAGTATCTTCCTTTCTAATTTCCGCCAGAATATAGGCAGTGTCTCCTTCTACCTTCAAGCTATCCGGCACCTCAGATGGCTTATAGGCAGTCTGCTTCAACACCTGATTTGCCGCATTCATCTGGTAAATGATGGTCCGCACTGGTTTGTACATAGTGGCAAACTGAACCGTCACTTTACAGCCTTCTGTCTTAGTCTTTCCATTTTCCACTGTAGTAGTTTCACCGGAAAGGGTAGCGGCCATAGTGTTTCCTTCTGAGCCTTCCACACCGTTGGAATAGCCGTTTCCAGCCATGGCATAAATTTCCCCGTTTTCTTTCTGGAAAACCGGGTTTACATACTGGGTGTGTTCTGACTTGCCAGAGACCTGGTAAACGGTGGCACTGATTTCCTGTGTTTCTCCATCATCGGTAACATTATAGTTCAAATACGGATCTCCTACTCCGTCAGAACAAAGATTTCCTACAGATGTATTTCCATCCTCGTCTTCGGTCACTGGCATTAAAATGTATTCTCCTTTTATGTCCCCAAAGGAAATTTTCCACTCAGAAGAAGACTGGGAACCTTCTTTATCCACAGTTGCCACAAGTTTCCCCTCATAACGACTGTCGTTTCCTATGGTGATACTGCTGTTGTTCATAAGGGAGGCGGCATGGTCGTTCAGATAGCCCTCCATATCATACAGGTCCAGGTATTCGGAGGTGATAAAAGCGCCAATCAGCCGGTCACCGTATCCATCTGTGCCGGCTTCTGGGACTGCAAGAGTACAGCCGCTGGCTGTGAAAGCCATGAAAACAACCGATAATTTGAACAAACTTTTTAACAGATATTTCCTAATCTTCATTTTCGTCCACCTCCAGATTTCCGTCGAATTTTAAGATATCGCCAACATCGCATTGCAGGAAATAACAGATCCGGTTAATGGTGTGGAACCGCACGCCCTTGGCCTTTCCGCTTCTGAGGACGGATAGGTTGGCTTCTGTGATGTTTATCAGGCTGCACAGTTCCTTAGACGTCATTCCCCGCTCTTTCAATACGTCTTCAAGACATACTTTTATTGCCATAAATCATTTCCTTTCCTTATTGCCAATCGCTCCATATTAAATAGTCAATGATGTTAAATTAAGAGTCGTTACCTGAATCCCCTTGCTTCTTCCTATATAACGAATCAAGATGCTTGCAGTCCGGCTATCATTTATATGTCTCCATACGCTTATATGAACAGATCATTATCCTCTTTCAGCCTCTGCATTTCCCTTATATACCTTGCAAACAACAGCACCGCCAGCACAAAGGCCAGGGAAAATACCGGAACTGACACCACATACTCAAGCTGGTAAAGTCTACTCTGGTAAAGTCTACTCTGGAAAAGCAACTGTAGTAGGTTAAATACCGCATCCACCCCAATAGTGGATGCTAAGGTCCACACGCAAAAGTGGGAAAGTTTTTCCGCCAGTTTTATACTCTCTTCCTGATACAGGTCTTCCTTCATTGCAGCCAGAAGCCTTCTCGCCAGGAAAACAACTATAATATCCAGTACATAAGGCAGAATACGGACTGCAAAGTGGAGGACCAGGAAAACATAGGTAGGGGTAAGGTTGGAAAAAGTAAAAAATCCATCGCTTAGCTCTATGCCTGTATTTCCCTTCTGTACCGTTTCCAGATTCTGAAGCAGCCCTCCCAGCTCCTGTCCAAAGATGCCGTACACCAATACCACGTTCACAGTGCCAAGAAGGAACCAAAGTCCTTTTTGCAGTTTCTCCGTTCCTGCATTCTTATAATGAAGCAAAATGCGGATAAGCAGATAACCCAGAAGGACGGAATAGAAGGTACTTCCCAGGGACCATTTCCCTGTACCTGGCACTCCGATGGACAAAAGTCCCGGATTGATCATGTAATATAGGATTACAAAAAGAAGAGCGCTGATAGCCAGAAGCATGAAATCCAGGGGTTCTGATTTCTTGCGCCAGTGCAGGAATCCCCAAATTCCAGCAGGAATAAGTCCCAACAGCATGTATAAGAGGATCGCGACCACATTTCCTACAGCCCCAGACAGCGACAGAACCCGCAGACCAGCTCCAATCTGCTCAAAAGGGAATGCGATCAAGGTGGAAAACAGACCGGATAAGCTGCGCTGTAAAATACAGAACAGGACGCAGGCGGCCGCTTCCACAGATAAGAGGGTAAATAAATGTCTTTCTTTCATGGGGAACCTCCTTTTTGCAGATATCGAGAAAATCCGCTATCGTGCTGGATTAAACTATCTAATCCTTTACTATAGATTTCTCTAACTGGTTTATAAGAATTATTGAAAAACGATAATTTATAATTTAATTATAGCTTAAAATTATTGTTTGTCAATAATTTTAATGATAAAAAAATTGCCAGGCAGAATTTTCACGCTCTGCTCTATCCAATGGACAGAAGAAACGTTTTTATTTTCTTACCTGGCATTTTTCACACAAACCTATTTTGTGCACACTCTAAAGCGTGTTTGAAAAATCATTCCTGCAATATGGTCTTTGCCGTCTCTCAGGAGGGGCAGTTCCTCTTCTCTTTTTCAGTAACTTACTGTGTCACATCTCCAAGCACGATCCGAATCAATGTCTTGTCCAGCATCAATGTTCGGTTCCAGGGATTGATGATCACGCCGCTGATTTCTTCCTCGGACAGCGCTGCCTCCAGTACTTTTCCAATGTCAGTCATAAAGGTTGACATAACACTTTCGCTGCCTTTTAGTTCCTCATCGAAGCTGGTAAAAACCGCCCACCAGTTCTTTCCGTCGGAGGTTTTTACTGCCTGTAATTTCATCTGTCCTGCTGCCGCGTTTGGCTCTACGGCAATGATTACCTGACCATTTTCACGCATGCGTCTTCGTACCACAGTCAGTGCATGAGCCAGCAATTCTTGCGTTGGCTGCTGCTGAAGTGCCGCGATTGCATCCTCGATTTTCTCATTTCCAAGTAAGCCTTCATCTGTTTTATCCATATTATTTTTTACTCTCCATTAAACTAATTTCTGTATTTTTTATAGCATACCATATTTTACCCAAAGTCCCATATCCGTCACCTGCACGCTCCAGTACATCAAAAATTAAGTTTCTGCTATATTGGTGCAGGATGATTTCTTCATCTGCCGCTCTTTGATTGTACCCTTTTATAAATGATTGGTTCATCATATCCAAAAGTTCTCTTCCCGTTAACTTCCATACTTTCAGATACTTCCAGACAACTATCGGAAAACTTTTCCCAAAGTTTAAATGTCATTACCGGCGAAAACTGGCTTATGCTGCCGCCTTCCCAGATTCCGTCCTTTTCATGGTAAAGTGCCGGAGTAAATTTTTCGGATTTTTTCAGTTCCGCGTAATCAACCTTCTTCATGGAAGCATATGAAAATGTCTTCTTATCTTCTCCTTCTGGAATTTCATAAGAGGAAAGTAAAATTCCCTGTTCTGTTTCTGTAATAAGAAAAAGATGTGGTGATGCATGACGTTTTCCATTCGTTTCATAGTAGCTTTCTTCAACAACAAACCTGCCATTGAAATCCTCTGGAAGATTTTTTATTTTGTCATTACAGATTGTATTTACATGCTCGGCATATGGATATGTTTTCCCTTCCGCCTGCATCTTATCAAACTGCTCCTTATTATCAAAATGTCCTGTCATCATTCCTGTAAAATCATCAAGTTTCATCTTGGTATTTACCTCCATAATTGATTTTTATAATGTTAGGGGCAAAAGTTCTCAACTATAATATCCACGGATATAGGTATCCGTTGTTTTTATCAGCTTTCTCAACATCCTGGAACATGTTTGAAAAAGGCTTTCTGCAAAATGGGACTGTCTATTTCCCGACAGCCCTTATCTTACGCTTGAACACACGGCATCTTACGATACCAAATTTATATTATTATCTGTAGTCAGTAATTACTCGATAACTGTAGCAACACGTCCTGATCCTACAGTACGTCCACCTTCACGTTTGTGAGGTTCTTAGAATCTCATTATTTTCTGTGATTTTCGTGTCTTTATTGTCCTGTGTTATAGGATTTCTACGCTATATTTCTGTTCTCTTCATTTTTTAGTATCAAAACGGTATCACAGCCAGATTTTCATGAGCTGTCAACTTTCCGGTTGCAGATTCCCACCTTGACTGTTATAATCGAAACATGGGTGCTATCATAACGGTAGGCGGTTAGTCCTTCAGCAGAGGGACTGTGACCCTCTGATTACATAAAAACTCGAAAGAGAATCCACTGGAAAGGAGGGCTAAGCCATGAGTATTGTTGATTTTATAGCAGTAGTGAGCTTCGGCTTAACCTACTTTGGTCTTGGATATACCTTTGGCAAGGATGATAATAAACCACAAAAATAGCCGCTCTGGTCTGTGATATGCCCCTTGTCAAGTAGACAGGTGAAATATCTAAAGGTAAGCGACAAA
>OLQN01001416.1_pt1 | contig 18296 bp, 14 predicted proteins | sample 1673181 | NCBI WGS metagenome assembly OLQN01 (sample SAMEA3136763, study PRJEB25190) | human gut metagenome | biome: human gut; feature: human-associated habitat; material: faeces | place: Austria | collected 2013
TTCTGAAAACTATTTTATTTTTCAGTATTTCAGAAGCAATTCCTTGCGACAGCTTATTTACTATACCACTGCCACAAGGAATCGTCAAGCACTTTTTTTACAAAATTTACAATAATTCCCCATATTTTTCACAGCAATCTCCAAATTGATGTCCAATGATAAACTCAATTAGAAAAATCCTGTTATAACAAACATGCCATAATATACAGCAACTATGTTTTCCTTCATTTTTTATAAAATGAATCAAATGATTTCCATGATAGTAGAATTTCTGTCACTGTACCGTTAGAACTTTTCCCATAAACAGCACTTCCTCATTTGCACTGTCGTAGATCAGAAATGCAAATGGCCGTGTCAGCTCAACATCTTTTATAATCGGATCCGTATCCATTGCAGACATGCACTCCATTGTCACTGCAGTCACAGCGGCAGCTTTAGTTCCATTTTCGTCTAGTTCCAGCTTTGTTTTCTGTAAAACAGAACTGACATGAACCGCTTTATCTGCAATGCCTGAAAAATCAGCATCGTCCGAAAAAACATTCTCAAGTCCTACTCTGCTGAGGATATCACTTAACTCAGCGGTTGTTTCAAAATTCAACTTAGGCATTTTACAGTTAACTTCATCGTATTCCGGTTCTGATTTCAGAAGCCCTTCAATATCCAGCTCATCAAGAGTAAAATCTCCTTCTGCTTTCGGCAAAATTCCAATGAAGCTCAGATTATTTGCATAGTATTTTTCAAATGCTGTTGCCGCGTCATTTTCATAGTAATTATCACCGATGCTTGTCATGTACTTTGTTTCTTCGTTATCGCCGAATTTTTCTTTTTCATCAGAAACATCCCATGGATCCTGGGACCATCCGGATTCGAAATACAATGAATTGGTGAGACACAATTCACTGTTTTCATTAAGCATGTCAGGTTTCATAATTTCCGGAATCAGCCCCTCTGTATTTTCATTGCACCATGCATTAATAGTGTTGCATGTGTTTTCTTTATCAGAAAAATCAAGAATTTCCGCCTCTGCTTCAAAATTATCTTCTGCATTTTTTTGAAATTGGTCCTGCAGAGTCAGTCCCCGATTTACCCATAAAGCATCTGCAATTTTTAATTTCGATGTATAACCGTAATTTTCGTCTTCTGTATTATAGCTTTTAATTACATTTATATACTTTCTGGCATATGCTGCAAAATCATCGGTTCCTAAATATTCATTTAATGCGTTTTTCGTTTCACCCTCGGCACCTTCTGCAAGCATGCCAAGGGCGAAGTTAAGGCTTGTGGGGCTGAACATTACATTGGAATCCTGGTTTTCTTTGGCTATTTCATCTGTGAGGTTAATAGAATTCTGCAGATTAACTGATTTATCAAGATCAACGTTCTTTTCAGCTGCATTTGATTCTGCCTGACTGGCTGCGGCAACATATACATGGATTGGAGGAGCCATTGTTGTTATGAACGTCAGTGCTCCGGCAAAAAGTTTTATTTTATTCATGTATACCCTCCTTGTACGGTCGATAAAGTCCTTTTTGCAAAGGTTTTCTGTAAGTTTTTGTTTTATTCTAACATATTTGTTTCTTCTTTCTGTTATATTAATTTTCATTTAGTATAAGCGAATTTCCGTATTTACAAGCAGCTCTCCCTCATATTGTAGTTTAACAGAGAAAAAACGTTTTTCCTCTGAAAGAAGCAGGTTCAGAAAAACTTTATCACCTTCCCATGTAGGAAGCTCTGGCACTATTTTCTTATCAACCCAGCATAGCTCGCCTTCATTGCATTCAATCAGTTCTCCGGTATATCCATCGGCTGTAAATACACACATAAGCTCAGATTCACATTCGCTGTTTATAAAGGTTACCAGGCCACGAAATTTGTAGGAAGTAAGTGTGAGTCCTGTTTCTTCTTTTACTTCACGCAGAAGACATTCTTCAGGGGATTCCTGATCTTCTGCATGTCCACCTACACCAATCCATTTGCCTTTATTTATGTCATTTTGCTTTTTTACTCTGTGAAGCATCAGATATTTGCCATCGTTTTCGATATAGCATAAAGTAGTTATCGTCATTTATTCTCCTTCCAGCAGGCACTGCTTTTTTCTGTAAAATATAAAACAAGGGCGATGCATATCAGTTTTATACATGCCCCTGTTTACTGTTTTAAATGATTAATTTCAGATTTCGCGTGTAGCTTCTTTCAGCCATTCTTTTTCCTCTTCTTCCAGATATGGAGAAATATTTTTATATACCTGTGCATGATAATTATTAAGAAGCGCCCGTTCCTGCATGGTCATCAGTTCCGGAACAACAGCATCCAGATCAAACGGTACCATAGTCAGATGTTCAAAGCACATAAACTGGCCAAATGAGGTTTTCTCTGCTTTTTTGCATACAAGCAGGTTTTCGTGGCGAATTCCATATTGGTTTTCCACATAGTATCCAGGCTCATCTGATGTGATCATACCCTCTTCCAATACTGCATTATCTCCCTGAATAATTCTCCAGCGGAAGCTGTTTGGTCCTTCATGAACATTCAGAAGATAACCAACTCCATGTCCCGTTCCATGATTAAAATCCTGTCCCATTTCCCATAACGGACCACGCGCCAGATAATCCAGATTTACACCAGTACAGCCATAACGAAATTTGGCATTTCCAAGGTTCAGCATGCCACGTAAAACAGCGGTAAAATATTTCTTCTGCTCGTCATTCACAGAGCCCATAACAATTGTGCGGGTGGTATCTGTAGTACCTTCGTAATAGTGTCCGCCTGTGTCTGCCAGAAGGAAATTGCCAGGCTCAATGGCAATATCTGTCTCTGGTGTTGCAGAATAATGGTTGATGGCAGCATGAATGCCATAAGAAATAATGGGGTCAAAGCTGTTGTCGATAAAGTTCTCCTGCTGGGCACGGAAGCTGTACAGCTTCTCTCCTGCGCTTAACTCTGTCATTGGAATTTTTCCTACATTTTTCTTTAGCCAGCAGATGAATTTGGTAAGCGCAACTCCATCTTTGATATGAGCGATACGTTCATTTTCTACTTCTACTGGATTTTTAATTGATTTTGGAAGAAAAGTCAGGTTGGCTTCATCCAGAATCGTTACTTCCTTCGGAATACTGTTTACCAGACGACAGTTGGCTTTCTTTTTACAAAGAAGAACTGTCATGTCTTTCTCAAATGTTTTTACATATTCATAAACGCTGTCATAGGGCAGAATGGTTACGCCATCCTTAGATAATGCGTCCAGAATTGAAGCCGAAAATGCTTTTTCATTTGCAAACAGCCTGATTTCTGTTTTGGTCATGACCAAATAAGAGAGAACAACCGGACAGCAATGTACATCGCCGCCACGAATATTCAGCAGCCATGCAATATCATCCAGAGAAGTCAGTACAAATCCATCTGCACCTTTCTCTTCCATTGATTTACGGATTCTTGCACATTTGTCAGCACGGGATTCGCCTGCCCATTTTACATCCAGTTCCATAACCGGTTCACAGGAAAGTGCCGGACGATCTTTCCAGATTTCTCCTACCAGATCAGAATCTGTCTGAAGAGCAGCTCCTTTTTTTGCAAGAAGTTCGGCCAGTTCATCTGCTTCTTTGGCGCTGACGGTTCTTCCGTCAAAACCAAGACACATTCCCTCGCCTAATTTTTCTTCCAGAAACTGATGCACAGTGGGAACATCTGGTTCTCCCATTTTAAAAAGCTCTACACCTGTTCCCTCCAGCTGTGCCGCCGCCTGGATGAAATATCTTCCATCTGTCCACAATCCAGCCATATCCTGCATGATGACTGCTCTGCCCGCAGATCCGGTAAAACCTGTAATATATTTTCTGCACTTAAAGTATTCTCCTACATATTCAGATGCATGAAAATCATCTGTGGGAACAAGATAAGCATCTATTTTCTTCTCTGCCATTACTTCCCGAAGTGCGGTGATTCGTTCTTTAACTGTCATAAAACTGACTCCTTCCAGTGAATTTTGTCTATTCCTATTATAATATCCACGTTACCCTTTCGCAACCTGTTTAAGAAAAAACACTTTTCTATTCCCAAAAGACGTGATATACTAACTTTCGAAATGAATGATATGCAAAATAGGATTTTATGCGTCAAGTGTTCGGTGAATGGGGAGTTGTCACTGAAACGAAAAGCACGTCTTACGGTATATTATCCGCACCCGTTGCAAGCACTATAAGAGGGATATCTCATATTGTGTCAGAGCCTGCCCGAAAGGGATTTTCTACAAGACGCACGTTGCGATTTGTGGAAACGTTTTTTAACAGACTCAAGGGAATGTTTTCGACATACATTCTATCACAATTGGAGATATCCTTTTTTGCGTATTAAGCAGGCAGATATTCGAATTCGAAAATCCTTCCCCGGTTTTATCAAAAAAGGATAGTCTCCGCAATCAAATACAAAGGAGGTTATTTTGAATGGTTGACAAACAAAAAGTAGAACAGGCCATCCGCCTGCTTCTGGAAGGAATCGGTGAGGATATTACCCGGGAGGGACTGATTGATACTCCCGACAGAATTGCACGTATGTGCGAGGAAATTTACGGTGGTCTCGATCAGGAAGCAGATCACCATTTACTGAAGCAGTTTCCAGTAGAAAATAATGAGATCGTATTGGAAAAAGATATTACTTTTTACTCTATGTGCGAGCATCATCTGATGCCTTTTTATGGTAAGGCACACCTGGCTTATATTCCCGATGGAAAAGTCACAGGATTAAGCAAGCTGGCACGTACGGTAGAAGTTTACGCCAGAAGGCCGCAGATCCAGGAACGCCTCACGGTACAGATTGCGGACGCTCTGGAGCGTGCCCTCTCTCCGAAGGGAATTATGGTTATGCTGGAAGCAGAACACACCTGCATGACCATGCGAGGCGTTAAAAAGCCAGGCAGCAAAACAATTACAACTGTAACCCGCGGAGCCTTCAAAGAAGATAAGGAGCTGCAGAAAATGTTCCTTTCCATGGTCGGAAAATGAGCAGTTCTTTTTCTGAAACAAACCGTATTTCTTTAATCTGGCGGCATCCCCTTTATCAAAAACACTGTGAGAAAATACAGGAGCTTGAAAAAGATCGTATTTTCTGCCGACATACGCCTGAACACTTTCTGGATGTTGCCAGGCTGATGTATATTTATTCTCTGGAAGACAAGCTTGATCTGTCCAGGGAAATCATTTATGCCACTGCCCTTCTTCATGACATTGGCCGTGCGCAGCAATATCTGTCGGGTATTTCTCATGACATTGCAGGAGCTGAAATAGCTGGAAAGATTCTGACAGATCTGCATTTTACAGAACAGGAAAAAGAGGAAATATTATCTGCGATCAGTCAGCACAGGACGGATGGATCTGATAATGTGTTGGCTATGCTGCTATATAAAGCTGATAAAAAGTCCAGAAATTGTTTTTCATGTTCGGCAGCCTCAGAATGTTACTGGCCTTCTGAGAAAAAAAATCTGACAATTGAATATTGAGTTTTCTAAAAAATCTAACAGAAAGGATGGTTTCTGTTTATGAAAATTGGAAATCGTTTTTTTGATACACAAAATCACACTTATATAATGGGAATTTTAAATATTACTCCTGATTCTTTTTCCGATGGTGGGAAATGGAATCATTTAGATGAAGCTTTGCGGCATACAGAAGCCATGATCGCGGATGGTGCGGATATTATCGATATCGGTGGCGAGTCTACACGTCCCGGACACACGCCAGTCAGTGCAGAGGAAGAAGCTCAGAGAGTTTTACCCGTTATCGAAGCGGTCAGAAAACGTTTTGACATTCCCATTTCTGTAGATACTTTCAAAAGCAGTGTGGCAGAAAGTGCGATTCAGGCCGGTGCAGATCTGGTCAACGATATCTGGGGATTAAAATATGATTCTGAAATGGGAGCTGTAATTGCCAAATATGATGCTGCATGCTGTCTCATGCACAATAAGTCCAATACAGAATATAACAATTTTCTCATTGATATGCTTTCTGAGACACAGGAATGTGTCAATCTTGCAAGAAAAGCAGGAATCAAAGATGAGAAAATCATTCTCGATCCAGGGGTTGGATTTGGAAAAACATTTGAGATGAATCTGGAAACTATGAATCATCTGGAGCTTTTTAAGAATCTGGGCTTTCCAGTTCTTCTTGGCACCTCACGCAAGTCGATGATCGGACTAGCACTTGACCTGCCTGTAGACCAGCGTGTAGAGGGAACACTGGCTACTAGTGTAATTGGTGTGATGAAGGGCAGTTCTTTTGTGCGTGTTCATGATGTCAAGGAAAACAGACGCGTGATCCAGATGACAGAAGCAATTTTGGGTTGTAATTAGTCAACAGAAAGGAACAACTGTTATGGATGAAACCAGATTTGATAAAATAGAAATTAAAGAACTGGAAATTTTTGCCAACCATGGTGTCTATCCGGAAGAAAATGTACTTGGACAAAAATTTGTTATTTCTGCCACCCTCTTTACCCACACACGTCAGGCCGGGTTAACGGACGATCTGTCTGCTTCTATCAATTACGGGGAAGTCAGCCACATGATTACGGATTTTACCAGAAATCATACTTTTAAGCTTCTGGAAGCGCTTGCAGAAAATCTTGCAGAGATGCTGCTCGACTCTCTTTCCGGTCTGGAACAGATCACACTGAAAATTGAGAAGCCATGGGCTCCCGTTGGTCTTCCACTGAAAACCGTATCTGTGGAAATCACAAGAAAATGGCATACTGCATACATTGCTTTTGGCTCTAATATGGGCGATAAAAAGCTGTTCATCGACAATGGGATACGTGGTTTGAAAAAAACAAAAGGATGCCGGATAGAGGCCGTTTCTGATTATCTTGTAACAGAACCTTATGGCGTTACCGATCAGGATGAATTTCTGAATGGAGTTTTGAAAATGCGTACCCTTCTTTCACCTGAAGAATTGCTGGAACGTCTCCATCAGCTGGAACAGGAGGCGAACCGGGAACGTATTATTCACTGGGGTCCCCGTACTCTGGATCTGGATATTCTCTTTTATGATCAGGAAATCATTGATACTGCAGATCTTCACGTTCCCCATCCGGATATGCAGAATCGTGAATTTGTGCTGGCTCCTATGAACCAGATTGCCCCCTACCTCAGGCATCCTGTACTAAATCAGACAATTTCACAGCTTTTAAATACTCTTCTTGGCCGCTAAACGAACATGTCGCCTACCGGCGACATCACATATGAAAGTCAGCTGTTCCGCGCCTATGGCGCTCCCACTGCTGCCGACTGCATTCGTAATCCGTGCTATCACGCCACCGTACGGTTCCGTATACAGCAGTTCAACCAACTTAACAAGTGACAATCTAACATTGGGGCTGCCGGAAAACAGGCAGCCCCTTGTATAATAATTCGCATCTGCTGTCAGGAAGAGAGACGCTGTCCGCAATATTCACAGTTGCACAGGCGGCCTTTTATTATCTGATTTTTTGCGCCGCAGCTTGGACAGGTAACTGTAATATAAATCTTCTCATTCACACGTCTGTTTGGTGCAGTGATCAATATATAATTTTCTTCTCTATCAATCTGAATATTCCGAATATATCCTTTTGCAATCATTTTTTCCAGTTTTCTTACGGCATCTTTTCCCATCTCAGTCTCAAACTTCTCAAATGAGAGCGTACTCTGGGCATAAGATTCAAACCAACAAGCTATTTCTCTGGCTTTTTTCTTCTTCAATGTTTTCTGGATTTCCCGGAAAGTTGGATATAAAAATAACAATCCCAGTATAATCTCCGTTGCTGCCATTCCCCAGCGTCCTTCACTAATATATTTCTCCGATGCGCCAATAGCTCCCAGAGTAAAAAGTATACAGAAAACACAAAGAACCCATTTCAGTTTTCCTAACACTCCTGTTTTTTTATTCTTTTCTGTTAAAAAATCATTCATGTCTGCTTCCTCTTTCCCCAATTAATCAATCTCTGCTATATACTAAAACCTGTTTAAAAAATCATTCCCGCAATCTGCACGCCCTGATGAATCTTCTGTCAGCATATACCAAAATCTGTCTGTCAGCCAGCTCCCAGCAAAAGCCACGCATCGCCTAACGGATCGTAATAATAAACCACATTATCTCCTGCCGCATAATATTTTTCTTTTGTAAAATGTTCCTCATGATCTGTCCCTATAACAAATACCGGACAGTTTCTTCCCTCAATATATTCCTCCGTACCGGTATACCACAGGGACATTCCAAGACCAAGGTAATAACTAACTTCGTCTGTTTGCGCAATCAAGTCCCTGGCAATATTTATATCTAATGAATAATCATACTCTGATTGATACTCATCCCAATCATAATATATTGAAAAATCATAGCAGTAGGCTTCCGCTGCAAGGTGTCCATCCTTTAGCGATACCATAGGATGGTATTGCACACTCATATTCTGCTTCTGCACAGAAACCATTACATTGGAAAAAATCTCGCTCATATTGCAGCGCAGGATAATAACTTCATTCTCCTGCCCCATATACCATGGATTGTTCAGATCTTCCAAATATTCCCCTTCTTCCGTAACCTGAGCCGGATAAATACTGATCTTACAATCAAGTCCTGGAACAATAGCATAGATTTCATAACCTCCTGCATCAACAACAGTTCCATCCTGCAAAAAAGGATAAGCCGCAGCCAATTCTTCCTGCCTGGTATATTCAAGTATCTCTGATGTATCTGCATTTTCATAAGTGTAGCCCAGAAATGCCATTCCAGCCTGGCATTCATTTTCTCTGATAATGTCTTGCAAAATTGCCAGATTCTCTTCTGCCTCAAAAGTTTGGGCAGATACTTCTCTCACACATTCACCGTAGTTACTAAAAGAAAACAGTACTGCGCAAACACATACAGCAATAGAAATTTTTTTCATACTTTCAGCTCCTTCCTGTCAGAATATGCCTATGCCTTTCTATTTCAGTGTGGTTACAATCAATTTACTTTCCAACGCAGCTGCTATAAGATCTTCCTTACAGCTATATCCTGCCTTGGCAATCATTTCCTGAAAATTCCACCTTACCCCGGAAGTCGAACAATCCATTTTCCTTGCAATCTCCGAATAGGACATCCCATGAATATACAAACGCAGCATCTCCAGTTGTCTTGGACTGATATCACCGCTTGTGATCCAGTTAAGTTCCACCTTTGGCGTTATATCTGGAAATACACGCTCACCATTTAAGGTTCTGTAAATCACACTCCGTATATCCTCTTCACCGTGATCTTTATACCAGAGACTGTCCGCACATCCGCTTTTTGCTCTTTCCAGCACCTTGGGATCGATCAGAGACGTAACAACCAATACCTTTGTATATGGGTACTTTTCCCTGATCATTTTTCCGGCGCTCAGCCCATCGTGATTATGAAATGTCTGAACATCCATGATTACAAGATCTATCACTGAATAATCACAGATTTTTACAGCTTCACGAGCATCCGAAATCGTCTGAACATGTCGAAATTCCGGATCCTGCATAAGAATATATTCAAAATACTTCTGCATGATCTTCTGATCTTCTACTATCAGTACACGTACCATCCAATCTCATCCTTTCTGTCAGCGGCATCTTCAATATCAGACAAAACTCAGGGACAAATGAAATTTGCATTATGCAGTTCATTGATTCGGCTGCTTTTCTCAGTGCAGATAAACCACCGCCTTCTTCCGCATTTTTTTCAGGCGCATCTCCATCATTGGTGATCCGGATGTTGTATTCATTTGCATATTTGTCTATCTTCACAAAAACAACATTGCCGTGGGCATGTCTGGCACAGTTTGTCACACATTCACGGATTGCTCTGTCTGCCAGAACTCTGTAAGATGGATACAACGGAAAGTTTCCGCTGATCTGAACCGAAATCCCAAGCTCCTCTGCATGCTTAATCGTATCCTCATACAGTTTTTCCATACTCTCTACGGCAGAACCGGTAAGAATATAAACCAGATGCTTCAATGCAGACAATTGTTTATCCATTTTGTCCTGATTTTCTTTTCTCTCCAATATTCTACGTATTGACAGAAGACTTCGCCCAAAATTGTCATGGACCTGCATTTTCATAGCAAGCGTTTCCTGCTCTCTGATTTTATCACCGATTTTTTCGTACATTTCCTCCAGCTTATGATTCAGGATTTCCAGCTTTTCATTGTTTGCCCTGATCTTTTCACTATTATAATAAATTTCTGACACATTAACTGCTACTGTCTGCAGATATCCTGCACAATCAGACTCCTGCAGACGATATTCCTGAAACATCCAGACAGAATCATCTGGAAAATAAAACACGTTACTGTCGCTGCTTAATCGGATAAGTCCTTTTGATATAAATTCATTGTCCATTGCTTTTCGCAATGTGTCATAATCCTGCAGATAAGCCCCCGTCATCATTCTGCACAATTCCTGCATCTTGGTATTACACAAAACGATCCTTCCAAGTGAATCCGAAAAGCATACTCCACACGGAACGTCATCCACAGCTTCATTCACAGACCAGTACGACAAGGAATGATTATATTTGTATCTCTCCTTCCAGATTGCCCAACAAAGATAAAATGTCAATGCAACAATCCCTGCTGTTAAAATGGTAACCGGATAATCCTGGAGCATTGGCTGATATGCACTTTCTCCAATACTATATCTATGCTCATTCATCAAAGAAACCATAAGAACAAAAGAAACTGCAAAAACAGTCATTACCGTTATCACTTTCTTTTTCCCGGAAAAACAGGTGATTCTTAACAGAAAGAGAATAAGTTCCAGAATCAGGCAGATTTCCAGAAGAATCATCAGAAAATTCTGCATTGCTATGCTGCATTCTACAAAACTATTCATCTGCCGCCTCTCTTTCTGAATATGCTGCACCCAACAAACCATTCTTTTTCATCTTCCTGCTGCACTTTAAGGTCCGGTCTTTCTGACATTAAGCCGCACAGATCTGCCTCTGATGCAATGTGAACGGAAATCCGAAGATCATCATCAATCTGCGACACACGGTAAAACATAGACTGCATCACATCAGATAGCCGTTCTGCAAGCCATTCAAAGGTATCATAGCATTTTAGTATATCCTCTGCATTCAGCTGAATATCTCCATTTTCCACATAATAAGCAGCCCGGATCCGGCATAATTTTAAACTGTCACAGGATTCTGCAAGACTTTGCCTGAGATCTTCCATGGTAAGCACATTTCCATCTGATGTATATTGTGTCAATACCAGATTTTTTCTCCGCTTCAAATATGTACCAATAACTACAATTTTACCGAGAAGTAGATCATATTGTTCCCTTGATTCCGTCTTTTCCAGTTCATCCATCAACTGCGACAGCAATTCCAGCTGTCCGGCTGTCTGATTCTGTATCATGTTTAACAGCCGATTCTGTTCTTCTGTTTTTCTTCGCTCCGCTTCTTTCTCATAGGTTTTCTGCAACAGTCTGTTTCTGACAGTCAGTTCTTCCTGCTGTTCCCGAATATCCTGATATTGATCCAGCAATATTGAAATATCTTCTGACCAAAACAGATGTCCTCCCCTTATGGGAATATGATTGATTCGGATTCCCTGTTCCTGCACAAATGATCTGTGAATGATCATTGTACGCATTTCAGGAGAAAGCTTGGGAAAATCACCGGAATGATAATAGCGCTGAAAAGAATCATCTGTAATCTCTGCGTCCAGCCCTCCTGAAGTCTGGAATAATTCAAAATATCGATTGTTCGTCTGTATCAATCCGCATAATATACAGCCCTGATAAATTGCTGCCATTAAAAGGCAACACACTGCTGTCATATCCCCTGCAAGGGTTTGGATGAAAGACAAATGAAATATATTTCCAACATTCCATCCCAGAAGCAATATTCCCGGAATGACTGGCAGCCAAAACTGTTTCTTTCCCGGAATCCTGCTTTTTCTGATCAGAATAATTTCCATTCCTGTCAGACAACTCAGCATCCACCCCTGAATCACTACAAAAAGAATACCATAACTATAATCCCTATCCGAAAATGGAGGCTGTTTGGAAAACCGAAACACCAGCTGATGTAAATCATTTGTAAAAACACTTATGATCAATACTGCCGCCACAGTCAAAAGAATTATGATTTGTCTGACCGTTTTTTCTTCATCTTTTTCAACAAAAAACAATGCTGCTGACAGACCTAAAACAGGGATCAAAATCATCGGAATATAATACAGATACCAACATATATGTTCTCCAAGAGGTTCATGAAAAATATGAAATTTCACTGTTCTTACAAAGAACCAGAATACCATCAGACAACCAATTGCAGTCAGACATCTGCGCATTTTTTTATATACTACATGCTTTTCCAGATAGATTACCCAGGCACAGTACAGCCCCAGGTAAATACAATTGCGGCACTGGTCTGCAAAATTTCTTGCAAAAGTATTTTTCGGTCTTACCAGCCTGCAGAAATAAGCCAGAAGCACGCTTATCAGAATTACTCCATACGACAACATCCTCTTTTTATTATATGTCATGAAAATTCCTCTCTCATTGTATACTTTTATAACAAGTATACTATAAAACTCTGTTTTATTATATAGTTTTTAGAGAAATTTTCAATTTTCAGAGTTTTCCGATCACTGGTCACTGGTTCAGAATGAACAATAACTCTATTACCACGAACAGAGTGAACAATCATGTCCACTCTGTTTGTCATTACTTAAAACGGTCTTGGCTGACCACAATATTCGCAGAACCTTCCCACATTCTCTGCACCACACTGGCATTTCCATGAACCGCTGTCAGGACGCATTCCTGCGTTCATGTTCATTCCAGACTGCATCCCTGCGTTCATGTTCATTCCAGGCTGCATCCCGGCGTTCATGCTCATTCCAGGCTGCATTCCTGTGTTCATGTTCATTCCAGGCTGCATTCCGGCGTTCATGCTCATTCCAGGCTGCATTCCTGTGTTCATGTTCATTCCAGGCTGCATTCCTGTATTCATGTTCATTCCAGGCTGCATTCCGGCATCATTTTGTGTCAGAGCAGCAATGATCTGATGTCCAGTCTGCTCCACTTCCATCAATTCGTTTCTCTTTTCACTGCTTATAGAAAAAGTATTCAGACGAAAATCCATATCGTCAAACCATGGAGTGTTAACCTTAATGCGCATAGTATAATCAAACTCATAGTCATATATTGGCGGCTGATAGCTTACCGTCTTTCCATCCTTTGTATAGGTTTTCTCAATCTGTTGTCGATCCACCTCTACTCTGCACTGTACAATAGCGGATAAAGGAACTATATCCGGATTTTCATTGACATCCAGTTTCCGTGCAACAGTAAAATTTCTCTTATGATCATCAATAAAAACGGTGTAATTTCTGGTACTGATCTGACGGGTTATACAAAAATCCATTACTGCCTTTTTGTTATTTTCACGATATTCCAATTGGCGTTTTATATCCTCTACCGTACTGTGCCGCCGTTCCTCAAACCATGGTGATAATTTTTTCGCACAGTTTTTACATAGATTTCCATCATCTAATTTTCGATTTCCCAGTAAACCTATTTTTTCTCCGCAGATATCACAGATTTTCTTATCAAATAATCCCATAGCTTTCCTTTCTTTTCTGCCGCACCAGAATCATGCAGTTCTGGTGCGGCAGTATTTTACACTATTCTACAACATCTATTTTGTCAAAATAAGTCTTTACGGAGAAGTCCTCCCCATCTGTTTCAGAAGTTTCTTCTTCACTGCCATCAGACTCCGGTTCAAAACACAGTTTTCCATCATCTAATAAACTGAGCCTCATAGTATCACAACTGAAAAGCATAGTTCCAGCCTCATCTTCTGCTGCAGCTTTCAATACCAGAATATTTCCATCCATTTCTCCCTGGAGTTCAGCTCTGCTTTCTTCTCCGCTTTCAATTACGATAAGCTCAGACTTATCTTCCTGAATAGACAACATCATCTCAAATCCGGTCAGTTCAGAATTGACCGGCATCTGCATTCCAAATGCATCCATCAAAGTGCAGATCCATTCTCCTTTGAAATCCTCCATGGTCGGGTTTTCCACCGGTTTGCCTGGTACATATGGCTCATACTCTTCCTTTTCCTGGCTTAGGATCATTGTCGTTCCATCTGCAGTTATCGTTATTTTGCCATCAGCATACTCACATTCTACCGTTTGATCGCTATAAGTCATCAACAATTTATCGTTTTCTATTTTCCACTCTGATTGATCTGCCTCTGGTTCTTCCCCACTGTAAGACGTTATGGTTTCCATCTGACCGCCTTCTTTAATATCCACGGTCACTTCCATTCCCATTACTCCTGGATGAAACAAAATGTCTCCACCCATGGAAAGCTCATTTACATACCAGGTTCCAATAACATCCTTTTCTTCAAGTGCATAAGCATTCACGCTCATCAGGCCTGTCATTAAGACTCCAACTGTTCCAGCTACCCACAGTCTCATTTTTTTGTTCATAAAAACATCTCCCTTCTTGTTATTATCGTGTTTTTTGTTGTTTTTATTATACGTGAATGCTTTCCTATTTGCACTAGCACTTTTGACAGTAACTGAACCGCTCTGGAGCCACCTGGTAATTTAATCCACACAAGAAAAGCCTGTGATACCACCCTTCTCAGGCAGTATCGCAGGCTCACTTTACGCTACGACATAATAAACATTACATGTTTATATTATATATTTATAATGCGGACTTGCCGCGGGTAATTCTTATTCCTCTGTTCCGTACAGAGTGATCAGCTTCTGCAGATACTCGTATCTTGCCTTAGCCTCGGACTGGTTCTTAGCGAACAGTCTGGCAGCTTTCTCAGGATTCTGACGCTGTAAGGAGTTGTAACGAACCTCACCATTCAAGAATTCCTGATAATCTGTCATATCCGGTGCTTTGGAATCAAGGCTGAACTTGCTTCCCTCAGCAGCTGGATTGAAGCGGAAGTTGTGCCAGTATCCACACTTAACAGCAAGCTCTTCCTCTGTCTGAGCTTTTGACATACCTTTCTTGATACCATGGTTGATACATGGAGCGTATGCAATGATAAGTGATGGTCCCGGATAAGCCTCTGCCTCTGCAATTGCTTTGATAGCCTGGTTGAAGTCAGCTCCCATAGAGATCTGAGCAACATATACATAACCATAGCTCATTGCGATAGAAGCCATATCTTTCTTCTTGGTCTCTTTACCGCCAGCTGCGAACTGTGCGATCGCACCTGTAGGTGTAGACTTGGAAGACTGTCCGCCTGTGTTGGAGTAAACCTCTGTATCGAATACCATAACGTTGATGTCACGTCCGCTTGCGAGAACATGGTCAACACCACCGAATCCGATATCGTAAGCCCATCCGTCACCACCGAAGATCCACTGGGATTTCTTAGCAAGGAAGTCTTTCTGTGTAAGAATGTCTTTTGCTTTGTCGCATCCGCAAGCCTCAAGAGCTGCAACCAGTTTCTCTGTTGCTGCACCGTTGGTAGCACCGCATGCGAAAGTATCCAGCCATTCCTGACCAGCAGCTTTAACGTCTGCATTGTCGCCGTTAGCTACAACATCTTCAATTTTTGCTTTCAGGCCATCACGGATAGCTTTCTGAGCAAGAAGCATACCATAACCGAACTCAGCGTTGTCCTCGAATAAGGAGTTGCCCCATGCAGGACCCTGTCCCTTAGCATTTACGGTATATGGTGTAGAAGGTGAGGAGTTACCCCAGATAGAGGAGCATCCTGTAGCGTTTGCAATGTACATTCTGTCACCAAACAGCTGGGTGATCAGTTTTGCGTAAGGTGTCTCACCACATCCTGCACAAGCTCCTGAGAACTCAAGAAGCGGCTGTTTGAACTGGCTTCCCTTAACAGTTGTCTCTTTGAATTTAGCGATAACGTCTTCTTTAACCGGAAGAGTTACACCGTAATCAAAGTATTTCTGCTCTCCCATGTTTGCTTCAAGGTTTTCCATAGCAAGTGCCTTAGCACCTTTCTTGCCTGGGCAGACGTTAGCACAGGAACCACATCCTGTACAGTCAAGAGCGGATACAGTCATTGTGAACTGATACTCATCTTTCATACCAGTCATTGGTAATGTCTTGATTCCCTCTGGAGCATTTGCAGCCTCTTCAGCTGTAAGAGCTACCGGACGGATAACTGCGTGCGGGCAGACATAAGCACATCTGTTACACTGGATACAGTTCTCCGGATTCCATACAGGGATATTTACAGCGATACCACGTTTCTCGTATGCAGCAGCACCGGATGGTGTAGTACCGTCAACATAATCTTTAAATGCAGATACAGGCAGTGTATTACCTTCCTGAGCATTAACCTTAGCCTGGATGTTGTTAACGAAATCAACAACTTCCTGACGTCCTTCTGTAGCGTGAGTCATATGAAGACCCTCGTCTGCAGCATCTTTCCAGCTCTCTGGAACCTGAATCTCAACAACCTGCTTAGCACCAGCATCGATAGCTGCCCAGTTCTTCTGAACAACATCATCACCTTTACGTCCGTATGTTGCTTTCGCAGCAGCCTTCATAAGCTCGATAGCCTGCTCCTCCGGAATGATTCCGGTAAGTTTGAAGAATGCGGACTGAAGGATTGTGTTGATACGTGTTGGTCCCATGCCGGTCTCGATACCGATCTTAACACCGTCGATGGTGTAGAATTTGATACCGTGGTTAGCGATGAATGCCTTAACCTGTCCTGGAAGATGTTTCTCAAGACCTTCCATATCCCATGCACAGTTCAGAAGGAATGTACCGCCGTCAACCAGCTCCTGTACCATGTTATATTTGTTCACATAGGACGGATTGTGGCATGCTACAAAGTTTGCTTTGTGGATCAGGTAGGTAGATTTGATCGGTTTCTTACCAAAACGAAGGTGGGACATTGTAACACCACCGGACTTCTTGGAGTCATAATCAAAGTATGCCTGAGCGTACATATCTGTATTGTCACCGATGATCTTGATGGAGTTCTTGTTAGCACCTACAGTACCATCAGCACCAAGTCCCCAGAACTTACAGTTTGTTGTTCCCTCTGGAGTAGTTACAAGCGGAGCGCCTGTCTCAAGGGAAAGGTTTGTAACATCATCAACGATACCAAGAGTAAATTTCTCTTTCTCAGTATTGTCATAAACAGCTACGATCTGAGCCGGTGTTGTGTCCTTTGAACCAAGTCCGTAACGTCCGGTAAAGATCTTAACGCCGTCAAATTTGCTGTTCTTAAGTGCAGCAACAACATCAAGATACAGAGGCTCGCCCTGAGCTCCTGGCTCTTTCGTTCTGTCAAGAACTGTGATCTGTTTAACTGTCTCAGGAATAGCATCGATAAGAGCCTGTGCGCAGAATGGTCTGTAAAGACGAACTTTAACAACACCAACTTTTCTGCCAGCTGCCATTAAGTAGTCGATTGTCTCCTCGATCGTATCGTTTACAGAACCCATAGCTACGATAACGTGCTCTGCGTCTGCTGCTCCATAGTAGTTGAACAGCTTGTAATCAGTACCGATCTTAGCGTTAACTTTGTCCATGTACTCCTGTACGACTGCCGGAAGAGCATCGTAGTATGGGTTACATGCCTCTCTTGCCTGGAAGAAGATATCCGGGTTCTGAGCGGAACCTCTCTGACATGGATGGTTCGGATTCAGTGCGTGATCACGGAATGCCTGGATAGCGTCCATATCTGCCATATCTTTCAGGTCTTCATAATCCCATGTCTCGATCTTCTGGATCTCGTGAGATGTACGGAATCCATCGAAGAAGTTGATGAATGGAACTTTTCCTTTGATTGCTGCAAGGTGTGCTACCGGAGTAAGGTCCATAACTTCCTGTACGGAAGACTCACACAGCATTGCACAACCAGTCTGACGACAGGCCATAACATCGGAATGATCTCCGAAAATGGAAAGTGCGTGGGAAGCAAGTGCACGAGCGGATACGTTGAATACACCCGGAAGCTGCTCACCAGCGATCTTGTAAAGGTTCGGGATCATCAGTAACAGACCCTGGGATGCTGTATAGGTAGTAGTAAGGGCACCAGCTGCAAGAGATCCGTGTACTGCACCAGCAGCACCAGCCTCAGACTGCATCTCTGTTACCTGTACTTCCTGTCCAAAGATGTTCTTTCTTCCCTGGGTTGCCCACTCGTCTGTAGCCTCAGCCATAACAGATGAAGGGGTGATCGGGTAAATTGCAGCTACATCAGAAAAAGCGTATGATGCATGAGCGGCTGCATGGTTACCATCCATGGTTTTCATCTTTCTTGCCATAGTTTGTTTTTCCT
>OLQN01001427.1_pt1 | contig 18216 bp, 9 predicted proteins | sample 1673181 | NCBI WGS metagenome assembly OLQN01 (sample SAMEA3136763, study PRJEB25190) | human gut metagenome | biome: human gut; feature: human-associated habitat; material: faeces | place: Austria | collected 2013
AAATTGATTTCACTCAATTCAGTAAGACCTTTTTTGTCGGTTTCACACATATTACTCGATAACCACAGGATACCTGATAAATAATGCCAAAATATCCAGTGTTATCATTTTGTTATCAAATAGAACTTTATCTGTCCGGAAACGCCCTGTTTATAAGGCTTTCCAGAAATTTTTTATTATTCAAACTCAATTGTTCCCGGTGGCTTACTGGTCAGGTCATAAAATACGCGGTTAACTCCCTTAACCTCATTAATAACACGATTCATAACCCTGTTCAGTACTTCATACGGAATCTCTGCGGACTCTGCTGTCATAAAGTCAATCGTCTTCACTGCTCGAAGTGCCACCGCATAATCGTATGTTCTGAAGTCACCCATAACGCCTACGCTTCGCATATTGGTAAGAGCTGCAAAGTACTGGTTTGGCATCCAGGATGGTTCTTTGCCGTTCTCAACTTTATAAGCTTCTGCTGCCTTATCAATTTCTTCACGGTAAATGAAATCAGCATCCTGCACAATGCGAACCTTCTCGGCAGTAACTTCGCCAATAATACGAATTCCAAGACCCGGACCTGGGAATGGCTGACGGAATACCAGCTTCTCCGGAATTCCAAGCTCCAGTCCTGCTTTGCGGACCTCATCTTTGAAGAGGTCACGAAGCGGCTCGATAATCTCCTTGAAATCTACGAAATCTGGAAGTCCGCCTACATTATGATGAGACTTAATCACTGCGGACTCTCCGCCAAGACCACTCTCTACCACATCCGGATAGATGGTTCCCTGTGCCAAGAAATCAACAGCACCAATCTTCTTCGCCTCTTCTTCAAAGATACGAATAAATTCCTCACCAATGATCTTACGCTTCGCTTCCGGCTCAGTAACTCCCGCAAGTTTATCATAATATCTCTGCTGTGCATTCACGCGGATAAAATTCAGGTCAAACTGTCCATTAGGACCAAATACTCCCTCAACCTCATCTCCCTCATCTTTACGAAGAAGGCCATGATCTACAAACACACATGTCAGCTGCTTGCCAATAGCTCTGGAAAGAAGTCCTGCTGCTACAGAAGAATCAACACCGCCAGACAATGCCAGAAGGACTTTACCGTCGCCCACCTTCTCACGGATTTCTTTAATTGTATGCTCAACAAATGCATCCATCTTCCAGTCTCCGGCACATTCGCATACACCAAGTACGAAATTAGATAACATCTTCTTTCCTTCTACTGTATGAAGAACTTCCGGATGGAACTGGATCGCATACAGTTTCTTCTCTTCATTCTCAGCTGTAGCGACCGGACAGTCCGCTGTATGTGCGGAAATCTCAAATCCAGGTGCCGGCTTGGAAATATAATCTGTATGGCTCATCCAGACAATTGTTTTCTCAGATACATCTTTAAAAATTCTGGATTCCTTTTTGTCAACAAGCAGTTCCGTCTTGCCATACTCACTTACATCTGCTTTTTCAACTTTGCCACCAAGGACATGCATCATAAGCTGTGCACCGTAACAGAGTCCAAGTACCGGTATGCCAAGCTCAAACAGTTCTTTCTGGTAAGTCGGTGAATTTTCCTCATAACAGCTGTTCGGTCCACCGGTAAGAATGATTCCCTTGGGATTCATTGCTTTTATTTTTTCAAGATCGGTCTTATAAGAATAAATTTCACAATATACATTACATTCTCTGACACGTCTTGCAACCAGCTGATTGTACTGACCGCCAAAATCAATTACAATAACTAATTCTTTTTTCAAGGTCTTCCTCCTGTTTTTCTATTTTTCCTCTATAGTCTCTTTGGAATCGTTACTGCTCACGATGGAATAATCCTGTTTTGCAAAATTCTTCTATATTAAGCAGTAACCTTGAATCTGTTTCCCATTATAAATGAGTATGACAACTTTTACAACGAAAAATTTCTTTTTTTATAGTCTCCGAACAGCCTTTTTATTTAATTTTCTCTCTTCTTCTCATCCCAGTAAACACAGTCATCTCTTCCTATTACACTGGAATCAAATGGTGTTCCATCATTTTTCTTATAGTGCTTTGTGGCTTTGAAAACACATTTTGCACCAACATAAATAATAGGAACGTTGAAATACACGATCAGAATATTCCCCAGATCTGAAAACGCCCAAAGATTTCCAAGCTCCAGACCGGCAATGTTGCAGAGGATTCCAAATGCAGCAACAAACAGCGCGATACAGCGTACAATATTGATGCACACCTTATCTTTTCGAATACGGTTTGCTGCTATTTCGGAAAAACTGATCATTCCAAGAAGACAGGTGAATGCAAATAAGCAAAAGCACAACGTTACCAGAAATGTAATAACTGCATTCATAGCTGTACCAGGTGTAAGCACTGCAATAGATTCTGTAAATTTCGGAAGCTTATCCAGTGCTGCCCATGCCTTTGCACCTTCTCCAGTCCAGCAGTGAGCCATAACTACAACAAATCCTGTAAGCGTACAGATTACAATTGTATCCAGAAAAACACCAAGGGAAGCAAGAATTCCCTGCTCGCAAGGGTGTTTTGCATCTGCTGCAGCTGCAGACATGGTAATAGTTCCCTGTCCTGCTTCATTTGACATCAGGCCTCGCTTTACTCCTTGTGCCAGCACAGTTCCCATTGCTCCGCCAAAGAATGCCTGTGGCTTAAATGCTCCGCCAAAAACGGATGCAAAGAAATATGGAATTTGTCCAATATTCAGAATAATCAGCACAAATACCACAAACACATACAATACCGCCATCACCGGCACCATCATATCGGTCCATTTAGATACTTTTTTGATTCCGCCAAAAGCGATCACTGCGGTCAGAATCATGATCACCGCACCTGCAACATAGTAAAACACAGAATCTGCTGCAATTGTTTTTCCCGTAAGGATCTCTGCCATTCTTCCCACAGAGGAAACAACATTAAAGCCCTGGGCAGGCAGACAACACAGCGCATAAAGAATATAAAGAACAGATAAAAACACACCAATTCCTACGCTGTTTCCAAGCAGTTTTCTTCCATAAAACGGAAGACCGCCTACAAATTCATCTTCTTTTTTCTCTTTGAAAATCTGTGCCAGAACTGCTTCCATGTAGGCCACTGCCATTCCGAAAAACGCAGAGATCCACATCCAGAAAAGTGCTCCCGGGCCACCTACCGCAATAGCACCTGTAACACCGATAATATTTCCCGGACCGACACGCATAGCTGCGCTTAACAGAAACGCCGCCAATGGCGTGATTCCGGTCTTAACAGAGCGTTTTTCCGTAAGAAGGCGTACGCCCTTTTTAAAATGCGTTACCTGAATAAACCCAAGCTTAATCGTGAAAAAAATACCGGATCCCAGCAGCACGATAATCGCCAATGAAATATTCCCCAGAAGGGGAATGTTCCGATACCATTCAAGATTTGTTGGAAAATCCCACAACAGATCCGAAAGAGGACCTATAAACCCAAATACACTATTGATTGCTTCAAAAACACCTTGCATATTCTACCTCCCCAATTTATCTGCTATATGCATTGTTACTTTCTATTATACGGAATTTTACGATATAGTCTATTGTATTTTATGGGAGATATATTGCAAAAAGTGTTATATTGACTTTTCCGCATACAGAAAAGTTTATAAGTTCTTTAGATTTTAATCATAGTTTTTTCAATTCCTTCTCACAGATTCATCACAAATTCCGCGTATATTAATAAACAAATAAAGCGAAAGCTTTTTTACATAGATTAACAATTAACTTTTTCTTTTTCATACTTGCCGGGCCAATTGGTCCGGCCCTCCTTCTTTTTAGGGATTGTATCTGACCTCACTCTTCATCATCTTCTATAGACGCTATGCAAGCCAAGCCATCATCATCAAATTCTTCTGCCATCCACCTGGCATACATTTCTTCTGTTTCTTCTTTACTCATCATAGAGTATCTCAGACTGTCAGTAATTGAGTTTTTATTATTTTTTGCGCATTTTTCACTATGCCCCTTCAATCTGTCCGGAACGATCTTTCTGGCGCGAAGAAAGGCTTCCAGGTTGAAATTGCGGTTAAAAAAAGGAGCCTGTCCTCTTCTGAATAACCAGTTATATCCCACCGGCATATTCAGGATATCGCAAAGTGGTAAATCGCTTCGCTCTGCAATTGCAGTTGCTGTGGCTGTGTCATTTCCACCCAAGTAAATGTAAGTGTCGCAGTTGCTAATAATCGTTTTTCCATCTGCACCGTAGCCTTCTTCCAGCTGTCCCTCAGACTGGACCATCAGCATAGCTGAAATTCCTCTGGAACGAATGGATGAGATCATTCTTGGGAATTCCGCAATACGACAGTTCGTTGCAAAATCATCTAGAATGAATCGTACCGGCACTGGGAGTGTAGAGTTTGGACATTTTTCATCAGCGTATCTGCACAATTCATTCATTGCCTGGGTAAAGAACAGGTTGACAAAAGTATCCATACTTCTGTCAGTATCACTGACTACCACAAACAAGACCGTTTTCTTGCGTCCCAGTGAACTGATATCAATCTCATCTTTACTGAGCATTTTATTTATTTCCTTACTGCTAAGATTTCCCAATGTAGCAGTGAGCGTAATCAACATGCTGTTAAAAGTCCTGTCACTTGCAACATCTGCCTTGGCGAATTCTCTGCAGGCCCAACTGCCAGGATACCTCATCTGATGCTCATCCATCATACACTGCAGGGCATTTTTGCCACCTGATATACGGCTTTCACTTCTTTTCCCTTTGCAAAGAATCTTCAGCACATATTCAAGTCTCCATTCTTCACAAGTTTCCATTATATAGCCGATCAGAGACGCCACCAGAAGAGCCGATGCCTCATCCCAGAACGGATCCACGCTCCTTGCACCTGTATGTTTGCTGTTATATACCAGCATATATGCCATTTTTACAATATCCTGGGAATTTCGGATATATTCCAGGGGGTTATATCCTACAGAACGCTCCGGATTTACAAAATCCAGACATTTGACTGTATATCCCTGTTTTCTCAGGTAATTTCCATACTGCTTATACAGATTTCCTTTTGGATCAGAAACCACATAACTACCTGTTGCCTGTAAAAGATTTGGAGTTACAATGCTCCTGGTCTTACCGGCTCCACTGCATCCCACTACGAGAACGTTGTTATTCAGCTGAGTCTTGTGACAATCAAGACTATAGTACTGGTCATTTGCAAGAATCATAGTGTTTTTCTCTGGTAACATAGCATTTCCTCCATATTCTTTTGCAATAAGCTTAACAGTTGTTACCTGCAGATGCTGTCTTGACAAATATGTTGCTTTTGTCCAAGTGCACCGCAGCTAAATATGTTTTACAATCTTATCACAAATGCCGAAAGCAATAGCCTGTTCTGCATTCATGAAGTTGTCGTAAACAGTGCAACGGTTGATTTCTTCCAGGCTTTTCCTTGTATGTTTCGCAAGGATTCCGTTTACCGTATCCCGGGTTTCCAGGATGGAATCGGAAATACTGCGGATGGAAGAAGCGGTACCGCCAAGTCCCCCAAGGATCCTTGGTTCGTGGATCATCACCTTACTGTGAGGCAGGATGAACCGATGTCCCTTTTCTCCTGCTGCCAGAAGAATGGCTGCCATACTGCAGGCTTTTCCCACACAGCACACATCCACCGGAACTTTTGCATTTACGAGAGTATCGTAAATCATCAGTCCTGCCCCAATTTCACCGCCATCACTGTCAATAATCAGAGTGGCCTTTTTCCTGGTGTCTTCCATATACAACATCTGGTCAAAAAAATTTTCCGCAGTCTCCGCATTGATGTCGCCAGTTATGTAGATCCGCCCTTTCATCAGATGGTAGGTCTTCAATGAAACCTGACGAATCCCCCTTGCGTTCTCAATTTCAATCCCTGGAATCCAATTTGTCATGGAAATTTCTCCTTTCACAATTGCATGATATTCAGTTTTTCAGCTTCTTGTAGGCGCTAGAGCGTGTTTGAAAAAGGCTTTCTGCAATCTGCACGCTCTAGCACTTTTTTCCTCCCCGTCCTCCTTACATTTTGTATTATATATGCAGCATTCGTTTCGGCTTTCGAATTGTAATTATAACAACCGGATTTTGGTGATCTATACTACATAGCGCAGCATACAGATTACCCAAATAATACTTTAACTGTCTCCAGGCCGCAAAAGTCCCTGCAGATGATATATTTTCCACGTACTGCCAAAATGTAGTCATATTATAACTGCAGGGACTTTAGGTATTCTATTACTTTATTTTCTGATAAGCTTTATATTCCTTGCTTTTCTCAAAATCAAACAATTTCAGTTTTTTCATATCTTTTTCCTGAATTGTTATGTCTTTTTCGTCTGCAAGCCAGATTGTTTCTCCTTCTTTCAACGGGATTATGTCATCGTAAAGGAACTCTTCACCTTTCCTGTTTTTCAGGTCATCAAAGGTTGGTTCTGAACGGTATATGTACAGCTTCTCTTTTTTCACTTTGTAATCATTTCGGGAAATGGACAGACTTAATTCCAGTTTGCTGGTTATAACAATTCCATCCTCTGTCTTCTTGATCACAAGTTTTCCGACTTCATATTTCATTCCCATGATCAGCGGAATTTCCAATTTATCGCTGTCCTGAAAATCTTCATAGGAAACGGGTGTAGCAGCGTATCTTTCCCCGTCCTTTTTCTTCTTGTCAAAGAAATATTTTCCAAGAGGATTTATATAGGATGTTACTTCACTTGAAGCCACATAGGCGCCATATTTCACCTGCTGGCAGGTAGTCTCTGCATTTGAGTTTGTTTCCGTATTTGCCGGATTCGGAGTTACAGAAGGCTTCACTGCCTCTGTCGGCTTTGGAGCCTTAGTCGGCTTCGGGACCTCTGTCGGTTTCGGAGCTTCTGTTGGTTTCGGTGCCTCTGTCGGCGCTGGTGTCTTCTGCGGTGCCTGAGTTGGAGCCGATGTAACCGCCTCTGGCTTTCCTTTCACATAAAATGTCTGAGTTTTGGAGTCACAGTTAATATTCAGCGTATCTACCACATTGGCAGTTACAGACTGCTTCAAATCTGTACCATTTTTGCGGCTTAACTTCGGAGAAAATTTCACATTCATGTTCTTATGATAAGATACCGAAGTTGTGCTTTCCTCCCCAGTTCTATATACGATTTCTGTCAACTCATCCGAATTTTTTCCGCTATCAGCTTTCAGGGAAAAAGAACCGTCCTCATCTACATAGGCGCCATTTGCGTCTTTCTTCAAGCCATTCCAGGAAAAAGCCGCGTTCGCTTTCTGAACTTCAACGGTAACTGGAGAGTTGCTTACGACATTTCCTTTTTCATCCACCACTGTGATGGTAAGCCTGGTTCCAGCTGGGAGTTTGCCGTTCCACTCCAGCTTTTCCTTATTTTTTCCTGTCTTTGTGTAAGCTGCTGTATTGATTTTTACTGTACCAGACGAAGAAGTGAAGGAAATTCCCTTTGAAGCATCTGTTATGTAATTGTCAATATTTCTGTCAAAAGTGATGTCCTCGGATTTCGGGAATTCTGCAGTAATCTTAAATGCAGTTTTCGCATCTTCAGCCCGATCTTTCAGATTTGTTTTAACGGTAAAGCTGCCCTGGCGGCTGTTCACGAAATCCACACTTACAATTTCCAACGGATCAATTACAAAGCCGTCTTCCTTCAAAGTGATCTGATAATTTCTCAAATGTGCCTTGTAGGAATCACTGTCGTTGACTTTATAAGCATAAGTTCCCGGAAGTTCTCCATCTTCACGCACCAGAACCAGGTCTCCCAGTTCCTGTATGATTTCATCCTTTTCCAGCTGGGTTCCGCTGTTTTCTTTACTGTATGAAATATCATAGTCGTAAAAATCAGGATTGTCTTCTCCATATATTTTTTTCTGGGCAGAAACAGGTGTTACGGTCAATGGAAGGGGAACAATTTCCAGCTGTGCTTTTTCATATGTAATATTGTAGTTCGTCAATGCCTCCACTTTTGTTTTATTTAATTCAATGTCATACAGACCTACATTCTCAACGCTGTCAAGATCAATGTCTGCATCATTATCATTCATGTCGCCATTTTCATCATTGTCACCGTCAGAAGCATCTGTATCTTCATCTGAAATGTCCGGAGCATCTTTTTCGTCAGACGATGGAACATTTCCATCATCTTCGTTTACACCAGCTCTTGTCAAAGTATCTCCCTCTAATCGTTCCAGGTCACCACGGATGTCCTCTTCTGCGACCCTGGAATTCTCCGGGATTACAAGGTCATATGCATCTGCAAGTTTTGGATCTGCTGCTCCGTAGACCTTTGACTGTGGATTTGCTTTAACGGTAATGTCCAGCGGCTGAATATAAAATACTTCTTCTCCAACCAGTGTCAGCTGGAAATTGCCATAGTCTTTTCCATCTGCTGCCAGACTATATTCATATCCCTCTTTCGATACGTCATCTCCTGCTTCTCTCTGAAGAATTTCCTGTCCTTTTGCTACAAACTCATCCTCCAGTTCCTTCACAACGTCTTCCTTATCAAGAGTTGTACCAGTACCATCTACTGACACCTCATACTGGTAGTGTTCCGGGTCGTCCTCTCCGTAAACTTTGGTCTGTCCTGCTTTTGGAGAAACCGCAACTGGAAGTTGACTGATTTTCAGAACTGCCGGAGTAAAATCAATCGTATAATTCTCATTTTCCACTTCCGGATTTAAAACAATCTTATATTCGCCCACATTTTTCTTTGCAGCTTCCTGTTCGTCAAGGATGTTTCCATCCTCATCTTCTACTACAAGCAGATTCTCCGGAAGTTCTTTTTTCACCTGTTCTTTCTTAAGTCCTGTTCCCGTAAGATCCAGATCATAAGAAAGTTCCGGTACTTGTCCGTATACCGTTTCCACATTCTGGGCACTGACTTTAACAGCCGCTTTTTTGATTGTCAAAGAACCTTTTTTCTCATTTTTCAGAACATAGTTGGAGGCATTTTCCATACCGGAAAGGGAAATTTCGTATGACTTTCCTTCCCCATTTACAGCTTCTCCACTTTCTCTTTTCAGTGCTACGTTTGCACCAGTCAGTTCCACCTTTACATCATCTACACTCTTTTTCACATTGTGACCTTCGCTGTCAATACCGATATCTGTATTTGCAATACTAAGGTCAGGGTCGGCATCGCCGTATACCTTTTCCATATCTGGAATAGTAATGGAAATGGGGAGCGGATTAATTGTCAGGGTTCCAATGGGGCCACTCTGGGTGTCTGCAAGCGGATTTCCATCACGGTCTACAAAATAGAAATTCTTCAGTTCTGTCTGGTTTAAAGTAATCTGATAAGAAGCTTTGTTTCCATTCTGGTCGCATACTGCTTCGCCGGGCTCTCTTTGCAGAATATCTGTTATAAACGAACTTGGATGTTCATAAAAACCGGGTTCTCCAGTTAAGTTTTTATACCAGACATATAATTTGTACTGAAGGTTGTCTTCTTCTCCGTACATTTTCGTCTGATCCGGTATTTCCACATATAGCGGGCATTTTTTTACAGTAAATTTTCCAGTTGCCATATCCCTGTTATCTATGATAAAGTTTTTGGATTCTGCGCCAACTTCATCTCTGATGGTAATGTCAAAAACACCCACGTTTCCGTCGTTTCCATAATCCAGCAGCCAGGGATGTTCGTTTCTAAACTCCATGTCTACCCTATATGATACTGGCAGTCCCTGCTCACTGTCCAGAATCTCATAATCTTCCGAACCGACACCTCCCCACCAGTGAATAATCTCCAGGTCAGCAATTTTCACATTCACATGCAGTTTCTCAATAACCAGTTTTCCTTTTTCACCGGTGACTGTACAGTCCTGGTCATCAAATATAACATCTGCGGTATAAGTTCCTGCATCTTTTGGTTCCTTAACTTCCTGACCGTTTTCATCTGTGTATACAATGTGGTAGCTGCCTATGTAATCTCCGGAAACCACAGGTGCAGCCAGGGATTGGGGTTCAGCGTTATAGGTTACGGTTTTATTCGCCCAGGTAACCGTGACGGTTTGGGAGGACTCGGCTTCTGCGTCAGATTCTTCTGGTGCATCTGTTTCCTCTTCTATAGACACTTCTTCAATTACAGCTGGAGATTGAGGTTCTTCCTGGACTGTGTCGGTAGTTGTTTCTTGTTCCTGTACTAGGTCTGTATCGGCTGAGATCTCTGGTTCTGCATCAGGATCAGTCTCTGAATTGGTATCTGCACCTATAGATGGCTCTGTACCTGCCTTTTCCGCCTCTTCTGGTGACGTTTCTTCTGTTTTTTCCTCCGTTACAGTTTCAGATGCAGGCACTGCATCCTCCTCTGTCTCTGCAGTCGTTTTCATTTCAGATGTATTCTCTGTGTCCGTTGCTTCCCCTTCTGCGATCTGCTCGTTCTTCACTTCACTCTGTGTTTCTTCCTCCGCCATGACTATAGCAGGAATCCCTGGTTCTCCGGAAACAACCATGGCAGAAGCAAGCGTGATACTTAAAAGTTTTTTGATCTGTTTTGCTTTCATTCTTTTTCATCCTCCAATAATAATGTGGGTGTAATACAGATATTATTTTCTGTTCATTCCGTCATTCTGATTATGAGTGCAAGGACATCTCCAGTATTTTTCCATTCTTTACTGTCATACACAATCCTAAACCGTTTAACCGTTTCATTGCAGCTATAAACCGCGCTTTACTCCAATAATACTTTTCATCTGATTCAGCTGGATCCTCATAAGTCCAGTATTTTGTCTTAGCTGTAAGCTTAAAAGTATGTTTTCCATACTTTATAAACTTTGTTTTGCCTGTCAAATTTCGATTCTTACCAGTATTAAATGAAGCATACATTGTCAGGGTATTACCTTTACATTTTATCTTTGATACTCCAGTCTCATAATAGTAACCATTAGGTCCTAATCTTTTTCCACCTTTCCCAGGACGAAGATGTGTAACATAATACACTTTTCCCGATTTTTTCGATGCAGCCTGTACATTTGCAGCCCCTATATATCCGCCGCACAAACAAACAACAAGCATAACAGCAAGTAACTTTTGAATTCTGTTTTTCCAATTTTTCATGATGATTTTCTCTCCTTTATACACTTATTTTGACTACAACCATGAATCAATCAGATACCCGTAAGTATCTCATTCAGCAGTCTCAGTTTTCCTTTGTTCAAAAATTTTTGTCACTTTTTTACCTACTATTTTTTGTTCTTCCCTCCTCTCGTTTTACAATAACAATAAATGCTTTTCCTCCTCTCTGATATATAGACGATTGAAAAATAAAACAGGTTTTAAAATTTCTCAAATTTTTTTAACCTTTTTCAACTGCCATTCCCACTCTAGTTTCTATATCCCAACTTACCAGCCTCCCCTCAGTCTGACATGTGCGCAAAGAACAGGAGCAGCGCACACCCCCACAGTGTACACTGTACTGTAAAAGCACCTGTAACTATCATAGCAATAAGCTTGAAAAGGAATAACATTATCTTGACAAAAATCCCACAAAACACCAGATAAAAAGCCAATGTCTTGATCCATTCCCAATCAGTATGTCTCTGGCCACTTTTAACTTCGTCAACTATCATATAAACAGCAAACAGGACAGTAAGCCCAACAAACAGCTTTGTGCTTCCGAAAAACTCAGCTACCTTACCGATCAATCCGAATGTATCAAACATCATACTCTTTCTCCTCTCTGTGTCCGCCTGACTCTCTGTCATTTCTCTTTACATTTTGTATTATACGCGCATCATTCGTTTTGTTTTTCGAATTGCAATCCTGTTCGTCTAATTAAAAAAAAGCCCTTGCAGCATACATACATTCCACTTACTCATTATTTTTCAATAACAACGTAGATATATTATAGCCGCAGGAGCTCTTCAAATATTATTCCTATCCGTTCAGTATATCAGCCTCCTTCGTACATTTACTTCAAATACAATCTTGAGTCAACCAGATACCCGTAAGTATCATATTCATCACTCTCATTTACCACTTCGATCTTGAGCAGTTTTATATCGGACAGGTCAATGTCTGATGGGAATACATAGGAATCGGATGTTTTGTTCAGCATTTCTTTGCTGTCCAGGAGTACATTATCACCGTACACATTCACTGTGATGGAAGTGTCGCCGCCTCCGCAGTTTGGAATAGCACATGTAATGTCGGCGCTGGAATACTGCTTGTTCAGATTCCATACTGCAAATCCGCCCTGGTCAGCAGCCATGGAAATGTAACCATTGTGCCAGCATCCTGTATTATCTCTCCACATATTGGTATTATTGACGGAATATTCTCGTCCATCTACTGGAACCAGATCCGCCAGCTGTACATAATTACAATTGTTGGATTCTGCATCAGCTTTATACAATTTTCCTTTATCCAGAAGTGTCTCGCCAAATTCAGAACCAGTATTCTTCACCTCAATCGTCAGCTTTTGAACCCCGGTCACATTCATGGCAAATCCAATTCCGTTTGACTGACGGTTCATATCAGCCTGATGATAAAGAAGCTTGCCATCTCCCCAGAATGTAATATTCAGGGAAATATCAGATCCGGACGTATCACTGGTGTAAAGTGTTCCTGTAAATTCTGAATACTTTCCATTCAGATCATACTCTGCATATTCACAGCCATCATCATTGAGCAATGTTGCTGAATAATGCATTTCAGAATAACTGTCTTTCGCTTCATATCTTACATTTTTTGCCTCAGACACCCTGCATGCTTCCAGATAATCTGCATTTTCTTCTGCTGCATCTTTATCATATACTTCCATGATAAATCCAATATTTTCGGACATATTTTCCGTATTGTAAAGATAGGTGTAATCACCAGCATAAGCGTATGTCACCGGATAATCCTGGGACACATTATCAGCGGAACCATTTTGCCAGAGGCTGTTATTAAAATCAGCTCCATCAGTCCATATCCACGCACCATCTTTATAATTTGCGCCAACCCAGTAATAATTATATTCCGAACGAGTCTGATTCTCAGTTGTCAACAAAGCATAAATCAGCTTCCGCTCTTTATCAGTGTTCACAGATGCCAGATGATACCCATATTTCTGACAGAAATTCTCAGCCTCTCTCCAGGACCAGGCAATGTCAAACCGATAGTATTTATGTCCGTCATATTCGATCATGGCACTTGCCATCGCCTCTGCTTCCGGATCAAGAGCCGGTGCAGTCTTTGCATCTTCTTTTGCTTCAAGGAATGCACTTTCTTCCGTCTCTGTTTTTGCCAAAGTTTCCGGAACCGTTTTGGCTTCATAGTCAGGATACATAGCCTCCGAATACTGGACATCAGCGCCTGCATCATCAGACCTGATATAATCTGCAATTTCACCGGAAAGCTTGTCCAGTTCTTCCAGACTGTAATATTTGCCCTCTCGTCCGTCGTCATAATAATCACCGGACTCTGTCACAGTTCCGCCATCTGCCAAAAACAGATTTCTCATATTTACCACATGGTAAAAAGTATGATTTCCAATCGTTTCATCTTTTCTCAAAACTGCAGTCTGCACTGCAAATACCAGAGAAACAATATTGCCGGAACCCCCTTCTTTCTCATAATAATTGACTTCTGTCTTATATGGCTGCACATTAAAATAATTCCAAAGAATTCTGTAACCATTATCGGAAAATTTCTGGTTTACAATGTCCAACAGGTCTGAATTGTTTATGTAATAATCTGCTACACCTTTTTCCCGTAAATCGATCAGAGCCTTCCACTGGGATGAGGCAAGGTCACTGCAGTCTACTTCATAGGTATCCAGATTCTCTACGGTAATTTCTTTATGTGTATTGATTACCTTATACCCCATTTCGTCCGCAAGCTCGGAATCATAGCTTACATCAATGGAAATAATATCTCCGTTGCTTCCGTCATACTCACCTGACTCCGGTGTCCAGCCTGTAATGATATCACTTGCATAGTCGCTATAATCACATTCTGAATTCAGATACAGATTCGGGATGACACCCTCAATATCAACAGTGATCAGATCTGTAAGATCCACCTCTTTCAAAGGAGTCAGACCACTGACCTCCGTTTCACACTGACTGCTCTCAAAAATAACTCCCAGATCATTGGCAAACATTTCCGGAGCGTATGTATCAATCTTGAAAACTGCTGTGGCTCCATTTGTAAGAGATGCCCGGTCATTTAACGAAGATACTGTCACGTTTTCCACCAGAAAATCATAGAGTTCTGCAATATCGGAATCGTCAAGATCGTTATCCTTATCTGCATAAATAAGATCAGAAAGGTTTGTTTTTTTCACGCTGAATGAAATATCCGGCACTTCCTCATATCCGCTCAAGAAAACATCAACAAGGTCATCTGTCAGCTCGATATGTCTTACCTCTGGCAGATCTTTTATCTTAAGGGTGACGTCTTTTTCTTTTATTTTGATTCCGTACTTTTCGATCATTGCCAGTACGGCATCTTTATCCTCAATGGTTATTGTTACTTTATCTCCGTTGGAAAGGTCAAAACGCTGGGACGGCACCAGTTTATCCCTGAGATAATCAATTGCTGCGTCAAAACCGTCCTGCTCAGAGGATGAAATTTTAACTTTCTTATTGATTGCCTCCTTCAGAGCCTCTGTATCCAGATTACAATAGGCAGTCGCAACTGTGTTGTAGCCGTAGTAGCCAGTGTCCATGTAATCATTGAGATTTATAGATGGCTTATGATTGATAAGCATAACTAATAGTACTACCAGGACGACCGCGATACCACCCAGCAGGATTGGAGTGGATTTTTTGTTGCCGTTGGTTTTTCCCATGCCTGATTGAGGAGTTTTGGGTTTCTGCGCATGATTCGGCTGTTTTGGAATATTAGATGCCGCCGAAGCGTTTGAATTTTTTTGCCCAACCCACTTTTCTGAATTTTTCTCATCCGCTGTGCCCTCAGGCTTCAACTTTTCATATTGCCCTGCTTTTTCTGACGTTTCCTTCGCATTACCAAATTCCTGTACATTTGTTCCGCACTCCTGACAGAATTTCGCATCATCTGACTCCAGTTGTGCACCGCAATTAGGACAAAATCTCATATCCGTTCCTCTCATTCTCCCATTGTATTATCCGCACCATATACATGGCGGTATTCTGCACCCAGTTCCTGCAAATGATGGATCCGGTCATTGGTAGCAGGATGGCTGCTGGCAAGGCTTGCAAAAAGTCCACGGGGCTGCTCACCCTCGTCAAGATTGTCAAACAACTGACATAACGCATCTCCGTATCCCAGTCTGAAGGAATACTCATCTGCTTCAAATTCATTTGCCCTGGATGACTTGAGTACCAGCAAATCTCCCAGCTTCATCCACAGCCACATGCCGCCTGAAACACATAAGTTTGCCAGGAACCCGCTTAGGCGCACCAGCCAGTCTGCAAGTGTTCCTATTATGAAAAAGCCGCCTAATATTCCCGCCAGACTGCAGATCAGTCCTGCAAACTCTGAGAACAGGGATATAAACAGTTTGATCAGGATCAAAACAGTTGTTACTACCAAATTTCCAATACTGATCACCAGAATCAGGTCTGTATCATGGTGTGCAAGATGGCCAAACTCGTGTCCAAGTGTTGCCTTGATTTCTTCCGTCGGACGCTCCAACAGACCTTTTGTCACGCAGATGGTCTTTCTTCCGGTTGCAAATGCATTAGGACTGTTGTCCTCGTTTATGTATATCTGAACATCATCTGGAATAGACGGTGTCTGGGCCTTTGCCTTTGCATATACTTCCTGGAAAATCGGCTGAATCCGGTCCAGCTGATCCTGCCGTTTGATTTTTCGGCATCCGGTCTGCAGCCGCAAAATGGCTTCTCCTACGAAGGAAAGTGCAATTGTCATGGAAACAGCATATAACAAAATTCCGGTAAGCAATGAGACTACTATGGAATCAATTCCGAAAACCACTCCAACCACAAAAGCAATAATGAAAATATTCAAAACCAGATAGATCAGAATGGAGGTGTTTGATTTTCTGGCAATGTTTCTGGCAAATTCAACAATATAGAAATTGTCATTTCCGCCGCCTTCCTCTTCTTCTGGGATCATGTTTCCAAGGGCTCCGTTTAATTTAGCGCCGATGTTATTTAGGGCTTCCTGACCAGCTGCCTTTCTGTCGTTTTCGTGGGTAGAGTTTGCATTTCCATTCGACATTTTTTCCCTGGTTATACTCCTGCTAATAGCTGGTTTATCAACAGTTTTATTAACTGCTTTATCAATCACTGTCTTTTCAGGTGTACTCCTATTGCCTTTTGCATTATCAACCACCCACTCAGGCTGCCGATGCCCACAGTAATAGCAGAATTTTGACGCTTTCTTAATCTGCTTGCCGCATACTGGGCAAAATTTCGTATTTTCTTCTTTGTTCACTCTTTCATCTTCCATTTTTTCACTTTCCTCTCTTCATTTTGTATAAAAGTAAGTAACTTTTCTCCTTTCTGATATATAGACGATTGAAAAATAGAACAGGTTTTAAATTTTTAAATTTTTTTAGCCAGTTTCTGTTTTATCTTAATTGTTTATAAGTTCTTTAGATTTCCCTCATACTTTTTTCAATTTGTCCTCACAGATTCATCACAAATTCCGCGTATATTAATAAACAAATAAAGCGAAAGCTTTTTTAAATAGATTATCAATAAACTTTTTCTTTTTCATACTTGCCGGCCCCCGAAAGGTTCGGCCCTCCTTCTTTTTAGGAGAATTTTCGGAAGTTGCTTACGTCAGAGAAGTCGATCATGTCGATTTGGTCGATGGTGCCGGTTGAGGAATCTGGGCAAACTTCATAATACTGTACCTCATCTCCAATTGTCAGTTTAGCAGAAGCATGCCACATATACCATTCATCAGTTCCACGATAATAATCTCCATAACAATCATGAATATCATCAAAACCTCCAATTAATTTTGCAAACTCACACAAAGCACTTGGGGAAGTAGCAGAATCCCAACGATAGGATATGAAAAACGGCGTATTAGGCTGCGCAGCAAGTTGAACTAGTTTATTCTCATAAATGCTTCGATATCTAAAAAGCCCAGGAGTCCGAAGATATTTCGTCACTGCATCCATCTTTTCAAATGGAGTCATATTTGATGTAGTAGTCTTATCAATAATGTCCTGCATCCATTTCATTTTCTCTTGTTCATAGTCCAGAACGTTAAGCGTTACATTTTTAGCTGTTGTATATCCTGTTGCACTGTACTCGCGAATTTCAACTGTATATATTCCCGGCTCGTCAAAACGCAAATGAGTGATATATCCCCCTTTTACTTTCAATCGTGCGAAACTTTCATATTTATCTCCCTCATAAATTACATCCTGATAAAAATGAGTATTATTATTTAAAGCTTTATTAATCATAACAGACTTATTATTACATAGTATATCAAATGCATCTTCATCTGGATTATCTGTTTTTATATATACTACTTTATCAAGTCCACTATAGAAGTCTGTCTGCTTTCTATCAACTCCATAAATTTCATATGTATATTTTGTCTGCTCATCACTTGGATAATATTGAGACAACATATCTATTTCCATTGTTTTGCTCCATGGACCTACAATTTTTACATTTCCTTGCACTATATATGAACGAACTTTAAGATAACATTTACGTCCACTCATTATATTCTGAAAACCCAATATTCCCGATTCGTCACTAAAGCGTACACTATCTTTTACTTGAATGTAATTACTAAAATCGCTGTTAAAACTAAGATATCCCTCAAATCCGTCACAGCTTCCCTTATCAGCTAATTCTTCTGAGCAAGTTGTCCATATGGAAGTATCTGATCTGTGTATAGAACGAATCATCGCACTTGGCATAGTATTATCCACGATTGTCGAAGTAGTCAACGCCAAACTAATATCTTGAAGAAAATTTTTATCTGTAACTACCACTGTAGAACTAATCTTCTGTTCATAAATATCAGTAAAAGTAATTATTGATTTTCCCGGCTCTAAGGTTCCAAAACGACAGTATGTATCAAAAAAATCTCCATATTGATAAATTACTGTATTATCAGAAATTTCAATACTCTTAATTGCATTAGACAACCGATAAGAGAAAACAACCTTCCCTTCCAGATTCGTTTCCTCATTACCTTCTTCGAATTTCAATTCTGGGATCTGCGTCGGTTCTGGGATTGGTGCTGCTGTTGGTTCTGGCGTTGCCGTCGGTTCTGGCGTTGCCGTTGGTTCT
>OLQN01001443.1_pt1 | contig 18021 bp, 14 predicted proteins | sample 1673181 | NCBI WGS metagenome assembly OLQN01 (sample SAMEA3136763, study PRJEB25190) | human gut metagenome | biome: human gut; feature: human-associated habitat; material: faeces | place: Austria | collected 2013
ACGCACAACGGGTGCGGCCACCGGCAGATACGCATGTGCCTCGTGCACGAGTTCGGGGTGCGGGTGAGCCACAAGAGCGTGCTGAAGGTCATGAGGCGCATGGGCCTGGAATGCCGGATACGCAGGCCGAACCCGTACCGGAAATACAGCTCGTACCGGGACGAGACGGGCGCGAGGGTGGAGAACCTGCTGAACCGCGACTTCACGGCCGACCGGCCGTGGGTGAAGCTGGGCACGGACGTCACCGAGTTCAGGGTCGCCGACGGCAAGGCGTATCCGGCTCCCGTATACGACATGGGATCCAAGGAGATCGTGGCCTGGGACGTCAGCCGGCATCCCGACATGGCCCAGCAGCGGCGCCTGCTCGCCATGCTCGAGGAGAAGCTGCCCGAAGACGCCGACCCGATCCCGCACTCCGACATGGGCTGACAGTACCGGCACCGGTGGTGGCGCGACCGGCTCGCGGGACTGAACATCCGCCAGTCCATGAGCAGAAAGGGCAACTGCATCGACAACGCCGCGACCGAGCAGGTGTTCGGCCACCTCAAGGACGAGTTCCACGCCGGACGCGAGTTCGCCTCATACGAACAGTTCAAGAACGAACTGGACGCGTACATCATCCACTGGAACACCAAACGCCGCCAGATACGACTGGAGGGACACACCCCGGAGGAATTCCGGAACATGTCCCTCACAGCCTAATCAGGTACCCTTAATAAACCACGTCCAACAATCGGGGCGCAGTTCAGAATTGGACTCACGACCTCTTCCTTACCAAGGAAGTGCTCTACCACTGAGCTATCGGGGCATGCTGCGTTATGGCAATCTGAATATCATGGCATGGCTTTGCGTATCGCGCAAGTCCGACTCGCCTTTGCGATTCTCGCGCGCAAGTATGTGAGGCGAAGCGTAACTCATCGTTGTGCGCCGTTTCGAGGTGACGGCACAGACTCCTTGTTGTCTCGATTGATGTCGGCGATGACGGAGCGGAGTTCGGTAAGAAATGCGTCGGCTGCCGGAGTTGGCGGCTGGCTCTTCTTCCAAGCGATGGCCAGATGGGTTTGCATGGGCGGGTCGAGCGGCTGGAACACAAGCCCCGACTCCCACGACGTATCCACGAGACCTTGCAGGCAGATCGCACAACCGTAGCCTTCCTGCACGAAGCAGCTGGCGTTATACAACAGGTTCATCGTGCCGACAATATTGAGTTCTTTGTTGCCTGATTTGTACCAGCCGGAAAGATCACGGCGATTGAGCACGCCTTGGGGGACGATGACCGGCACATCCGCGAGATCCTTGGGATGAATGGATTCGCGCGTGGCGAGCGGGTGGTCGTACCTCATGAGCAGGCCCATCGGATCTCCTGTTGGCAGTGGCAGGAAATCATAACGGCTCATGTCGGTGGGTTGCACAAGCACACCGAAGTCGGCCAGGCCATTGTCAAGCCGTTCAATGATATTCTGCCCATAGTCGTCGTGCAGCCGCACGCGGACTTGCGGATGCTTGTGCCGCAGTCGTGTCATGGCTCGTGCCACGATGCGCATCGCTGCGCTTTGTGCCGCCGCGATATGTACATCGCCGGCGATGTCTTCGTCGGCGGTCATCTCTTTTTGCGTGCGATCGGCGAGCTCGACGATCTCCTGCGCTCGGCGGTACATCAAGCGGCCCTTCTCAGTAAGTTCGAGCGAGTGGGACCGGTTGCCGCGAACGAACAATGTTGCGCCGACCTCGTCTTCCAAATCTTTGATTTGCCGGGAGAGCGCTGGCTGACTGATGCGCAGCGCATCTGCCGCAGCGCTCACGCCTTCCTCCTCGACCACGGCAATGAAGTTACGTAGGATTCGTAGTTCCATGTGTGCCTCCCCGCTTATTTTATATCCGATATTGCATGTATTCATGTTCTACTTTTGCATTTGTAATACTGTTTGGCTGACTTTACTGTTGAGGCAACAGATGCGGGCGCGACGGTGAATGAAGAATCACAGGGTAGCTTTGAGTAGCTTTCGCCCGCTGCTATCCAATGATTTCAGCGAAAGAACAACGATAATGCTCAGCAATAACGCGGTAGTGGTGTACTTCTCTCGTACTGGAGAGAATTACTCAGTCGGTGAGATCGAAGTCGGTAATACAGCCAAAGTCGCGCAGGTGATTGCCTCGCGAATTGGGGCGCCGACCGTCGAGATTGTGCCAGTCGAACCCTATCCGAATGTGTATGACGAAGCCGTGGCGCAGGCTACGCAAGAGCGTTCTGCGGGAGCTCGGCCGGCGTTCACGCTGGTCGCCGGCGATGGGGCGGATAATCCTGCGGCGATGCTTGACTCGGCTGAGACTATTTACCTCGGCTACCCAATTTGGTGGTCGGATATGCCGATGCCCGTTTACACATTCCTGGAAAGCCGCGATTGGAGCGGTAAAACCATTGCTCCATTCTGCACGCATGAGGGCAGTGGTCTGGCCGATACCGTGGCGTCGATTCGTCGGGTTGTAGTCGGCGCAACTGTTCTCGATGGCATGGAATTGCGCGGTGCCGTCGCGCAGAACGATGTTGATGCCACCGTGCGAGCCGTCGATGGATGGCTCGGATAGCGATGGCGAGGTTTGTTGTCAATCCGGTGACGCATTCAAGCGTCATTGCGGTCTCAGTAGTGGGACGCAACTGCAATGCGGCTTGATTTGCATTTGCGTCCCACGTTGTTGCGTCCCGCAAGCGCAAAATCGACCTTTTTGCAGTTGCGGGACAGTGTGGATTGTTGGAATTCCGCCATTCTTGTGATGAGGTGCTGGGAGGGCTGTGGGACGCAACTGCAAATTGAGCCATATCGCAGTTGCGTCCCACTCTTATGCGGGGTTCTCGATTGCGCTTAACCGCATTGAGCGGCGTATCAAGCGGCGAGCTTGGCCTTGTAGTCTTCGCCCCAGTTCCATAGAGCGTCGATGACGGTTTTGAGGCTATGGCCAGTGTCGGTCAGAGAGTATTCGACGCGCGGCGGCACTTCGGGGTAAACCTCGCGATGCACAAGTCCGTCGGCTTCCATCTGTCGCAGGTTCGAGGTGAGCACCTTCTGCGAGATGTGCCCGATTGAGCGACGTAGTTCACTGAAGCGCTTGGTACCGGTCAGCAGGTCGCGCACGATGAGAATTTTCCATTTGTCGGAAATCAGTGTGAGCGTCGTCTCCACGGGACACGCCGGGAGCGTGTTGACATCGATCATAGCATCACCTCGTGTAATCGTTGGAATCATGCAATAGTTCCTTTTAGGTGACTATAGCACTTTAAAGTACCTTCTTCTCAAAAAGTAAGTACTCCAATATCGTACTGTTTCAACGGCGGAAGCACCAGGTTCCGCCGTTGAAATCAATTAGGCACAGCGTGTAACAAGCGCAATGGATTACTACATAGGAGCCCATCATGACCCAGAACATCGCAGTTATCGCAGCCAACGGCAAGTCCGGCCAGCTCATTGTCAGGGAGGCCGTTGATCGCGGACTTGACGTGACCGCTGTTGTGCGCGGGGAGAACAAAACCGTCGCCCAGCACGCCATCATCAAGGATCTGTTCGACCTGACCGCAGCAGATCTCGCCGGATTCGATGTGGTCGTCGACGCATTCGGCGCATGGACGCCGGAAACCTTCCCGCAGCACTCCACGTCGTTGAAGCATCTCGCGGACGTCCTCTCCAGTGCTGACGCGCGACTGATCGTGGTTGGAGGTGCCGGTAGCCTGTACGTCAACCCGGAGCATACCGTGCAGCTGAGCCAAACCGATGGCTTCCCGGAGGCGTTCCTCCCGCTCGCCACCGCGATGGGGGATTCTCTCGCCGAGCTGCGCGAACGTAGCGACGTGCGTTGGACCTATGTCTCTCCGGCCGCCGACTTCCAGGCCGACGGGCCGCGCACCGGCAAGTATGTGCTGGCCGGTGAGGAGTTCACCGCGAACGAGGCCGGTGAAAGCGCCATTAGCTACGCCGATTATGCGATTGCGATCGTGGACGAAGCGACGGCGGCACCGGAGAATGCGCACGTCAACGAGCGTATTTCCGTGCGTTGGTAAGCGCGTATATGCGGGAAGATATGTGGAAAGCGCTCGCCGAATAAGCAGCACCCCGAAATCAAAACGATTTCGGGGTGCTTGTGCGTGTGGGCAAGATCCCAACCTTCATGGCGACTCAGGCCTGCTGCCGCTTGGGTTTTCGGACTATCGCGCGCTCGCCGTGTCGTCTCGGTTGCCGCGTCCGCGGCGTGTCGTGATGGGGCTTCGCGTCATTCATGGGATAGCTGCGGTGGGGTGGGGATTCGCCATGTGCCGCGCCGGTCCGAGCCGGTGCGTTCGATCAGTTTGGCTTCCTGCATCGCCCGGAACGTGCGCCATACGGTGGTGTAGGACACGTCCAGCGCGACCGCCGCCTGACGGTACGTGATCGCCGGATACGGGGAACCGGAACGCTAAAGGAACCAGAGGGGAAAACAAGAGGGTACAAAAAAGCCGGAAGCCCTAGAAAAAATAAGGGTTCCGGCGAGGGCGGAGGATACGAGATTCGAACTCGTGAGGCTGTTACACCAACACGCTTTCCAAGCGTGCGCCATAGACCACTAGGCGAATCCTCCATGCACTGCAGTGCTTGCTAGAAGTAAGCTCCGTAGGCAACTCGAATAAGCTACCACAGCTTTCGGATAAATGCACATTCAGTGCCGGCTGCGGCGTGTCGCTTTATGGACAAGGACCACCAATGAGTGCCTGCGCTGATGTGCAGGTCGTTCGTACGGCGTGTGCAACAGGTGATCTCACCGGGGGATGAACCAGTGCAAATCAAAGCGACTCAAGGCAAGTCAGCAAACCCGAGGCAAACCAGAATGAACATGCGCATGCCATCGCGTGAATTATTGCCAGCCTCTTGCCGTGATGCAACATAGTGATTTTAGGCTATGAACCTTGGTGAAACAGTTGGTCATGCAATATGAGGGATGGGGAGTGGCCAGTCGCGGGGAGTTCATAATTCGGGAAGTCTCCCATCTGTGAGCGGGACAATATCGAATATTGAGACAATCTGCGGTAATAATTGATCGAAAAACAGTGCCTAATACCTCTTAAATCCTAAAAAATCAAGACTGTTCCTCAAAAAAGTTTTTCTTTATATTGAGTAGTTGGTTTTTGATTACTTAGCCGCGCAGAGAGAGGGATAGGCATGGTTCGTCGCGCCCAGGCTGCTCTTCGGTCCGTTGAACACACCAGCGTGAGGCAGCTGCGAGTTCTGGCTGCGATTGTATTTCTGTTCGCCATGGTCATCGCCACTGTGGCTCCTGCAGTCACGGCTCCGATGGCCTTCGCCGACAGCAGCACCAGCTCGTCCAGTTCATCAAGCTCGTCCAGCGTTGACTACGCCACCTGGGCCGAAGTCTCCAAGGCGATGGACAAGCAGCTGAACAGCGGTCTTAAGACGTACAAGGATGGCAACACCGCTGGCGCCACCTCCGATTTCATGGGCGCGTACAACAAGATTTACGTGGCCTCCAACTTCACCGCGGTCGTGCACGACACCATTGGCGCGGACAAGCAGCTCGCCCAACAGCAGGCATTCCAAAGCGTTCAGAATCTTTCCTACACGCCTAGCAACGACGATCAACTGGCTCAGCAGATTGATGCGTTGACCGCCGATCTTGACGCCACGGCCCAGCAGCTCGACACCAACGCCGATCTCGCCAAGCCGAAGGCGTACGCCGAAGCGCTGCAGGCGCAGCTGGCCAAAGAGCGCAAGGAGCTCGACGCCAAGAAAAAGAAGAACCCGGGCAAGGGCAATCGTTCATGGACCGACGTGGCCAACGAAATGACCCCGATTCTCGACAATGCATACAAAGCTTACGAAAAGGGTGATGGTGCCAAGGGCGCCACGCTCGTGAACAACGCGTACTACCAGTATTACGAGAAGCTCGGCTTCGAAAAGAACGTGATGAACGCCATCAGCGGCAACCGCGTCTCGCAGGTGGAATACCAGTTCAAGATGTGCCGCAAGTCCATGAACGCCGGCGCATCCCTGAAAGACACCAAGAAGCTGATCGACGACCTCAAGGCCATGCTGATCAAGGACGCCGGCATTCTTGACGGTGGTGCCGCCGATAAGGAAGACGGTTTCACCAAGCTGGTCACCAGCTCCTCCGGCCAGGCGTTCCTCGTGCTTATCCGTGAGGGTCTTGAAGCTCTGCTGGTGGTTGCAGCCATCGTCGCCTACTTGGTCAAGTCCGATAACAAGCGCTTCGTCAAGTGGATTTACTTGGGTGTGCTCGTCGGTCTGCTCGGCGCCGGCTTGGTGGCTGTGATCTTCGTGTTCGCCTTCGGCGGCTCCGGCCCGATTCAGGAGATCATGGAAGGCACCTGCGCACTGATCGCCATGGGCATGCTGCTGTGGACGAGTAACTGGATGCTGAACAAGTCCAGCGTGGAAGCGTGGAACCGTTACATTCGCAAGAAGACCGAGGCTGCTGTGGCTGATGCCGAAGCCGCCGCAAGTGCCGACAACGTGACGTTGAAAACCGTGGTCTCGCTGGCTATGCTGAGCTTCCTCGCCGTGTTCCGTGAAGGCGCTGAAACCGTGATCTTCTACGAGTCCATCTACACGATGAGCCGCGATACTCGCGGTATGTGGATCGGTGGTCTGACCGCCGCGGTGGTGCTTGTCGGCATCTTCCTGCTCTTCCGCTTCACCTCCGTGAAGATTCCGATTGGTCCGTTCTTCCTGGTCACTTCGATTCTGATGTCTGTGCTGGTGGTGGTGTTCGCCGGCGGCGGCGTCCACTCGCTGATCGAGGGCGACTTGCTGCCCGCCTTCTACCTGAACGGTGTGCCGACGAACGATTGGCTTGGCCTCTACCCGTACGTCGAATGCCTAGTGGCGCAGGCCATCGCAGCCGTTGCGGTTATCGCGCTGTTCGTGGTCGGCTTCATCAAGCAGCGCAAGCTGAAGGCGCAGGCTACTGTCGAGGTCCCGGCCGTGAAGGCGTAGCCCGTCTAGCTCGTCCGTTTCCTCCCATAACTGCAGACAACTGACAGACTTGCGGCACGGCCTCGGATCGATGCCAATTCCTCCAGCCCACGCCGCACTTATCTCATAACTGAATAATTGCAATTATCTAAGCGTGAATCCTAATTCACCAGAGATAGAGAAAAGGAATAACAATGATGAAGAACAAGAAACTGGCCGCTCTGCTCGGCCTGCTGCTCGCCGGTTCCATGACCGTGTCCATGGCTGCCTGCGGTTCCACCAACTCCGCATCCGACACTAAGGCTGACTCCTCCTCCCAGTCTTCCGACTCCTCTTCCTCCGATTCTTCCTCCGATTCCGGCGCCGGTTTCGAAGAGGTTCCGGTTGGCCCGTCCGGTACTGCTGAAGAGCAGGATCAGGACGCCGGCCCGCTGACCGTGGGCGCTGTGTACTTCCAGCCGATCGATATGGAGCCGTCTTCCATGGGCCTGAAGGCTGCTGACGCTTCCTTCCACCTCGAGGCCGACATCCATGCCAACCAGAAGGGCACCGAGCTCGGCTACGGCAAGGGCGACTTCGTGCCGGATTTGACCGTGAACTACACCATCATCGATAAGTCCACCGGCAAGGAAGTCGAGGGCGGCACCGCCACCTCCGGTACCTTCATGCAGATGAACGCTTCCGATGGCCCGCACTACGGCGCCAACGTCAAGCTCGACAAGGCTGGCACCTACCAGCTGAAGCTCTCCATCGAATCCCCGGCCTCCAAGGGTTGGATGCTGCACGTTGACCCGGAGACCGGCGTCAAGGGCCACTTCTGGACCGAGCCGATCGAGGTCACCTTCGACAACTGGGATTACACTCCTCGCCAGTGGTGATTGACTAAGCAGAAAGCCCCCTCGTCAGAGGGGGCTTTACGCCGCTTTAGGGAGATAATTCTTAGGACGGTCTAAAACTCCCCTCAGTCCGCTTCGCGGACAGCTCCCCTCAGAGAGGGGAGCCTAAGGTGAACAGAGAAAGGACGCGAATGCTTGAACAATTCGTGGCAGTGATGCCGGGCACTTTGGCCCCCGCATTGCTGGTGATGAGCCTGAGCGTGATGCTCACGGTCGGCGAGGGGCGAGATAAGCCGATAAGCTCGCATTGGCGTCTCATCGGCCTGATCGTCGGTCTGATCGCCGCCATCGTATTCGCCGGCCTGCGCGCCTCGGCCGTGATCAATCAGCGCACGTTCGTCAACTACCCGGTGTTGTGGTGCGCGATCATTGCCGACATCCTGACCATCGTCGTGGTGGTGTTCGCACGCCGCATCACCACCAATTGGCAGCAGCACAAGGTGTTCATGCACATCGCTAACGCCGTGGCCGCCATCGACATCGCACTCACCCTGTTCTACGCGCTGCCGGACGTGATTCTGCAGCTCACCATCTGGGTGGAACCAGGGGAGACCGCATTCACTTCGGCCATGCTGCTGCGCGCTCTTGGTTTCCTGCTTGGCGTGGCCATGTCCATTATTGTGGCCGCCATCTTCCGCACGATGCGCACCACTGCCGTGCGCTGGGCGTTCACCGTGGCCGTCGCGGCCATGATGGTGATTCTGCTGATTCAACACTTCACTGGTCTTGCCCAGATTCTGCAGGCGCGAGGCTTCCCGATGAACCATACGATGTTCGTGGCGCTGGCTTGGTCCATCAACCAGAACTCCACGATGATTATGGCGCAGGCGCTGGTGTTCCTGATTCCCGCCGTGGCCTCCATCGTGGCCGGTTTCCGTATGAAAACCCATGATGTGCCGGGAGCCAACGAGGCCACGTTGCGCCGGCATAAGGTATTCCGCCGCCACGCCATCGCCGCTGCCGTGTGGAGCCTTATCGCAGCCATCGGCGTCACAGCAACCCTGACCGTGGGCGTTGCCGCGACCCATCAGACCATCACCCTTTCGCCGCCGGAAGCCTACTCGCTCAAGGACGGCGTGGCCACCATCCCCTTCAGCCAGGTCGAGGACGGCCACCTGCACCGCTTCGAATACAAGGCCAAGGACGGCACCGTCATGCGCTTCATCATCATCCGAAAGAACGGTGGCGCGTACGGCATCGGCCTGGACGCCTGCGAGAACTGCGGCGACGCTGGCTACTACGAGAAGGACGGCAAGATCATCTGCAAGAAGTGCGAGGTGGCCATCAACCTGGCGACCATCGGCTTCAAGGGTGGCTGCAACCCGATACCATTCCCGTACAAGACCGGCCACGGCAAGATCACCATTCAAACTACGGATCTGGACGCGCTGAGCGCCCACTTCCGGTGAGTCAGGCAGGAGACAAGAATCATGTTCTTTCTGCGCATGATTACTCGCTCGTTCACCCGACAGCTGCGCCGGCGCCTGCTTATCGCGCTGACCGTATGCCTGTCGGCGACCGTGTCCGTATCGATGCTGGGCGTCGTGTTCGACGTGGGCGACAAGCTCAACGCCGAGCTGTCCACCTACGGTTCGAACATCACCGTGCAGCCCAAGGCGGATGCGGTCGTTTCCGACCTGTACAACACCGAGTCGGGCGGCGCGACGTCCACCAGCGACCCGACCGCTTTTCTGAAGGAGTCGGACGCGGCCAAGATCAAGACGATCTTCTGGTCGTTCAACATCACCAGCTTCGCGCCGCAGCTCAACATCCACGCCACGGTGAACGGTACCAACGTGCCGGTCGTCGGCACGTGGTTCAACAAGAACCTCAAGATCTCCACCGGCGAGACTACCGTCGTGGGCGTGGAAGGCATGCGCTCGTGGTGGCAGCTGGACGGCAAGTGGCCCAAAGACGATTCCGACCAGGGCGTGATCGGCAAGACGCTGGCCTCCGAACTCGGCGTGACCACCGGCGACACCATCACCCTCAACAAAACCACCGCCTCAGGCAAGAAGAACGAGCAGAAAATCAAGCTCACCGGTGTCTACGATTCCGGCGACGAGGACAACGGCTCGCTCTACATCGCCTCCTCCACGGCCCAGGTACTCGCCGACCTGCCCGATTCGGTCGACAAAATCGAGGTCAAGGCCCTGACCACGCCGGAGAACGACCTGGCCCGTAAGGCCGCCGCGAACCCGGCCGCGCTGAGCCAGGAGGAATGGGAGACCTGGTACTGCACCGCCTACCCGAGCTCGATCGCCTATCAGATCGAAGAGGTGATTCCGGGCGCGGTGGCCAAGCAGGTGCGTCAGGTGGCCGCGTTGCAGGGCAATGTGCTGCAAAAGACGCAGGCCGTGATGATTCTGATGACCGTGCTGAGCCTGATCGCCGCAGCCGTGGCCGTGGCCAACCTGATGGTCGCCTCGATCGGCGAACGGTCGGGCGAGCTGGCGTTGCTCAAGGCGCTCGGTGCCACCGATGCCGCGGTATCCCGCCTGATGCTGGCCGAAACGGCGGCAATCTCGCTGCTGGGCGCGATTGTGGGCGCGCTGCTCGGTTCCGGCGTGGCCCAGCTGATAGGCCGGGTGGTGTTCGGTTCCGGCATTACGATGCGGCCGATGGTGTTCGTGCTGGTGTTCGTGCTGCTGGCTGTCACCGTGCTGCTGGCGTCCGCCTCATCGATTCGTTCGATTCTGAATCTCAAGCCCGCGGAGGTGCTCCATGGTCGCTGAGTTTATCTACGTAGGTGTGGAAGGAGGGAACCGATGACCAACACCGGTATGTTCTTCAGAATGCTGTTCAGCGCCGTGTTCCGTCGGCGTTCGCGCGCGGTGATGGCTGTGGTGGCGTCGCTGGTCGGCGCAGCCACACTGTTCTGTCTGGCGATGATCTGCCTCGCTGTGCCGCAGCAGATGAACGAGGAGATGCGTGCGTACGGCGCGAACCTGATTGTCACGCCCACCGAATCGACCAATGCTGACGGCAAGGCCGGCATCGACAAGGCGATGGTGCAGCACACCACTGAAATGGTCAAGGCCAAGGGTTCCGCGAAATACGCCACCTACCGCTACGAGAACGTGCGCGTCAACGCCTCGCCGTACGTGATGGCCGGCGTGAATGCGGCGCAGGTCAAGAACCTCAACCATCACTGGGTGGTCGACGGCTCGTGGCCGACCGACGGCAAGGTGCTGGTCGGACGCGACATCGCCGACGCCATCGGCCTGAGAATCGGCTCCGCCATCACCATCGGCTACCGTGCATCCGATAACGCCAGCACCAACGGCACTTCGTCGAACTCCTCGATCGACCAGCAAACCAAAGACGGCCGTGTCTCCAGTGACATCATGGACACCTCCGGTACCGAATTCCGCGTGGCCGGCATCGTGGACACCGGCGGCAGCGAAGACTCGATCATCTACGCCACCAACGCCGACGTCAACAAGCTCACCGGCATCACGCGCGGCGTGGACGTCATCGAGTATTCGGCCGGCGCCAGCGACCTCGCAGGCCTGGTGTCCAGCATCAACGACATGACCTCCATGCACGTCAAGGCACAGCAGGTCACCAAGATCACCGCCTCCGACACCCGCATCATCACCATGCTGCAGACGCTGTTCTGGATCGTCTCGCTGGTGGTGCTGGTGCTGACGCTCGTCGGCGTCGGCACCACAATCAGCTCGATTGTCTCGCAGCGACGCAACGAGATTGGCCTGCGCAAGGCCCTCGGTGCCAGCTCGCGTGCCATCGGCACCGAGTTCTACATCGAATCGTCGCTCTACGGCCTGATTGGCGGCCTCATCGGCACCGCAATCGGCTACGGACTCGCCAGTTGGCTGTGCGTGGCGGTGTTCGGACGCTCCATCGTGTTCAACTGGTGGCTGGCCCTGATTTCCGTGCTGTTCAGCGCGCTGGTCGCCATCGTCGCCTCCATCCCGCCCGTCCACCGCGCCACCCGCATCGACCCCGCCGTCGTGCTTCGCGAAGAATAAAGAAAGAGAAACGTCATGCTACTTGAACTCGACCACATCTCGAAGATCTACGGCGACCTGCGTGCCGTGGACGACCTCAATCTGACCGTGCCGGAAGGCGAATGGCTCGCCATCGTCGGCTCCTCCGGCTCAGGCAAGACCACGCTGATGAACATGATTGGCTGCATGGACACGCCCTCCAAGGGCTCCGTGAAGCTGGAAGGCCGCAAGCTGGAGGACCTGAACGCCACGCAGCTGGCCGACGTGCGCAAGAACCTCATCGGACTGGTGTTCCAGAAGTTCTATCTGGTGCCGCACCTGACCGCCGTGGAAAACGTGATGGTGGCCCAGTACTACCATTCGGTGGTCGATGAGAAGCAGGCCATGGAGGCGCTGGAAAAGGTCGGCCTGAAGGACCGCGCCCACCACCTGCCCGGCCAGCTCTCCGGCGGCGAGCAGCAGCGCGTGTGCGTGGCCCGCGCGCTGATCAACGACCCGAAGCTGATTCTGGCCGATGAGCCCACCGGCAACCTCGACGAGAAGAACGAGAAAATCGTGCTCGACCTGTTCCGCAAGCTGCACGAGCAGGGCACCACGATTATCGTGGTCACCCACGATGCGCTGGTCGCCAGCTGCGCGCAGCGCGAGATCATGCTCAACCATGGCGTGCTCGTCGGTGAGAAGTGGAATGACGAGGATGCGCGCAAGGCCTACGAGGCGGCCGGCGGCAAGCCCGCCTCCACGGGTGCACAGGTCGAGGGCGCGCAGAACGGCGAGACCGCCATTGGTTTCACTGACCCCACCAAGGCCGCGAAAACCGGCGGCGAGGAGTAGGGCCGTCAGGGGCATCGAGCAGTATGTGAGGAATACATGGCAAGCTGATGGTCTCTCCCCCAGTCAGCTTCGCTGACAGCCCCCCTCGTCAGAGGGGGGCTTAAGGAGCGTGAATATGACCGAAAAGAGTACGTTGAAGAAATCCGCGACATTGGCGGCGGCCGGACTGGTCGTGGCTGGCGCGCTGCTGGCCGGATGCGGCGAATCCAAGGCCGCGCCGATGGACGATGCGTACGCCGGCAACTCGGGCGAGACCGAGAAGTCGCAGGAAGAGCAGTCGCAATCCCAGTCGAACGGCTCCGATAGCTCCGATTCCAGCTCGTCGCACAACGACCCGTCCACCACCACGTCCGACAAGAAGGACACCGGCAACTACAAGGACGGCAACTACTCGATCAACGGCCAGTACGGCCCGGTCGGCGAGGATTCCATCGACGTCCATCTGACCATCAAGGACGGCAACGTCGAGACCGTCAATATCATTGGGCACCCGTTCACCACGATTTCCAAGAACCATCAGGACGACTTCGCCAAAGCCATTAACGGCGTGGTGGACGGCAAACCTCTGAAGGGTCTCAAAGTGGACAAGGTCGCCGGCGCCAGCTGGACCTCCGACGCCTTCAACAAAGCCCTCGAAGTCGCCCGCCAGGAGGCTTCGATTCAGGAGTAAGACCGCTACTTCAGCAATGCTGGCCACAGCAGATCGGCCATGCGCGAGGCCCAGGCGGTGTCGTCGTCCATTGCTTTGCCCTCGATGGCCTCATACGCCACCAAAGATCCGATAATCGTGGACAACAGCAACTTCTCGTCAACGTCCTCGCGAAACACGCCCTGCGCGACTCCCTGCTTGAGGAACGCCCCCACACGCTCCAGCCACGGGGTCACCACTTGGTCGACGATGTGCTGGAAGAACTCGGCCTCGCTGGACAATACAATGCCCACGCGCTTGACGTCGATGTCGTTGTCGCGCACCCAATCGACCAATCGCTGCAATAGTTGCGTGAAATGCTCACGCGTGGGGCTGGGCACTGGGTCGGAATCCGGGATGGCCAGATACATCGCGCTGATCTCGTGCAGCAGCTCGTCGGCATTATGATATCGGCGGTAAATCGTGGTTTTGGCCACACCGGAGCGCCGGGCCACCTCCTCGATGGTCACGCCGCTGATGCCGCGGTCCACCGCAATCTGCAGCGTGGCTCGCATGAGCTTGCGATCCGTCGCCTCGCGCGTGCGCTCACCGCGCGGTGTCGCCGTCGTGTCTGTCATCTCCGTCATCTCTTCTCTTCGAAATATGCTCCCGTACGCTCCCGCTGGCGAGAGCTGGCTGGCAAAGCCAGACTGAGGGTGGTAAGTCCATGCCGTTTGTAGGCAACTCCCGGATAATACCTACTAGCTCAGCACTTTAGTGCTCTCGACTTGGGCTACATACCACTGGTTGAACCGCACCAGTGGCTTCCTGAGCAACAGCCCAAGCAACAGTAGCGGCGGCACGAATGCCAGCAGCATTCCGGCGGCCCGCCAGTAATCCATGTCGTAGATGCCGGCGATGGCCGCACGCATCATCGTCACCGCATGGGTGAGCGGCAAGAGCGGACTGACTTTGGCGATGAAGTCGGGCAACATCTGCACCGGGTAGGCAGCGTTCGCACCCGAAATCTGCACGATGAGCATAAGCACGCCGATTGCCTTACCCACATTGCCGAAACTCACCACCATCGTATAGGTGAAGAACGAGAACACCAGCGAGGCCAGCCATCCAGACAACATAAACAGCAGCGGATGCACGGCCTGCACGCGCAGGAACAGCAAATCGCCACCGAGCGACACCGTGGATTGCAGCAGCGCAATCAGCGCGAACACCCCGTAATGCCCAAGGAAGAGCCGATGCGGCCGCGGATCGCCCAATGCTTTGCGCGTCCGGCGAGACACGGTGGTTTTCAGCGTCACCACCATCAGCAGCGCGCCCACCCACAGCGGCAGCAGCGTGTAGAACGGTGCCATCGACGAACCGAAATTCGCCACCGGGAATACGGCCTTGCGCCTGAGCTGCACCGGTGCGGCCAACGTACTGGCCAGCGTTTCGGGATCATTGCCCAGCACCTCTTTGACCACGCCCATATCGCCACTGTTTAGTGCGTCGCTCAGTGTGCTGTTGAACGAAGCCAGTTCGGCGCCGGCGGAACGCAGTTTGCCGGACACCTTGTCCAAGGTAGTGCGAGCGTCGCTGAGCATATCGCTGGCGTCGTCGGAAGTCCCTTTCAGGTCGCCGAGCGTGGAGTCCAACTGGGTGGCGCCGGAACTCAGTATGCCGGAGGCGTCAGCGACGGTGGACGACAGGGAGTCGATTTGCGGTTTCACCGTGGCCGAGAAATCTGACTTGATATTGGCAATACTGTTCTGCGCTTGATCAGCCAGATTCTTGACCTGCGCATGCTGATCCTGCGCGTCCTGATTGCCTTGGCGAATATCGGTCGCCGCCGTATTCAGCGCTTGCCGCAGCCTGTTTTGTCGTGCGATTGAACGGTCAATCGCCGTGATGATGGATGAGTCGTTGCCCAGTATGCCGGCCAACGTGTTGCGAATTTCAGTGTATTTCTCCGTCTGCTTGCCAATGGCCGTGGCTTGACGGTCCAATTCGTCGGCGACCGTGGTGGCACCATCATTCGCGTCGGAATACAGCTTGTCTATGGAATCGGACACCGCGCCGAAACTGGAGGCGCTCGCGTCCAGTGCGCTGCTCATCGCGTCAGCGGTGGTGCCCAGGGCTCCGGCCACGTCGGTGACTTCCTGTTTGGCGCTGGCAAGATCCTTGCCGCCTTGTTTGGCGGCAGAGGAAACCTGAGTGATCAGTGAGTTCGAGGTGTCGAGCAAGGCGCCGGCCGTATCGGTCAATGCGCTGTATGTGCCAAGCAGATCCGCAGTATCGTCAAGCTGTGTGGCGAAATTGGCGATGTTGGCGTTGAAGGTATTCAGTTGCTCTTTGGCCTCGGGCTTGGACAGCTGATCGGCCAGCGAAGACGCGATTTCCAGCCCGGCCGAAGTGATGGTCTTAGCGAACGTGGTGTTGATTTCCGCCGCAACCTCATCCGTGCCCTCGTTGAGCAGATTCGGTGCCAGCGCGTTCTTCTTCTCGTTGCGGTAATAGGTCAGTTCGGCATGCTGCACGTCGTCGGAGAAGAAGGTCATCATGTCTTTGCTGAACGACTTCGGAATTACGATGGCCGCGTAGTATTTGCCGGATCGTGCGCCCTCGACGGCATCGGCTTTGGACGTGATCGTCCAATCGAGCTGACTGTTGGCGCGCAGCGCGTTCACCACCTGATCGCCGACCGTGACTTTCACCGGGATCAGGTCGGAACGATACCCCTCATCCACATTCGCCACCGCGAATTTCAGGTTCTTCATATTCGAGAACGGGTCCCAGCATGCGGCCACGTTGAACCAGGTGAACAGGCCGGGAATCATCACCAAGCCGATCACGATGATGATGGAGACCACGTTGCTGGTCAGGCGTTTGATGTCGCCGGTAAACAGTTTCCACATGGTGTTCATCGTGCGTGCCTGCCTTCCTTGGTCGGCGGAATAGTGGGGATGATTGCGGTAACAGCGGCGCTCGGGTCCGCTTCTTCGTGGCGTTCGGCGGAGGTGTCGCGACGCTTGGCCTTATGCCCGTACAGCATGGCGCGGATCGACTCGTCGGAGAGGCTGCCGAGCTCGGTTTGGCGGCGGATGGAATCGCGCATGAATTCCACGACCATCAGGAAGCCCATGATGATGAGCACCCATGCCAGCCATGTGCCCATGACCACGATTTTCTCGCTGGTGGTCAGCGCAAACACGATAATGAGCGCGGCCGGCACCACGAATCCGGCGATAAGCGCACCCAGCAGCAGCCGGGGATAACGGTAGGCGAATTTGGCGGCCCGACGTTCGATGGCATGACGGTATTCGTCGTGGTCGGCCAGTGCTGCAATGGCCTGAGTGACACGGTATTCGCTGCCAGGCAGATGCACCGGCTCGCCGATAATCATGTCGCTTTCCTTGATTTCCCGCGCGAACAGGCGGTTGAGATTGGCCAGTTTCGGCCGGGCGCCGAGGCCAAGCGCAAAGGCCAGAACCACGAAAACCAGCAATTTGCCGATATAGGCGAACCAGAGGCCGTCGTAGAAGCCGCCGATGGTTTCACGCATCGCGTCAATCGAATAGGTGAACGGCAGCAGCGGGTAGATGGCGCGGAAGAACGCGGGCATCATTTCAATCGGGTACAGGCCGGAGGCGCCCGGCACCTGCAGAATGACCAGCGCCACGCATACGCCTTTGCCCACGTGCATGAACGTGGTGGAGAGGGCGAAAATCACCGACATATACACCAGTGAGGTGATGACGCAGGTGAGCAGAAACACTGGGGCGCTCGCGCATTGAATGCCGATGACAAGATCGCCGATGGCCGTGACCAGGCCTTGGACGGCAGCCAGCGTGGCCAGTAGCAGGAAGCGACCGAGATAGCCTTGGGTTGGTGTGAGATCGTCGATGCCCTCATCATCGGTTTCGAGTTTGGGAATGACCACGAGCACGAACGCGCCCACCCACAAAGACAGGGTGGTGAACAGCGGTGCCATGCCGGAACCATAGGAGGCGACCGGATAGACGGCCTGTTCGCTGATAACAGTGGGGGAGAGCATGAAGTCGGCGATTGTGGCGGCATCCAGTTTGCCGTCGGTGCCGATCAGGGAACTGAGTGAACTGGAGATGCTCAGGGCTTTGATGTCGGTGACCAGCGTATCGAGCTTGGTTTGTACGCCGGCCAGCGCCTTATCGGTGTCGCGCAGCGCGGTCACCGTGGTGGAGGCTGCTTTGTCGAGTTGGTCGAGGGCATGCTTCGACTGATCGATGAGTGAGCCTTGCGACGTGATGCCGGTCGACAGAGTGCTGGCGGTCGAGCTGAGGGCGTTGAGACCGGTGTTGAGCTGAGGAATGGCGCCGGAGGTGATGGTGCCGCGAGCGGTATTGGCCTCGCGCACCGTGGTTTGGGTGGCGGTATTGAGATGCTGCGCCAATCCGGCGGTGTCTGTGGAGGCATTGCCGATAGTGGTGTTCAGGCTATCGAGGTTGCCCAGTGCGCCGGCAAGCTCGCTATTGCGGCTTTCCAGTGTGGCAATGGCGGATTGCAGCGGTTCTCGATTGGCGTTCGGCAGCCCTTTGAGTTGGTCGATGATGTCGGCGTTCGCTTGGTTGATGTCTTCCGCCGTATTGATCAGTCCGCCTACCTGCTGATTGGCGGCGCTGATGGTTCCGGTTACCGTGCCCACGCTTTGGTTGGCCTGTGCTGCGGCTTGGCTCAGCAGG
>OLQN01001456.1_pt1 | contig 17904 bp, 10 predicted proteins | sample 1673181 | NCBI WGS metagenome assembly OLQN01 (sample SAMEA3136763, study PRJEB25190) | human gut metagenome | biome: human gut; feature: human-associated habitat; material: faeces | place: Austria | collected 2013
GATAATCTCTCTCCCCTTGAAGAACAAATATGGGCAGCTTTAGTTTAGCGGCAACCTCCACTGGTTTGTAAGCGTTGGCAAACAGCCAATAGGAGCGGGGCTGCCCCAACGGTAAGGGAATTGCCTCATCGAACTCTTCGGTACCAAGCTTTTTGACATTCACCAACTGTTGTTTCAGTTCATCAAGTTGAGCCTTTACATTGACTGAAGAATCCGTCAAAGAAGAGGTATAATAAAACTGTTCCTCAAGAGCATCTTCAAGCGGTCTTGCCAGTCCGGCAAGGATAATGATACCTGCCAAACCTTTCGAACGCCCGGCAATACGGGGAGCCAATGTACCTCCCAGGCTGTGCCCCAACACATACACACTGTCAGGAGCCAGCTCGGGCAAAGCTCTTACCTGCTCCACTATGGCAACGGCATCGTCCACGGCCTCAGTATCATAATCGAGTTCGCGACCGGCAGGAACGCAAGCCGCACCATATGCTTTTGTCCGTTTTTCATAGCGGACGACGGCAATGCCGCGTTCCGCCAATCCCCAGGCCAGGTCACGGAAAGGCTTGTTGGGACCTATCGTCTCGTCACGGTCGTGAGGACCGGAACCATGTACCAGAATAACACAAGGAACCCTGCATACATCCGAACCGACTGCCCTCTTGGGCAAAGTCAACGTTCCGGGAAGCTTGTAGCCGTCGGCTCCCAGCGTAATATCCCTTTCATCCATTTTTGTCTTATCATAGGCTACCGGTTGGGCAGTGCTAACAGCAGGTGCAGGGACTAGCCGGATTGTATTCAGTGCCCCGTCAGCATCAAAAGCCACTAGAAAGCGGAGATTATAACGTTCAAATTCCACATCGGAATAATAGATAGTAATTCCCTGGGCAGAATCGGTCTTCCATTCTCCTTTTGATATGGATTTACCAAACATTTTCTCTGCTTGCCGGAAAGAATCATTGAAGAGTGCCGGAGCCAGTTTCTCCTGCAACTCCCGGTTCAATGCCGCATGGATGCTGTCACCTTGCCCTGCCACAAACAATTCATAAATGTGCTGCGCGCGCGCAGTATTCGCATCTTGTGCAAAGCCCCCATATACATTGCCCAGCAAGAGCAGTATAAGAGCCCACCGTCCTATGCCTCCCATCTCTTTCATCCGTATCCTTTATCAATGGTTCAACGTTCCCGTATTGACTACCGGTTGGGCAGCCTCGTCCGCACAAAGCACTACCAACAGATTGCTGACCATTGCTGCTTTCTTGTCTTCGTCCAGTTCAACAATTTCTTCTTCAGAAAGTTTATGGAGCGCCATTTTTACCATAGAGACTGCCCCTTCCACAATCTTCTCGCGTGCCGTAATAATGGCAGATGCTTGCTGGCGACGCAGCATCACAGCGGCAATTTCGGGCGCATATGCCAGATAGTTGATACGCGCTTCCACCACTTCCATACCTGCCATGGCCAGGCGTTCATTCAATTTCTGCTCCAGCTGTTCATTGATTTCCTCACCGCCCGAACGAAGTGTCAACTCTTCCGTATCAGCCTCATTATCATCATAGGCATACTGACCAGCAACCTGGCGAAGAGCGGCATCACTCTGTATCATGACGAAATTCTCGAACGCATTCATACGGTTGGCCACCGCATTGCCAAGACTGACCTGGTTCGCATTACCCGCTGTCGGAGCGGATGCAGCCATTGTTTGTGAATCAATCTCAAACATGGCTTTATAGGTGTCCTTCAGCTTCCACACCAATACCAGTCCTATAAGAATAGGATTACCAATCTTATCGTTCACCTTTATCGGCTCCACATCCAGGTTGCGTGCACGAAGCGAAAGCTTCTTCTTATTAAGGAAAGGGTTTACCCAGAAAAAGCCGGTCTCTTTGAATGTTCCCTTGTACTTGCCAAAGAACACCATGGCACGCGCCTCGTTCGGTTCCAGCTCCATATAGCCGGCAAACATAATGAACCATACCAGACACAGACACACCGAAAGGATCAAGGTAGGCACAGAAATGAGAAACCCAAAGATTATCACCGCCGTAAGCACTACCAAATGAAGGAACAAGGCCAGAAAGCCATTCATCTTGAAACCACTGAAACTACACTCTTTTGTTTCCATATTCTATAAATTTAATTGATATCATAACGATATCACAAATATATCAATTAAAATTAGAGAAGTACAAAGAAACAAGGGAGTTAACATATAGTATTAAGGATTATTAAGAACATGTATTCCCAGTATATAAAAATTCCGCTTGAGGGTCATAACTCACCCTCAAGCGGAAAACTTTTTTTGACTCTGTCAGTGATGTATCAAGACTGAATGACAAAAGACCGGCGCAGCAAATCAGCAGTTTGCGAGCTACCGCCCACCATCAGTTCATAGCTGCCTTCGGAAACGCACATGGCATTGCTTTGCGGATTCCACCACACCAACTCTTTATCACCCAAATCAAACTCTACATCGACCGTCTTTCCTGCCGGGATATGTACCCGCTTGAAAGCACGCAATGCCTTGCTCGGTCCTTCGACATCATCGTTTTTCTTCAAATAGACCTGCACAACCTCTTCACCGTCACATTTGCCGGTATTGGTTACGGGGACACTCAATCTCAATTTCTCACCGGACTTTATATTATCCGAACCAAGCACCACAGCGCCATAGCTGAAAGAGGTATAGCTCAATCCATGACCGAAGGGGAAAAGCGGTTCCTGGGTCATGTAACGGTAAGTCCGGCCCGTCATATTATAATCCTCAAAATCTGGAAGCTGTGACACATTACGGTAGAAGGTTACCGGCAAGCGTCCTGCCGGATTGTAATCACCGAACAAGACTTCAGCTACAGCCGTACCGCCTGCCTGACCGGGATACCATGCCTGCAGGATAGCTCCACACCTCCCGGTTTCCGGCTCCAAGCCGATAGGAGAACCTGAACAGTTCACCAACACCACCTTTTTACCGGCATGGTGCAAAGCGGCAATCAGTTCCCGCTGGACAGCAGGCAACTCAATATCAGTACGGTCGCCTCCTCTGAATCCGGGAAGCTCAACACCCATCTCCTCGCCTTCGAGGTTCGGAGAGACTCCTCCCACAAAGACCACGACATCAGCATCCTTTACACGCTCCACAGATTTCCTCACATCCACTTCATTCTTAAATCCAAGGTCAAAGTTCAGCTGTGCATCGCTACGGAAATATTCAAAATCCAATTCAACGTCATACGTTTTTCCTGCTTGTACCTGCAAAGTATAAGCACTCTTCTGCCCACCGTGCTGATTGGAGAATCCTCTCACTTCCTCCCCATTTATCCGCAATCTCCCTGAGCCATAAGCATAGATGTCAAAGACCACCTCTCCCGACTGGTCGGGAGTGAATACGCTGTTGTAGGTAGCCGAGAAGTCGGTAAGGTTCACACCCGGAGCAAAAACCGTGGCACCGGATGTACAGAAATGGAAAGGAGTGGTCACTTGGGCAGTAGTGACTGGCTCACCGTCACGAGTCACGTTATTCCAGTAGCGTGCAGTAAATCCGGGTTTCCCGTCGGCAGTCTTGCAACGGTTGAAGACGCTCTGTATCTGAGCTCTCTCCACCCATCCGCAGCCTTGTTCATAAATAAGCCGATCATCACTCCCCAAAGCTTTTCTAATTCCGTCCAGAATGGTAACTGTGTGCGGAGGCATACCGTTATAATTTCCCCACTGCATCACAGAATCATTGGCATTCGGACCCATCACGGCTATAGTCAGCCCTCCACGCTTCAACGGCAAGGTATTATCCTTGTTCATAAGCAGTGTCATTGACTTGCGCGCCATGTCGAGCGCCAGAGAATCGTGTCCGGCAGAAGCCACCACAGAAAAAGGAATGCCAGTCCAGGACACCTTCTCCGGCTCGTCCATTTCACCCAAGGCAAAGCGAGCCGTCAAAAGACGCTTGACCGCTACATCCACTGCTTTTTCATCAATCTTTCCCTGCTTCACCGCTTCTACCAGGGCCTCGTAACTCGAACCGCACTCCAAGTCAGTTCCACTCAGCACCGCAACTGCCGAAGCGGACTCTGCATCAGGATGCGTCTTATGACCATAGTCTCTGTAAAAATCGGCAATAGCTCCACAGTCCGAAAGGACAATACCGTCAAATCCCCACTCATCGCGCAAAATCTGCATCAGTAGGCGGTCGCTACCGCAGCAAGGATCGCCCTCAAAACGGTTGTAGGCACACATCACCTCCTTCACTTTTCCTTCTTTCACCAAAGCCTCGAAAGGAGGAAGATAAGTTTCATACAAATCACGGGGCTTGATATTTTCCGCATTAAACTCATGGCGGTTCCATTCCGGACCGGAGTGTACGGCAAAGTGCTTGGCACAAGCATGCAGCTTGTCATATTTTCCATCGTTCGTACCCTGCAAACCTTTTACAACCATCACACCCATACGGCTGGTCAGATAAGGGTCTTCCCCATAAGTCTCTATACCCCTTCCCCAGCGGGGGTCGCGATAGATATTCACTGTAGGAGTCCACATCGTCAATCCTTGATAGCGTTCATGGCTTTCCTGGGATGTATAGTAGGCATTCTTGGCACGGGCCTCATCAGAAACAGCAGTAAATACCTCGTATACAGTCTCCGGCGAGAAGGATGCCGCCATACCAATCGGTTGGGGAAACACTGTGGCCAGCCCGGCACGCGCCACTCCATGCAACGCTTCATTCCACCAGTTATAGGGCTTGATGCCCAGACGTTCCACTGGTTTGGAACTGTCCATCATCAAGGACACCTTCTCTTCGAGCGTCAGTTCCTTCAGCAAAAGTCCGGCACGCTCTTCTGCCGGCAGAGATGCATTCTTGTAAGTAGCCTGTCCACATCCCGACAATAGGAAGAATGGCAAAAGGCAAAGAAGTTTCTGTTTCATCATGGTTTTATATTAATCGTTGTTACAATCGCTTGTATCACAAAGATAAATATTTTCTTCCAATTGCCAACACGCAATAAACTTCTTATTATAGCCTCCTCTGAATATCCTCGTTACTGTTCCGCTGACCCTTACTACGTATATCACCACCGAAAGTATAGGATACACCGATACGGAAACTGGCAAAGGCAAACTGATTGTCGGCAATTATCTTCAACCCGTTGGACATGGTTTCCAATTTGGAATGGCTGACAAACAAATTGTTGACATTCAGGCTGAGGCTGAGCTTATTGTTCAACAACCGATAAAGCATACCTGCACTGACGCTGTAAGTGGGGCTCATCAGATAGATGCCCTGATACTGACGGGAAGAATAGGAACCGGACAACGTGGCCAGAAGAGTCTTCTTTTCATTGAAGAAGAAAGTGTTGCGCAGGCTGGCGTTATAAGCCCACCCTTTCTCCTCGGGAGAGGTGGTGGCAGCGCTGGAGGTGGTCCGGCGATAGCTCACTCCATGCTGGGCGTAAGTTTGTAGCCATTTGGTACGGAAAGTGTATGAATTGTTAAGCCCGAAAGCATGCGTCTGCATGAAATTCTCCCAAAGGAAAGAGGTCACATTCGTTTCAGCATCCAAGTCCACAACCTGGAAGAAGACATCGTCCGAATAAGAATAATAGGCAGAAACATTGAAGTTATTCTTCAACGTATATCCCAGTTCGGCATTGTAAGTATAACTGGGTTTCAAGTCTTCACGACCGCAAGCGTAAGTGTACTTGTTCTGATAGAACGGAAAAGGATTGACCATATTCTGTGACGGACGGGAGATGCGGTTGGAGAAACTGAAGTTCAGCGCATGCCCGTCTGTAGGCGAATAAAGCAGATAGACAGTAGGGAACAAGCGCGTATAGTCGTGCTTGTCCTCCGTATCCTTCGCTTCGGAAATACCGGTAGTGCGGGTGTGCTCCATACGCAAGCCCAACTGCATGGAAAAACGTTCGGAAAATTCACGGCTATAATCAGCATATAAGGCATAGATTTGCTCCTTGTAACGGAAATAATCATCCTGCACCAGCGTAGGGTCCGATGTATCGTAATTGATACCGTTGCGAGTGTTGGTAAAGGAGACCTTGGCACCTGCCGTTATCTTGTACTTTTCAAAAGGAAGGATGAAATCAAGAGCGGAGGAGACTACATCTACCTTGCGATGTTGCAGATAGTTGTAATCGAAGTTTGTGCCCGGAATCTCCGTACCGTCAGGCAGGAGGGTTTTCGAGAGAAAGCCCATATTTTCGTCCCGGTTGTCACGCAGGTAATCCACATCCCAAGTCATTTTCTTGCCTTTGTCATCCCAGACCTTATCGGTATGAAAATTCAGATTGAGGCGGTCGGAACTGGTATCCTTGTCACTGTTGGAGTACAGCAAAGAATCCAATACGGCGGTAGAGGCATCGTAAACTTCCGTCCATGAAAGGGCGTTGCCCGGTTTGGGAGCACTGTGATTATAGATGGCCTGCATACCTACAGTCCAGTCCCGTTCCAACGATACGTCCACACCTCCCTGAAGGTAGAAGCTATTCATGTAATTGGTGTAGTCGGCACGGCTGTTCCAGGTGTTCTGCGGAAAATAGCGGTAATTCTTCTCACGCGTCTCATAGTTGCCCTGCGTAGTACCCCCGTTGAGGAAGGATGACACGCGCCCCTTGCTGAGGTTCAGGCTTACCCCGCCATATCCGTAATTGTCCTTTTCACCAGCGCTGTAGGAAGCGGAAGCCGTACCACCCACGTAATCTTTGGGACGTGACTTCAAGCGAATATTGATGATGCCTGCATTTCCGGCGGCATCATATTTGGACGGAGGCGTGGTAATCACCTCCACCTTCAGTATCTGGGAGGCGTCATAGGAACGGAGGTAATCTATCAGTTCATCTCCCGACAGCTTCGTCTCACGGTCGTTGATATAAACCTTGATACCCCCTTTACCTATAATACCAATACTGTTTTGTCCAACCTGCAGACCGGGCACTTCACGCAGAAGGTCGAGTGCACTGCCTCCGGCAGAGGCTATGGTATTATGTGCATCGAACACTACCCTATCCACCAGACGCTTGATAACGGGACGCGCGGCCGTAACGGTCACTTCGTCCAGCAAGGCGGAAGAAGATTTCAATGTCAATTCGCCAACGTTTTTGTTTCCTTGCAGCACAACGGGAACGTAGAGGTCTTCGCTGCCGATAAGGGTAATATGCAACAAGTATTCTCCCAGTGGCTGGTCAAAGGAAAAACAACCTTGTGTGTCGGTCAGCATACCGGTAATATAGGTACTGTCTTTTGCCTGCTTCAGCAGCACATTCGCCACCTCTACCGGTTGGCGGTTCTCGTCCTGCACACAACCGGAAAGCCGGTAAGTCTGAGCAGGAAGCAGAGTTGCCATACTTGCCAAGGCCACCCATACCATCACTCTTTTTCTAACGTTGTTCAGTAGTTTTTCTTTCATCATGCGTTTGATTTCAATATTTCACACCTTGTATTTCGCTGATACAAAGGTAGGGGTAAAACATGCCTCAAACGGTCTATATCGAGGAATAAAAAGTCTATATCCCAAAACTACAAATCACTACATATCAACACTTTAATTTTACAAAAGTCTATATTATGCCTTTTCCGGTCTATATGCTGCCTATAAACTCTACGATGCCTTCCTTCTCCCCCATCCCCAGTTTCTTGCGGATATTCGTCTTTCGCTGGTAAATGGTAGGAATGCTCTGTTGTGTCACCACACTAATCTCCTTCGTCGAGAAGTCCGCACAGAGCAGGCAGCAAAGCTGCTTTTCTTTGTCAATGAGCACATCGCCAAAACAGCTGTCCATCTTTGTGTAGAAGTTATCATAAATCCGGTCTATGATAGGATACAAGTCCTCCCATACCAGCAAACTCTCTACCGGCAGTTCATGGCTGGTAATACCCGAAATGCGGCGAAGCAGCTCCTGATTCTGTGAGGTAGGTTGTTTAGCCACCAGCCGTATCATGCCTAATTGCTGCAACAGTATTTTCCGAAAAAACTGCCCGTCTTCCCCTTTCGACTGGTTCCTGGTCGCATCTTCCAGCAACCGGGTCAGTGTTTCCGCCCGTTCTTCCGCTTCAATCAGCCGGTTGCGCCGGTTACGGATATAAAGGGACACACCACCACCTGCAAGCACCAGTACCAACAGTGCCAGCAACAAATTCAGTTGTGCCTGCTTCCGTTCCACCGTCAGAATCAAGTTGGCTTGCGAAAGCGTCTCCTTCGACTCGTCCTTACGCCGGACAGTACTCTGCAACGCAGTAAGAGCATTGGCTACAGAATCATTATAGCGCGCCACGTCCAGCACATCAAACGTACGGTGACGTGTATAATCTATCAATGCCCTATATACCGCCACCATATTCTCTTCCGTCAGAAACCGGTTCCGGCCCTCGCCACGTTTCCTCTCCTTATTCAAATAGTATTCCGCCGAATCAAGCAGCCCTTCTTTCAAGAACACTTCCACTTTCACCAGATCTCCCATACGCAACTGCACCGGGTCGATGACATACTGCTCCATACGACGAATAGTAGCTATTGCACCGGAAGGTTCATCAAAAGAGTAAGCCTGCATCTGGGCATAGTTACGCAAATAATGCACTATCTTACTGGTATCTTCTGCCTCCACTGCCAGTTCTATGCTGCGCTCCATGTAATAGGATGCAGAATCATTCTTGTTCAGCCCCATGGCAATTCCCATAGAGAAGAAGCTTCCGGCTCTTGCGTCCAAAGCTATGGCGGTACGGAAAGTTTCTATCGCTTTCTCATAATCTTTCCAGACATACACATACCAGTATGCCTTATCAATCAGCATATCAGCCATTCTTCCCGTGTCCTGCAGCGCCTTGGCCAAAGCTACGCCGCTGTCAATGGCAGCTATACACCGTTCGTGCTCTTTCAGCCAATACCAGTACCAGGCTTTCAACTGATAGGAAAACAGATTCTTCGCCGTGTCGTTGCGGAAGACGTAATAATCGGAAGCAGGCAATATCAAGGAATCTTCCGCCATCGAGTTGTGCCGCTTATAGTGCACATAAGCATTCAGCCATCCATACAACAGCCTCTCCTCATCCGAAAGTTGCGATGGCCTCTCTATCTGTACCAGCAAGGCATACACGCTGTCCACATTCATATTCACCTGTTTTTCTGCCAGATGTAACAGATGTGCCTCATTCATCTGCCGGCAGGCAACAAGGCACAGCAACGCAAACAATAGTCCAAGGAAAGGTAATCTATTCATAATATAGGAGATATAGTTTTTTCTATCATTTGTCTGCAACCGCAGTTTCCAGTTGCTTCAGCGCCTGCTCCAACACCGAACGCGGGCAGCCGATATTCAGCCGCATAAATCCCTTACCCGGTTCACCGAACATGGTGCCGTCATTCAGTGCCAGGTGTGCCTTGTCCACAAATAGTCTCACCAGTTCCTCCTGAGTCAGCCCCAATCCCCGGCAGTCCAGATAAATCAGGTAAGAAGCCTGCGGACGTATCATGCCGATGCCCGGAATATGCTCGCGCAGGTAGTTCTCCGTGAAATCGATATTGCCCTTTATATAGTCCAGCAGCTGTTCCAACCATTCCTCACCATGCATATAGGCAGCAGCCGCACCGATATAGGCCAACATGTGCCCTTCGCTGAACTCGCCCGCTTCCATGAACTCCTGAAAACGGTGGCGGATGTCCTCATTGAGGATAATGGCGTACGAACTTCCCAATCCCGGCATATTGAATGTTTTGCTGGGTGCCATGAAGGTGAGGGAATTCTGCGCGGCAGCCCCCGAAACAGTAGCAAAAGGATGGTGTTTGTAAGGTGGCAGAGTCAAGTCGGCATGAATTTCATCGGAGATGACAAACGTATGGCTTTCCGTACAAATATCAGCAATCCGGCGTAATTCGTCCACCGTCCATACACGCCCGCCCGGGTTATGGGGATTGCAGAGAATCAATACTTTGCATCCTTGTATATCCTTACGGAAACGCTCAAAGTCAATCTGATACTGTCCATCTTTCAGGTCGAGCGGAGAGTAAACCACTTCGCGCTTCATGCGTTGCGTCACCAGGAAGAAGGGATGATAAACGGGAGTCATCACCATTACCCGGTCGCCGGGATTGGTGAAGCATTGCAATGCGAAGGCTTGACCGCGGACAATGCCGGGTACAAAAGTCAGCATCTCGCGAGTGACGTCCCAACCGTGGCGACGACTGAGCCAGCTACAAATGGAAGTATACCATTCCTCACACGCAGACGTATAGCCCAGCACTTCATGTTCAAGACGCTTCCGCAAGGCTTCCATCACAAACGGGGGCGTGCGGAAATCCATATCCGCCACCCACATGGGGAGGAGGTCATCGCGTCCCCATACACTCTTCACACCGTCCCATTTCACGGAGTCGGTACCACGGCGCTCTATTACTTCATCAAAATTGTAAGTCATTTGCTTGTCTTTTTATTGTAGTTTCACTAATTCAACGCATCAATTTGTCTTGTTTTTATACCGCCCGAAAGAGAATTTACAACTATCTGATTATCAACATGTATAAATACATCCTATTTCTGTCGTATACTGAAATAGGTTCAGTATACGACTGAATAGGGCTCAGTATACAATCCATTACTGCCACCTTATTTTTGTAAATAATAATCATATCGGGAAAAATATAAATACCGCCACATCCCACACTGCATGAGACAAGATAATAGCGGCAAAGCGGTTCGGAAAGAAACGGTAAAGCGCGCCCCATGCCGCCCCCACCACCAGAGCCGCCATGACCAGCATGAAGTTGCAGGAACCGGCATGCACCAGTGCATAAATCAAAGTAGCCACCACAAAACCCGCATTCGGATTCCAGCGTTTGGAAAGCGTGCGTTGCACATAGCCGCGCCAGAAAATCTCTTCCGCCGGCCCTATCAGCAACAGCAGCAATGCTGCCAGCAGCCAAGGAGACTCTCCCTCTTTCATCCCATAAATGGAGTCCACCTGCGGACGGGCAAAATCGAACATCCAAGATGACACCTTGTCTCCCAACCAGAAAACGCCCCACAAAGCAACAGCAATGCCAAGTCCCAGCAAGACATTCGGCAAGCTCCACTTCACCTCCCGCCACCAGCCGGGATTGAACAAGGTGGCAAACACGGACAGTGTGAGCGCAGAACCGGTCATCATCCACCAGAAATTCACGAAAGGAGCCGTCCAAGGCGAAAACATGACCGTCCACAGCACGGCAGCCAGCAGAATGGTAAAAATCAGCTTCTTCATGACAGCAGACCGGCTACAACGAACGACAACGTGAACAGCAGACTGAACAACAACTGGAGTTTTGCAGTCATCTCATCCAGACCGGCTATGGCACTTTCTCCCTTTCCGGGAAAACGGGACACCACCCGTACATTGCCTATGGCAGGAACCAGTGCCGGCATCACCAGCAGGGTCCATAAAGGAAGAGTTCCCGCAGCTATCAAGCCGGCTATCCAGCCAAAAGGAAAAAGGACTTCGGCACAATAAACGTACATCGACGCCTTTCCTCCCAGCTTCATGGCCAGTGTCTGAATCTCTGCACGGGCATCGGTACGCATATCCCGTGTATTATTGGCATGCAGAATGGCCACCGTAATCAGTCCCACCGGCAGAGCTATCCACAAGACATTCCAGTCAACTACTCCCGTAGCCACATAGCAGGTGCCCAACGTCGGCAGCAAAGCATACGCCAAAAAGATGACGACATCGCCCAACGCACGATACTTGAGCGGTGGATAAAGCAACGAGCAAGCTGCACCGCCTATACCTATATACAACAGCGGCAAGCCGGTACGCCACAACAAGCCGATACCCGCAACAAGGGCAACTGCCAGCAATGCCATCGACAAGCGGTATATCTCACGCGGGGTAAACATCCCATCAGTCAGTGTCTTGGCGCCAAAGGTATCCCTTGCATCGACCTTATGCTTATAGTCAAAATAATCACTCCAGGTATTCCCGGCAGCGTGAAACACAATGATGTTCAACAATGCCCAGATACCGTTCACCCAGTTTATGTCCTGCCGCATCCAATACAGATATGCCAACGTCACCACCACCGGCATCGAAGAGGCGGGGAATGACCACGGACGCACCGCTATCATCCAATCTTTCAAAGAATGTTTCTTCATTTGTTATTTATCATTTATTTGTGCGCAAAAGTACGAAATATCTTCGCTTTTTTAAGTAATTTCGCGCACAAGATAAAAGAACCCCTTATGATAAAAGCTCTGTTTTTTGACATCGACGGAACCTTGGTCAGCTTCAAGACCCACGAAATTCCCGTTTCCACTATTGAAGCGTTGACTGCCGCCAAAGCCAAAGGCATACATATCTTCATTTCTACCGGACGTCCACGCGTCATCATCAACAACTTGTCTGCCTTGCAGGAACGGAATCTGATAGACGGCTACATCACGATGAACGGCGCCTATTGCTTTGTAGAAGACACCGTTATCTACAAAAGCCCCATACCGACAGCGGAAGTGGATGCCTTGACAGCTTTCTGCCACGAACGCAACATCCCATGCATCCTGGTGGGAGAGCACGACATCTGCGTGAACCAGCCCGGTGAAGTAGTGGAGGAAATCTTCCATCACCAATTGAAAGTGGACCCCATCGAAGCAAAGCCCTATACCGACAGCCATGCCGACAAAGCCTTCTTCCAGCTGACTCCCTTTATCAACGCCGAGGAAGAAGCAATCATCCTGCCCGCCGTCCCCCACTGCGAGATGGGCCGCTGGCATCCCGCCTTCGTAGACGTGACAGCCAAAGGAAACACCAAGCAGAACGGTATCGACCAGATTATCCGCCACTTCGGCATCAAGCTGGAAGAAACCATGGCCTTCGGCGACGGAGGAAATGACATCAGCATGTTGCGCCATGCCGGTATCGGTGTAGCCATGGGCAATGCCAATGATGACGTGAAAGCTGCCAGTAACTACACAACCACTTCTGTTGATGAAGACGGTATCGCCAACGCCCTGAAATATTTCGGCATAGTCGGGAATCCATCATAAATCTGAAATCTTTTGAGCTTCGTTCCCGACACCCAAAACAAAGAGTTTCAAGACGCCTTGAACCTCATCCAGTATACCCGTCAGTCCGTATTCCTGACGGGCAAAGCAGGTACGGGCAAATCGACCTTCCTGAAGTACATCTGCGCGAATACAAAGAAAAAGCACGTGGTGCTTGCACCGACCGGCATAGCCGCCATCAATGCCGGAGGCAGTACCCTGCACAGCTTCTTCAAACTGCCCTTCTACCCCCTGCTGCCCGACGACCCGAACTTCAGTCTGCAACGGGGACGCATCCACGAATTTTTCAAATACACCAAACCCCACCGCAAACTGCTGGAAGAGCTGGAATTGGTCATCATCGACGAGATTTCCATGGTACGCGCCGACATCATCGACGCCGTAGACCGCATCCTGCGCGTCTATTCCCGCAACCTGCGCGAACCCTTCGGCGGCAAACAGATATTATTGGTGGGCGATGTGTTCCAGTTGGAACCCGTCGTCAAAGGAGATGAACGGGAGATACTGAACCGATTCTACCCTACCCCTTATTTCTTCTCTGCCAGGGTATTCGGCCAGATAGACCTTGTCTCCATCGAACTGCAGAAAGTATACCGGCAAACAGACAGCAAGTTCATCCATGTGCTGGATCACATCCGCAACAATACCGTCGGCTCTACCGAACTTCAGCTGCTCAACACCCGCTATGGCACCCAAATAGAGCAATCGGAAGCCGACATGTACATCCCCCTCGCCCCCCGCCGTGATAATGTGGACTACATCAACGACAAGAAACTGGCGGAACTTCCCGGTGACCCGGTCACCTTCTACGGCGAAATCATGGGAGACTTTCCCGAAAGCAGCCTCCCCACCTCGCAGGAACTGGTACTGAAACCGGGCGCACAAATCATCTTCATCAAGAATGACTTCGACCGCCGCTGGGTGAACGGCACCATCGGCGTCATCAGCGGCTTCGACCCTATTGAAGAGACCCTCTACGTCATCACCGACGACGGCAAGGAATGTGACGTCAAACGAGAGTCGTGGCGAAACATCCGCTACAAATACAACGAAGAAAAGAAACAGATTGAAGAGGAAGAGCTGGGTACCTTTACACAATATCCCGTGCGCCTGGCATGGGCCATCACCGTCCACAAGAGCCAAGGGCTGACCTTCAGCCGGGTAGTCATCGACTTTACCGGCGGCGTGTTTGCCGGTGGGCAGGCATACGTAGCCCTCAGCCGCTGCACCTCGCTGGAAGGCATCCAGCTGAAAAAGCCCATCAGCCGTGCCGATGTATTCGTGCGTCCGGAGATTGTCAGTTTCTCCGAACGCTTCAACAACCGCACCGCCATCGACCGTGCCTTGAAGCAAGCACAGGCAGACGTTCAATACGTTGCCGCCGCCAAAGCCTTCGACAAAGGGGATTTCGGCACTTTCCTGGATGAGTTTTTCAAAGCCATCCATTCCCGCTACGACATCGAGAAGCCCAACGTGCAGCGCCTCATCCGCCGGAAGCTGAACATCATCAACCGTCTGAAAGAGGAAAACCGTGCACTGAAACAAGCAGCATTGGAGAAAGAGAAAGCCCTTGTAAAGTATGCCCGCGAATACATCCTTATGGGTGACGAATGCCTGAAGCATGACATGAAGGAGGCAGCCATGAAAAACTATGAGAAAGCCGTCACCCTCTGTCCCAAATTCAAAGAGGCCTGGAAGAAGATAAAGAAACTGGAGAAAGAGATGCTAAAAAGGTGAATCGCTTGTTTATAAGCCGATTATTATCTATTTTTGCATGTAATATAAAACTCAAATCCATTTCCGCCATGCTTCTGAAACTTTATGAAAAAAATAACAATCCCGCCGACCTGCAGCAGGTGATCGACCTACTGAATGACGGAGGTATCCTTATCTACCCTACCGACACCATGTATGCCATCGGCTGCCACGGACTGAAGGAGCGCGCCATCGAGCGCATCTGCCGCCTCAAGGACATCGACCCCAAGAAGAACAATCTTTCCATCATCTGCTACGACTTGAGCAAGGTCAGCGAATACGCCAAAGTGGACAACAGCACCTTCAAGTTGATGAAGCGTAATCTGCCCGGAGCTTTCACCTTCATTCTGAACGGCACCACCCGCCTGCCCAAGATATTCCGTAACCGTAAGGAGGTCGGCATCCGTATGCCGGACAATTCCATCATTCAGGAAATAGCCCGCCTGCTGGATGCTCCCATCATGACAACTACATTGCCGCATGATGACAATGAGGACATTGAATACTGCACAGACCCGGAACTGATTGACGAGAAATTCGGTGATATTGTCGATTTGGTAATAGACGGCGGTATCGGCGGTACGGAAGGCTCTACCGTAGTGGATTGCACCAATGGGGAGCCGGAAATCATACGCCAGGGGTTAGGCTGGCTGGACGAAGGATAAATATTGAATTCCGGCCACAATTTCCAAACCTTTTCAACTTCTTTTATGTTTCTTTACTAAGAAATACAGGAACTTTATGAGCACAAAAGAACAATACTGGAAATATTCATTGATAGCTATCATTATCGGGCTGGGAATCATTCTTTTCAGACAAATAGCCCCATTCATGGGCGGTCTGCTGGGAGCCTTGACTATCTATATCCTGGTAAGAAAGCAGATGATGTATCTTTCCGACAAGCGGAAAATGAAGCGCAGCATAGCTGCCACCCTCATTACAGCAGAGGCAATTCTCTGCTTTCTGGTTCCGCTTGGGCTGGTGGTATGGCTGGCTGTGGTCAATCTTCAAAACATCAATCTGGACCCGCAAGCCATTATAGCTCCTTTCGAAGAAGCGGCCAACATCATTAAAGCCAAAACCGGCTACTATATCTTGGGGAAAGACACGGTGGCATACGTCATTTCAATTCTTCCCCGCATCGGGCAAGCCATCATGGGAGGTATCAGCAGTTTTGCCGTCAACATCTTCGTACTGGTCTTTGTACTCTACTTCATGCTGATAGGGGGCAAAAAGATGGAACAGTACGTCAACGACCTACTGCCGTTCAATGATGACAATACACAAAACGTCATCCACGAAATCAACATGATTGTCCGCTCCAATGCCATCGGCATCCCCTTACTCGCCGTCATACAAGGAGGAGTAGCCATGATAGGCTACTGGATTTTCGGTGCTCCCAACATCTTGTTCACCGGTTTCCTGACCTGCTTCGCCAGCATCATCCCAATGGTAGGAACAGCGCTGGTATGGTTTCCGATAGCTGTCTACATGGCATTGATAGGCAACTGGGTTCAAGCTATCGGGCTGGCCATCTATGGCGGTGCAGTCATTTCACAGCTCGACAACCTGATACGCTTCATCATCCAGAAGAAAATGGCAGACATTCATCCGCTTATCACTGTCTTCGGAGTTGTAATTGGCTTGTCCCTTTTCGGATTCATGGGTGTCATCTTCGGGCCACTGCTCTTATCACTATTCTTTCTGTTCGTGGATATGTTTAAAAGAGGGTATTTGGATGCAAGGGGGAAGACGACGGAATAAGTACTTAATAAAGCATGACCATAATAGGGTTACCTTCCTCTTCTACTCCCATTCTCCGTTGATTATCATCACTGAGTTCATCCGGTTGTAACAAAGCAAAAAAATGTCCATCCGAAGTGACTCCCCTGATTTGGATATGCTGATTATTCATTTTATCAAATAAGCTATCACCCTTTTGGCAAACAACAGTTTTCTTTTCCTTATGGTAAAATCCACAATATGACTGGCTTTCTTCTAAATATAAGCTTGTATGAAAATGGAAATAGATGTATTCTGCATTCTCCAGAATATAGTCTATGGCTATTTTCTTATCACATCCTTCTACATCCAATTGCTGCTACTCACTCCAGTGCCACTCACCCAGTTCAAAAACCAGATATGGAGTAAGTCCCTGCTCTGAAATAGTATAGATAGTATCATTAAAAGCTTGTTTCACTCGGATGGCATCCTTAGATTTCCATAACGAAGGGCTATTGATTGCCGTATAATATTTCCGGTCACCAACAAATTCTGCCATTGCCAAGTCACCTCCATAAGCAACATTGCCCCCCAACAAATTTGAAACCGACAAAACCTCATCCATGGGAAGCAGGGCTGAATTCCATGTAGCAATACCGGTCAATGACATCGTATTTCTATCCATATAAAAGACTGATGGCGTCTCCGGAGAGAGTTTCATTTTATTATGTCCCCAAATTCTGTCCGCATCCATCAAATAGTAATTTTGGGACAGAATACAATTGACTGTATCTTGCAATCGAATTCTATCCTTATATTTCCCATCAAATCCATATAGTAGGAAATCATTATTCCATCCCAATAGATAAACGGTTCTCCGAACCGCATCAGCCCAAAAGCTCACTTTCCCCCATGAATCCTTTGCATATCCTTCCGGATCAGTACCTACGTGTCCAATATCCCGAATATACTTCCCGTTAGTACGGTCAAAAAGTTTCAGATTCTGATGGACAGAAGATACCAATATCGCACTATCCATAATTATGCACTCCGGATATTTTCCTATAATAGCCTGCTCATTAGTCTCCAAAGGAATATAACTTATGCTGGAAAACAAATTTTGTACAGATTGTCCTTCTGACAATCTACTCATTGCTTCCGCAACATTAATTACATTGCCATCAATCTGCTTTTCGGAACACGAAGTTACAACCAACATCAATAATAAAAAGAATTTCCACATATATCTCATACCATTTCTATTCATTACTCTGAAAGTAGTAAAATATCACTTATCATCATTAATTACATTATTTAATCGATTCCGGCTCCATCACAAGGCGAAAACCTCCATACTCGTCACTATAATTCTCAATGTCGTAATCAATGTACGACACCCGAC
>OLQN01001474.1_pt1 | contig 17735 bp, 5 predicted proteins | sample 1673181 | NCBI WGS metagenome assembly OLQN01 (sample SAMEA3136763, study PRJEB25190) | human gut metagenome | biome: human gut; feature: human-associated habitat; material: faeces | place: Austria | collected 2013
TTGTTTTCAAAAATATAGCTTCTATATAACAAAGTTCATTGTTATTCTCTCTAACTTATTACGGTTACTTTCACATAATCATCACCTTCTTCAACTTGTGGTACAGCCTTGCCATTCTCAAGAAGGCTCTCACACATCATCAATAATAATGACAACGGGCAGACATGCACCAACAGGCTGACAACCAGACGGGTACATGTCTGCCCGTGTCGTATGGTTACGATCAAAAAAACTTTGCCACTCATACCCATAAACGCGCCACTTAAACCCGAAAATCGACCACTTACGCACACTACGCATTTAAGCTATTGAAACGTTTGTTTATTTCCCGTAAATTTGTGCTTGACAATCTGTGGCACATACACACCTGTTAAGTGCCCGATAGAGATAATAATTATAGAGAGAACAACAAACATAACTTTCCTAACACTAACACACACTACTATGGGAAAAACAAACGCCAAGATGTGTAGTCACAAGGCTACACAAGTGTTACCGTTAAGTAAAGGCACGTCCACTGTGGGCATAGCCTCAAGCAGTTATTTCGCAGCCTGCGCCCGCCATGTGGGTGCCCTCGCCCTGTTCGGCCTCATGTTCTGCCCCGTGCAGGTTATGGCCAGCCGTGCACCGCGCCTCGCCATGGCCGACAGCTCCAGTGTAGTCAGCCCCGTGCTGCCCGACCAAGGCACCAGCGCGCCCACCGACTCCATCGGCAATAGCGGGGCGGGCGACACCGACCAGGTGCTGCCCGACACCATTCCGTTCGCACAACTGTGGAAGCATAATAGATATATAGTCTATGGAGGCACAGAGGGCACGGTAGAACAAAAATCATGGGAAATCATCGCACGAAGAGAAACAAAACTATCGTTCTCGTACGGAACTGCTGATGATCAATGGAACTTTTACACACAAATATTCATTGACGATGAACGCGTTCGCGAAATGAACGGTGGCACCTATAACAATACTTTTAGCGTTACACTCACGCCTGGCAGACACATTCTTACATTTAAGAATGAATGCTATGGCGAAGTCGATAGCACAACCTACGCTTTCATTTCGGATATCGCAACTGAAGATGCGCAAACAAATGCAACAGCCTTTGTTAACGCGCTTGAAGGCTACCCCCCCCTCAAGCAAGAGCTGCAAACAGCACTCGACAACTATAACGCTGCCCCCGACGACGAGGCACTCTACAACACCCTGGCCGCCACACTAAACGATGTGCGTAAAGCCGTGTCGTACTATCCGCTCATTCAGAAAGACATCGTTGTAGCCGACTCTATCCTCAACGAGGGCGCCTATGTCGACATCTCCGAAGCCGTAGCCCTTGGCCGCGCCATCGATGTCAACACCTCAACAAGCGCCGACTACCTGGCTGCATTCGACGCGCTCGAAACGAGCATTGCCGTACAGGTGACGAGCAACCAAAGCATCGACGACTGGGCATTCAACACCGACCAACGCTACACCATCGACAACATGGGCTACTACCTCGACCAAGAGCACAAGGTGGCAGCCTGCTCCGGTCTGGAAACCGAAAATGCCGATGTGACCGACCTCGTCATACCCTCCACTGTGCGTTACAACGGCGTAACCTATGCCGTCGTAGCCCTCTACGACAACCGTTACAACCAAAACAAAGTGCGCACGCTCACCCTGCCACGCACCTTGCGCCACATCAACGACTGGGGTTTGTCTGATTACCGCGCCATTACCGACCTCGAAATACCCGCCAATGTGGAGCGCATGGGCGAGAACATTGTGTACAACTGCCCACAACTGCAACGCATCAAAGTCAATGCCGAGGTTCCGCCCACATTGGGGTCGTTAGATAATAACAGTTACCATGAAGACGGTTACAGAACATACCACTACATCAGAATAGTTATCCCCCGCGAGAGCTTCCACGCCTACCGCCTTGTCAGTGCATGGAACACCGACCACAACGTGCTCATCGGTGGCGACGAAGGAGTCACTGTCAGCACAGGCAAAATTGCCGCTGGCGACCTTGGCCACGTGGTAATAGAAGAGGCCGGCTACCTGCAAGAGGTGAACAAACTCATCATTGAGGGCGAGCTCAACGCTGACGACTGGAGCAAGATTAAGCAAATGACCAACCTCACCGAGCTCGACCTGTCAAAGGCCCTGATTGACGAAATACCAAGCTACGCCTTCAACGGGCGTTGGGCCATCGACAAAGTGGTGCTGCCACCCACACTCAAAAAGATTGGCAGCTTTGCCTTCCAAGGGACAGCACTGACATCAGTCAATATTCCCGACAATGTCGAGACCATTAAGGAATGTGCATTTAGTCAAGTAAAGCAACTGCAAGAAGTGCATCTGCCAGACAGTCTTACATCATTAGGCAACTACGCATTTGCAGAATGCCGCAGTTTGCGCACAGTCAAGATACCCACCAAACTTAAAACAATTCCAGATTATACTTTTCAGAATTGCAGATCTTTGCAAAGCGTCGAATTGCACGACAGCATAACAGCTTTTGAAGATTATTCTTTCGATAACTGCGATCTCCGTGAAATAACACTTCCCAAATCAACCACATGGGTTGGCGGCAGTGCCTTTAAAGGAAATGCCAATCTGAGCAAAGTCACACTCAACGAGGGACTTGTCGACATTTGGACTTATGCTTTCCAAAACACAGCCATCGACACCCTCAACTGTCCCTCTACCCTACGCAATATATACAGCAATGCATTTAGAGACTGCACCAATCTGCGTCAAATCAACCTTAACGAAGGACTGACACGCATTGAAAGCGGTGCACTGGCTAACAACAAGGCCACAGAAATTGTGCTTCCCAGTTCGTTAGAATATTGCGCAGGGGGTGCCTTCTACGACTGCGACAGCCTCGTCACCATCGAGGCACGCTCTGTCATGCCCCCCAACACAGACGGTAACTGTCCCCTGTCAGGCACCGACCTCACCAAGGCCGTACTCTACGTACCAGTATGGAGCCTTTCCGAGTATCAATTAGCCACAGGCTGGAACCAGTTCTACACCTTCCGCACCTCCGACTTCATGCCGCAGTACGTCAAGGTTAACAAGGACTTCTACTTCACCCTGCGCGATGAGCTCGACCCCGACTACCGTCCCGACATCGAGCTTACCGTCACCAACAACCAAATTACCGACTCGCAAAACAATAGCGACTACCAGCACGGCAACCTCACCATCAGCGGACGCAGCAAACTCGCTGTCAACGACTTCAGCATGGTGCTCGCGCCGTATGCCAAGTACGCTTACGAGGGGGGAGGTTATAACTACTATAACGATTATAGATACCTCCGCCCCACCAGCCTCATTGTCAAGGGCGAAATGCGTGCCGAAAACGTCACCATCAACCTTTGGAACGCCACCAACCGCTGGCAGTTCGTATCATTCCCCTTCGATGTCAAGGTGAGCGACATTGTACCCGTCGACAGCACCACCTCATGGGTAATACGCGGCCACTCGGGTGCCGAACGCGCAGCAGGCAACGCCGCTGCCGTATGGCAGAACCTCTCTGCCGACGACGTGCTCCAGGCTGGCAAGGGCTACATCATGCAGTGCTACAAGCCCAACGACAAAAACGGCAACTACGATGCCGCCCAATTCACCGTGCGTCCCCTCACCACCACCGTCAACCGTCAGCAAATATTCAATGCCGACAACCGCACCGTGGCGCTTGAGGAGCACCTTGCAGAGTTTGAACACAACCGCAGCTGGAACCTCATTGGCAATCCCTACCCAAGCTACTTCGACACCCGCTTCCTCGACTTCGGGGCGCCCTTCATGGTGTGGAACAGCAACAACCAGAACTACGAGGCATACAGCCCGGTAGATGACAGCTACATTCTCGCACCCGCCGAGGCCTTCTTCGTGCAGCGCCCCGTCGACCAGGAGAGCATCACCTTCCTCAAGGACGGACGCCAGACCGACCGCTACGCCCGCACACTTGTGGAGGAAGAGCCGGCCAGCGCACCGCAGCGCATCAGGGCAGCCTACGACAGCAACGCCCACACTGCCGCACAGCGCACCGTGTTCAACATCACACTGGCCAAGGACGGACAGCAGGCCGACCGCACCCGCGTAGTCATCAACGAGGCTGCCACCATGCAGTACGACCTCAGCCGCGATGCCGCCAAGTTTACCGGCACCGAACCTGCCGTGTCGCAAATCTTCACCATCAACGGCGCCACACGCTACGCCATCAACGAGCGTCCGCTCAACAATGGCCAGGCACTGCTCGGTCTGCACTTCGGCACCGATGGCACCTACACCATCGGCCTCAGCAATCAGCCCGACGGCCAAGTCACACTTGAGGACCGCCTCACTGGCACCAAACTGCAGCTCAACGGCACCGCAGGCTACAGCTTCACAGCCAAGGCCGGCGACAGCACCGACCGCTTTGTGCTCCACTTCGACGCTGTGGCCACGGGCATCAATGCCGCCACTACCAACGAGGCTGACCGTAATGACTACACTTACACCCTCGACGGACGCAAGGTGAACAACCCCACGGCGCCGGGCCTCTACATCAAGGGTGGAAAGAAGGTTATCAAATAAAGTTGACGAGTTGACAAGTTGACGAGTTAACGGGTAAGTTAGTTTACTCAAGTTTCGGGTTTAGGCGGGTGCGGCCAAAGGCACCGAACGCTACCTCTAATGGGGGCGACGCGTCTCGCGTCGGGAAAATATGCAACTATTATTAGCAGCAGTAGCGTTCGTGTCTGACTCCTATCTCTATCTCTATCCCGACGCGGGACGCGTCGCCCCCATTAGAGGTAGCGTTTATTAGCAGCAGTAGCGTTCGTGTCTGACTCCTATCTCTATCCCGACGCGAGACGCGTCGCCCCCATTAGAGGTAGCGTTTCTTCGCAGCGCCTAACAGACCGTGCGAACCTAAATCCGAAGCTTCAAGCAGGCAGACAAAACTACCCGTCAACCAAAAACATATATAACAACAAGTATATGAACAGATTATTATTCATCATAATGGCATGGCTCAGCACCCTCACTGCCTTGGCGCAGACCGAAGGGTACGACCCAAGCAATCCGCCACTGCCAAACTTCCCCACCACGGACAGCGACACCACGCACTACTACACACTGCGCGTGGTCAGCTCGCCCGCCACATCGGGGGTCAACACCACGGGCGGCAACAAGTACACCGCCGGCCAGAGCGTCTATCTGAGCGCCAGCCAAAACAACGGCATGAAGTTCCAGTACTGGGTTGACGGCGAGGGCAACACCCTCTCCACCTCAACCAGTTTCTACTACACCATGCCCGCACACAATGTAGTTATCACCGCCGTGTTCAAGTACCAGCCCGGCAGCCCCTCGCTCCCCGCATTTCCTGAGGGCGAGGCACCCACCTACCTGCTCAGCACCAGCACCAAACCCGCTGGGGCCGGCTCCTTCAGTGGTGGCGGACGCAACTACCAGGCTGGCGCCCAGGTGAGTCTCACCGCCTACACCAACACCAACTTCGAGTTTGTGTGCTGGACCAACGCGGCAGGCGACACCCTCTCCACCGCGCGCAACCTTTACTACACCATGCCCGCGGCACCCGTGCAGCTCTACGGCCACTACCGCTACAACCCCTCAAGCCCCAAAAATCCGGGCCGCAACGCCTACGACGCTGACGAGGGCATAGCCATCATCGACGACTTTACGCCGGGCAACGCAAGCCAGGCCATCAACGATGTGACAGGTGGCAACACCTCGGCCTTGAGCAAAATCATCGTGGCCGGCAACGTCACCAACAACGACTTCCAGATAGCCAACAACTTCAGCACCTGCGCCGTGGCCGACCTCAGCCGCACCTACGGCATCACCACCGTGCCTGGCTCATGCTGGTACGGCAACGACCACCTCACGCGCATCATGCTGCCATCGTGCATCACACGCATTGGCTACAGCGCATTCAATGGCGCCACCGCACTGGCCGAACTCACCTGCCTCGCCACCACGCCCCCCACACTCGACAGCTACGTGTTCGACGGCGTGAACAAGGGCCTCATCGTGTTCGTGCCCAAAGCCTCGGTCGAGATATACGAGCAGGCCGAGGGCTGGAAGGACTACGTCAGCAACGGCACCATCATCATCATGCCCGTGCAGCACAACGTGGCAAGTCTTGAGGTCAATCTGCCCGAGGCATGCGCCGACGGCCGTTACAAAAACATGCCCCTCGAGCTTATCAACGTCAAGACGGGACAGCGCTACCGCTACGTGGTGACCGACCGACTCAACTACACCTTCAACACCCTCATGCGCGACACACGCTATGTGGCCGTGCTCCGCAACCAGCAGGGCACCGAACTGGCGCGCACCGACACCGTAAAGATTGAACTCGAGAGCCAGAGCATCGCATTCAACCTCGACCGCATGAAGCAGCTGCGCACCGTGGCGGCCACCATCACAGCCGGCGCCACCGACATCACCGCGCAAACCACCGTCAACTGGCTCGACGCCAGCGGCAACTACCTGGCACAGGGCAACGAGCTTACCAACCAGGTGGCCGGCACCGCCGTCATGTGTGCCGTGAGCGTGCCGCAGAGCGTGGCCATGCAGTATGCGCTGCCCGCCGACACCCTCTATCAGGTGGTCGAGGCCGACAACGCCCTGCACATTGCGCTCCAACCGCTGCCGGCACTCACCCTCACGGGCCGCGTCATCGACCGCACCACCCAGCAGGGCGTGAGCGGTGTGACCGTCACCATGAGCCAGACGCTTAACAACCGCTACACCAAGGCCGTGACCGCCCGCACCGACCAGCGCGGACAGTACACCCTCAGCGGCTACGGCGCACCATCGGTGCTCACCTACGCCCTTACCGACTACGTGAGCCGCACCGACACCCTGCCCGACAGCCTGCAGGCCGTGGCCACGGCACAACTGCCCGACGTGCTGCTCAAGCCCATTCAGGGCGCGCGCATCACCACACGCTACGCTTACACCAGCAGCGTGGCACAGGGCGTGCAGCCTGAGGTGAAGGACTATTACGACGACTACCAGAACGTAAGTTACACCATCTACAACCAAACCGCACAGCGCACCATCACCCACTTCAACGTGCAGTACCCCGACATCGTGCTGCTCGAGGACGTCAACGAGGGCGACTCGCTCACCATCACGGCCAGCAGCAAGACCGATGCCTTTATGCCTGTCACCACGGGCGGACGCATCACCGCCGACCTTGCACTCACCGTCGAGGTGCCCATCACCCAGCTGGGCGGCATACGCGCCGTGTACACCACCACCGAGAACCCCACCGTGCTGGCCATTCTGTACGACGCACAGGGCAACTTGCTCAACCGTTACACCTACCCCGCCGCCGACCTCACCATCAGCGGACTCAAGGACGGAGAGTACACCCTCGTCACCATGGGACAGAGCGACTTCTTCAACTCTGTGTACAACCTCAGCCAGTTCGACCAGGCGGGCCTCATCAACGGCACCGACTATGTGGCCAACCGCGTCACAGTGCGCAGCGGCCTCATCACACCGGCCAAAAACGCCGTGGTGCCCTACTTCGACGAGAGCAAGTTCTACTACACCGGCGCCAACACCTCGTTCACTGCCAACAAGAGCAGCATCGTGGCTGGCAACTACCTCACCCTCACGGCCAAGGTGGACTTTAAGAGTGTCTACCGCGACAATGTGTCAGGTGTCAAGTTGCAGTTTGAGCTGCCCGAAGGCACCAACATGGTGGACGGTTCGCTCATGATTGGTTCCACAGTGTCGTACTACCAGCTCAACGGCCGCACCATCACCGTGCCGCTCGACAACAGTCACATAACCGACCGCGTGCGCTTCTGCGTCATTCCCACCCAGAGCGGCACCTTCGCCCCCAACGCCTCTGTGGCTTTCCGCCTCAAGGGCAAGGACATGGTGCAGCCCATTGGTTCGGCACAGTATGCCGTGCAGGACGTGTCGATACGTGTGCCCGAGCGCACCCGCACCCGCGAGATTGTAGTGAGCGGTGTGGCACAGTCACGCGCCGAGGTGTCAATTTACGATGGCACCGAACTCATAGGCAGCACCAAGGCTCTGGCCAACGGCTATTGGTCGGCCAACTGCCTCATAGCATCGGCTTACAACCTTACCGACCACAACATCAGTGCCAAGATTGTTACCAGCAACGGTATGGAAATGGCTACCGAGACCAAAACTTGCACCTACGACGAGCAATACACCGAGGTTAAGTCGGTGGCCATGTCGTTCTACACGCTGGGTCAGAACAACACCATCACCTGGAACTTTGCCAACAACACCACCGACGCCAGCTCTTACTCGTTTGCGAGCGATGCGCTCTTCACCTTTGTAGTGGCCTTCACCCAGCCCGACTCTACTGGCATCAGCGACGTAGTTGTCAATGTGTTTACCAACAATGGCAAGGTGGTTGAAGTGCCGTGCCGTTACAGCGCACAGCAGGGCAAGTGGGTTGGCTCACACAACTTCGACACCAGCGCACTGCCCTCCAACATCAGTGTCGACTACAACTTCTTCAGCCCCATCGTTGGCTCGCGCACTTTCATTCAAGATGCCGCAGCCTTTGTCGAGGCCGACTTCAACGACACCAAGGAGCAGGTTACGCAGCTCAAAAACGAACTGCTCAACCCCGAAACCACTGCCGGGGAAACTGCTTGCAGCGAACTTGAAACTTTGCTCGAGAGTGAAGACATCGATGCCGAGCAACTTAACGCCTTGGTAAGCAAGGTGGTGGGCGATGCCGAACCCGTGGAGCCGTCGGAGACTTACTTTGACGAGCTTGACACCAAGATTCAAGAGTTTGAACAAGAGTACAATCAATGGTTCACCACGCTGCAAACCACTGGAGCTGACTCGCTGCTCAACGACTTTGGGCTCAATCCCGACATCATCAAGGCACAAGTGCCCCAGGGCGACATCAACGCTTCGTTTGAGAATAATGGCAAGCAATACACCATTACCTCTCAAACACTCGCCACTGTGGACGAGGCACAGCTCATTGCACAGCATTACGCTGCACTTCAGATGAGCGACAGCACCAAAATATATTATTTGTTGAACGACAGAGGTGCCACCTTCATTGACCTTGCAAACTCTAAGCTTTACAAAATTGAGGTAACAGACACTACCGCTGCCATCAAGAGCCGAAAGCTTGACGAGTTTATCGAGGGCGTGAACGACTGGACCGACTGCATCAACACGATGATTACCTACACCAAAAAGCTGGTGGCATTAGGTACTGGCACCGACGCCAACGAGGCTCTGCCAAAATGGCGCGCCAACGCACAACTGACGCTCGACATCAAGGACGCGCTGTGCTGCGTATACGAAAAGGGACTTAAAGCGGCTTACGCCAAAATTGTCAGCGCACTCGACAAGGCAAAGGCCAGAGTGTCTGGCAAAATGGCTGCACGCCAAAAGGAACTTGAGCAGGCTCACCAAGTGATTGCTTACAAAGACAAGCTCATAAAGGAACTGCTCAGCGAGAACCTTGACATTGACAAGCAAATTGCACAAAATGCAGACAACGCCGAACTCATAGAACAGCTCAACGCAAAGCGCGCTGCCAACCTTAAAAAGCTCGAACAATACAAAACCGAGATGCAAAAGGTGGCTAAGTACGCCAAGAAGCTCGAAAAGCAGCTCGGTAGTTTCAAGAACATGCAGAACGTGGCACAAAAGGCATTCAACCTTATCAAGAAGCCACTCGACAAACTGCCTAAGTCTCCCGTTAAGGGCGGCAGCAACCTCGGCAAGTATGCCAAGGTTGGTGGCAAGCTGATTGGCGGCTTCGGCGTGTTCCTCGAACTGCTCACCTATTACGACGACCTCGATGCGGCCAATCAGGATATGAACGACTGGATTAGTCTGCTCGATGCCATCATCAAGCGCATACCGTGCGAGGGTAACGAAAAGGCGGCTATCGCGCTGCGCGACAGCATCTTTGCCGACGGCTGCGACCTCATCAACAACTACAAGCGTATTCTCGGTGCCGAAATTGGCGCCATCGAAGTTGACTTTGCCTCACTCGTAAGCTGGGAGTGCCCGCCGTTCGAACTCGGATTGTGGTTCGCCTCTGGCATTCTCAACGGCTATGCCGAATGTTCTAAGTACTTCAGCATCGAACAGAAGTTTAACACGCTCAGGGCTCAATACTGGATTGCCATCGGAAATCTCAAGTGCGGCGGCAAATACGGTAAGGTGAACAAGCGCAAAGAACCCACTCACCCGGGCGTCAACCCGATTGTCGACCCCTCAGGTTACGTCTACGAGGGCGTGTCGTCTAACCGCCTGCAGGGTGTAACTGCCACCTGCTACTACAAGGAGACGGTGGAGGACATGTACGGCGACTTGCACGAGAACGTTGTGCTGTGGAATGCCGAGGACTATGCACAGCAAAACCCACTCTTTACCGACGAAAACGGTATGTACCAGTGGGACGTGCCACAGGGCCTGTGGCAAGTGCGATTTGAAAAGGACGGCTACCAGCCCGCACAGTCGGAATGGCTGCCTGTGCCACCGCCACAAATGGACGTGAACATTGGCATGGTGCAAAACTCACAACCCGAGGTGGTGAGCGCACGAGCCTACGAGGACGGCGTGGAACTGCAGTTCTCTAAGTATATGGATCCCGCCACGCTCAATGCCGACAACATCTACATCAAGTGTAAGTCGGCCGACACCGAGGTGCTCATTACCGACGCACAAATTGAGTTGCTCAACGCCGAAGCGGCCATTGAGGGCAGCGAACAGCAGTACGCATCGCGCCTGCGACTGGCCACCGACCGATTGGGCTACTACGACGAGGCACGCATCATCGTGTCGCGCAACGTGCAGAGCTATGCCGGCATTGGCATGACCGACAACTTTGAACAACAACTCGACGTGGAAAAGAAGGTGCGCGAAATTGTGGTGGACACTGTGGTGAACATTGCCTACAACGCACAGCTCACCGTAAGAGTGGCCGCACAGCCTGCCGAGGCTGCCGCTGGCAAGACTATCACGCTTGGCTCGGCTTCTGACCTCATTGCGGCTACCGACGCCACCGAGCTTACACTCGACGCCGACGGACACGCTACCTTTACCATCAACGCACAACTGCCGGGTGCCACGGCCATCAAGTATGCCATGCCCGACGCCGGGCTCGAGGCTACTACCATGGTTAATGTGGTGGATCCCGCATTGCTCAACGCGGTAAAGGCACCACGTGCCTCACGACTGAGCGGCACGGCGGTATATCGCGGACAGACCATCGCACTCTCTACCGAGAGCGAGGGGGCTACCATCTACTACACCACTGATGGCTCATGTCCCTGCGACGCTGCCACACGCATCAAGTATGAGCGACCCATCGTTATCAACGATGCCGTCACCATCAAGGCTATGGCCGTGGGCATCAATGCCGACGAGAGCGATGTGCAGACTTTTGACTACACCATTCGACAGAGCAGCGTGAAACTGCTGCTGGCCGAGGGCTGGAACTGGAACTCGCACGACTTGGCATCGCCGCTTGCCACTACCGAACTGAACGGCGTGGCTACGCGCATCGTGACGCAGGAGCGCGAGGCCATTGCCGACCCCGACCTCGGACTGGTGGGCAACCTGCTGAGCATCAATGCTGCCGAAACAATGAAACTGCTCGCACCGGCCACGGCCGAGAAGGCTTTCGCCGGCGAACAGTATAACCCCACCGCCACACAAATTGAACTGGTACGCGGCTGGAACTGGCTCGGCTATCCGCTCGGCACGGCGCTGTCGCTCAACGATGCACTCGCCTTGCTCGAACCTGACACCGACGACTGCATCGAAACGCTCGATGGCGGATTTGCCACTTACACTGCCGACGACGAATGGACTGGTTCACTGCAGCTCATGCAGCCCGGACGCGGCTATCTGTACAAGTCGGGCTCTGACAAGAGCTTTGCTTACAATGCCGTATCGTCGGTGGCCAACGCGCAAGCGCTCTACGGTGCGCACCGCCTGCAGACCAAGGCTGCACCCTACGAGCTTAACCGACACCGCTACCCCAACATGATGCCCATTGTGGCCACACTGAGTGGCGCCACACTGAGCGAGGGCAGCCAGGTGGTGGCTCTGAGCGAGGGCGAATGCCGCGGCATTGCCAACATCGAGGTCAATGGCATGATTTTCCTCGCTGTGTACGGCTTGGGCAACGAAACCATCAACTTTGCTGCCTACGACGCACTTTCGGGCGAAATGATACCTATCAGCAACACTACGGCCTTTGCTGCCGATATGCTCGGCACCACCGGAGCGCCTTATGTGCTGCACATTGATGGCACGGCCACCGGCATTGACGGTAACGTGACTTCGCACACCAACCTGCCAAACGGCATTTATACCGTGGGCGGACAGCGTGTGAACAACGTGACGCAACCGGGACTCTACATTATCAAGACTACCGGACTTGATGGTTCTACCACCGTGCGCAAGCAAGTGGTGAAGTAAACTGGGGAATGAGTTGATGAGTTGATGAGTTGATGAGTTGACGGGTAAGTTAGTTTACGGGCTAACTGGTTAACGGGCAAGCAGGCAGGCAAAACTACCTGTCAACCCGTTAACCCGTAAACCCGTTAACAAGTTAACAAGTTGACGGGTAAGTTTGTACATCTTGCCAAATGCCGTTACACTATCTGCATATTGACAATGCAAAACATACTTACCTGTCAACCCGTTAACCCGTAAACCCGTCAACCAATAATAAATACAGACACAAACATGACACATATACACACGAAAAGCCTGTGGCTGCTCATAGCCACACTGCTGCTCAGCGTGTTCGGCGCACGCGCCCAAAACAGCGGCAGCGAGGCGCCATGGACGGTCAATCCGCACGACTACAAATACGACATGACGCTCTACGCCAACATCGTGTTTGACGGCACGCCTATAACCGACTTCAGCCACTACCAGGTGGGAGCCTTTGTGGGCGACGAATGCCGCGGCACGGCCGAGGTGCAAACCAAGGACGAGGCGCAATGGCTCTACTTGCGCGTGCGCAGCAATCAGCCGCAGGGCGAAAACATCGTTCTGCGCCTGCGCGACACCGACACGGGCGAGGTGCTCAACCTGCAGCCCGAGAGCGGTGACATCACCTTCGAGTCGCAAGGTTTGGGCGGCCGACCCGGCAGTCCGCTGGTGCTCAACGCTGCACGCAGCTACTCTCTGACATACATAGTCGGTGGCGAGGAATACCATGCTGAGGAGGTGCCATACGGCACAACACTCACTCCCATCGAATACCCCGAACGCGAGGGCCACTCTTTCAGCGGCTGGACAGGACTGCCGCTCACCATGCCGGCTCACGATGTGGAGGTGACGGGTGAGTTTGTAATAAACCAATACACCATCACCTTCGACGCCAACGGTGGCAGCGAGGTGGCGCCCATCACGCAGGACTACGGCACCACCATTACGGCTCCCGACGCACCCACACGCGAGGGCTATACCTTCATGGGCTGGAACGAGGAACTGCCCGCCACCATGCCGGCACGCGACCTCACACTCACCGCACAGTGGCAAATCAACACCTACAACCTTATCTACAATGTGGACGGCATGACGTACACAATGGTGCCTGTAACCTATGGTGATGCTGTCACTCCCGAGCCCGCTCCCACCAAGGAGGGTCACACTTTCAGCGGCTGGAGCGAAATACCCGCCACAATGCCAGCACACGATGTGGAGGTGACGGGTAGCTTTACGGTGAACACTTACAAGCTCGTCTACAAAGTGGACGGCGAGGTGTACAAGACCACAGAGGTTACTTATGGCACTGCCCCCGCCACCGAGCCTGCTCCCACCAAGGAGGGTCACACTTTCAGCGGCTGGAGCGAAATACCGGCTACGATGCCGGCACACGATGTGGAGGTGACAGGTAGCTTTACGGTGAACACTTACAAGCTCGTCTACAAGGTGGACGGTGAGGTGTACAAAACTATCGAGGTTACTTATGGCACTGCCCCCGCTACCGAGGCTGCTCCCACCAAGGAGGGTCACACTTTCAGCGGCTGGAGCGAAATACCGGCCACGATGCCTGCAAACGATGTGGAGGTGACGGGTAGCTTTACAGCGAACACTTACAAGCTCGTCTACAAAGTGGACGGCGAGGTGTACAAGACCGCCGAAGTTACTTACGGCACTGCCCCCGCCACCGAGCCCGCTCCCGAAAAGGAGGGCTACACTTTCAGCGGCTGGAGCGAAGTACCCGCTACGATGCCAGCACACGATGTGGAGGTGACGGGTAGCTTTACAGTGAACACTTACAAACTCGTCTACAAGGTGGACGGCGAGGTGTACAAGACTACAGAAGTTACTTATGGCACTGCCCCCGCCACCGAGCCCGCTCCCGAAAAGGAGGGTCACACTTTCAGCGGCTGGAGCGAAATACCGGCTACGATGCCTGCAAACGATGTGGAGGTGACGGGTAGCTTTACAGCTAACACTTACAAACTCGTCTACAAGGTGGACGGTGAGGTGTACAAGCAAATTGACGTGACTTATGGCACTGCCATCACCCCCGAAAAGGCTCCCACCAAAGAGGGCTACATATTTATGGGCTGGAGCGAAATACCCGCTACGATGCCTGCACATGATGTGGAGGTGACGGGTGAGTTTACCAAGGTGACGGCTATCATGCAGGCGCTTGGCAGCACGGGGCGTGCCGATGTGTACAACATCGAGGGCCGTCTTATCATGCGCCAGGCCACGCTGTCTGACGTCAAGGCGCTGCCTAACGGCTTATACCTGATTGGCGGCCGCAAGGTGCGCATCGTCCGCTAACGGCACGGACGTAGCTTTACTATAAAACAATAACGGGAGATAGAATTATCTGTCAATCAGACAGTAATTTCTATCTCCCGTTATTGTTTTTTCTTTCTCCCGTTATTGTTTTTCTCTTTCTCTGTTATTGTTTTTTCTTTTTCCCGCAACAGTTTTTTCCGCACCTCACCAGCTCTTGCCTCAAAACGCAACCTCTAATGGGGGCGACGCGTCTCGCGTCGGGAAAATAAGGCAATGTCCATACACTAAATTATTGCTGTCCGGTGAGACCATTCTGATATTATTGCTCACAAAATCCGTAAAATCCGTCATCTCCGTGGTGCTAAAGCACGTTGCATGAGCGAAAAAATCCGTGTAATCGGTGCGATCCGTGAGCAATAATATCAGAATGAGCAATAACACCAAATAAAGGCTCACAGACAGCACTAATTACACGTCTGTCTGTGAGCCTTTGCTTTCATGCCCGACGCGGGACGCGTCGCCCCCATTAGTGCTTGCGTTTCTTTGCAGCACCAAACGCTACCACAAAACGCTACCTCTAATGGGGGCGACGCGTCCCGCGTCGGGCATGAAAGCAAACGCTCCCAACAGGTGTGTAATTAGTGCAATCTGTGAGCCTTTATTTAGTATATGAGCATGGCATCTTCCCCGCGATACGCGTCGCCCCTCATTACTGCTTGCGTTTTTTCAGAGCACACCTCATCACCACCCTGCTTATTCAAAATAGAATGTCAGCATCACCATGCCTACTGTGGCCTTGTCGAGACTTTGGGTAAAGATTAGCTGCGAGGGGTCGGTTATGTCGCGACGGTTCTTTTGCAGTATGTTGTTAAGTCCGAAACCGAACTTGAGTTCGGGTATAAACTTGAAGAAGGGCATGTAAAGGTCGCACCCTAAACCAGCCTCAAGCATCACGTTAAGCGGCTTGGCCTTGAGCTTTGACTGCTTGCTGGTGATGAGGTCGTACATGGGCGCCACACCGGCCACCACGTAGGGGCGGTAGTTGTTGAAACGCGGGGCGGATATTTTGAAGTCGACGGGCACACCGATGTAGCACGATTTCATGTCCTGCTGCTCGGTCTGACCCGTGCCAAGCTCTCTGAAGGTGATGTGGCGCGAACCAAAATGGAGCGACGGCTGAACTCTGAGCGCCACATAGCGCGACATGCGCCACTCGCCAAGCACACCCACCGAAAAACCGAAGTTGGTTTGGTCGGTCTGTGCCACCCACTGCTGGCCTGCCACACTGCCGGCTGAGGCGGGGGCCTGGTAGCCATTGCCATGCAGCTGCATGGACTGGTCGTGGGCGCCTACAAAAAAGCCGTAATGGAAGCGACGCTCGTCGATGAAGGGCTTGTTCTGCACACGTCGCTGCTGCCCCAGGGCCTCTACATGGCTCAGGGCTACTATGCACAACAGGCTGATTATGTGTCGTAGTGTGATTTGCATATCTTAATAACGGCCCGTGACGCAATTTATTGCCGCGGGCGGTGGTGCAAAAGTAATAAAAAGTTTTTGCGCCTTTATTCTCTCCTTTCAAAGATTTGTGTAACTTTGCTCCGCAAACCTCGTGCTGCGCCCCGTGCGCAACGTGGCGAGCAAGGACAATAACTCAACTCAAATTACAACAATTTATTAAATTCTACTATTATGGCTTACGTAATTGGTGACGACTGCATCGCATGCGGTACCTGCATCGACGAATGCCCTTCTGGTGCTATCTCTGAAGGCGAAAAGTACTCTATCGACCCTAACGTTTGTGTTGATTGCGGCACTTGCGCTGATGTTTGCCCCTCTGGCGCTATCGCTCCGGGCGAATAATTCGTCGTGCAACACACGTCAACTTAACTCACTCAAGAGCTGCATGTCTTGCTTTTCAAGGCAGCAGCTTTTTTTTGTGCCAAAGCTCCGCACTCTCGGTGCCTTGGAGGACTGGCTGAAACGCGCAACACTAAGGGCTAATAACGAGCAAAGGGGCGTTGTGCGCCCTGGCTTTGACACTTTCTACCCGTTGGCGGAATTGCCGGTTAAAGGGTTTACAAGCTGTCAGGTTAACAAGTTGGTATGCCATACGCTACTTATTATGTTAATGTTTGAATGGTAAGGAATTTAAGAAGCATGGCAAACTTACCTGTTTACCCGTCAACTTTTCAACTCGTCAACTTGTCAACTTGTTAAACATATAAACACAATGGAACTTAACTCTCACAACAAGGCTGAATATCCGCCCATGCACACGGCTGAACACCTGCTCAACCAAACCATGGTGCGCATGTTTGGCTGTGAACGCTCGCGCAACGCTCATATCGAGCGCAAGAAGAGCAAAATAAGCTTCGACCTGCCTGCCGAACCTACAGCTGCGCAGGTTGATGCCATAGTGGCTAAAATGAACGAACTGATAGCCGAGGACTTGCCTGTGACTTACGAATTTGTGACGGCCGACAATGTGCCTGAGGGGGTGAAACTCGACCGACTGCCCGACAATGCCAGCGAGACGCTGCGCATTGTGCGCATAGGGCAGTATGATGTGTGTCCATGTATAGGGGCTCACGTGGCGAGCACGGCCGAACTGCACGAATTTATACTGCTCGGCACTAACTGGGACCCCGAGCGCCACAGTTTCCGTCTGCGCTTCAAACTGGGCGCCGCCGGCAACAAGGGTTGACAACGCAGTATATTGCCGTCCGCGAATACGTTACCATACTAACGGACGCAAGCTCTAAATGCAAGTTCTTAGCGCAAGCTACAAACGCAAGCACTAAACGCAAGCTCTTAACGCAAGCACTTAACGCAAGCACTTAACGCAATCTCTTAATGCAAGCAGCAAAACGCAAGCACCAAACGCTAGCTCTAAACGCTACCTCCAAACGCTAGCTCCAAACGCTAGCTCTAATGGGGGCGACGCGTCCCGCGTCGGGATAGAGAAAGGAGGG
>OLQN01001478.1_pt1 | contig 17697 bp, 22 predicted proteins | sample 1673181 | NCBI WGS metagenome assembly OLQN01 (sample SAMEA3136763, study PRJEB25190) | human gut metagenome | biome: human gut; feature: human-associated habitat; material: faeces | place: Austria | collected 2013
TTTCGGCTTCGTTGTACAGGTCCATCATTTCAGCCATTTGCGTCCGCCTCCCTTCGCTTGCTTATCTTCCGGTACCGGCTTGTGCTCATCTTCCCACCGTCCGCCGTTAAGCCAGGTCGCCGGATTGGGTATGTACCGGCCGCCATCACGCTGCCAGTCGTCCGTGCGTTTCTGCCAGGCGAGCGCCGCCAGAATCTTAGCGAGCAGGTCGGTATCGACGTGCAGCTTGTCCCATGCTCGGCGTGCCGGCTTTTTGGCTACGCGCTTTGGGTATGCTTGCCAGAATTGGTCAAATAACTCGTCCTCACCCTTGGGGGTATGGGGGGTATTATTATTACTTGTATTATTCTCCTTTATATCCTGGAAGTTTTCTTCTATAGGGTATGGAGAATTTTCTCCATACCTATGGAAATTTTCTTCTATAGGGTCGGAGACCTGTTCTGCGGCCTTCTGGGCGTTCGCCTGCACCCAGATTTTGCGCGTCACTACGGCGTTGCTACCGTCTCTAATAATCTCGATTTCGATGTATCCGGTCTCGGCCAGAGATGCAATCGTCGCTGAGATCGTGCGTCTCGACTTGCCAAAAATCTGCGCAAAATAGTCGTTGGTCGCAGAGCAGTAACCCTGTTTGTTGCACAGCGCGGTGATGTCGCTGTACAGCAGCCGAGCGAAGTCGCTCAGCCGCTTATCATACCGCACATCGGCGGTCAAAATCGAGAAATAACTCGGTTGCTCCATGCTATTGTCCTCTCTTCTCGCCCTCGTTCAGCGCCAGCCGCTCAATCTCGGCGTAAGCCTTGTCACTCGGATAGAGCATAGTCGTAATTTTACGCATCGCGCACACCTCCCAATACCAGCGCCAGACCGACCACACCGGCCAGCACCGTGCCCCACAGCGGCAGCGTGCCGGTGTCCGTCAGCCCGGCCGTGAGCAGCAGCAGCGTAAAGCCGATGCCGACCATGCGCGGGCGCACGCCCTGACAGCCGCCATCGAGCACCTCAAAATCCGGTACTTGACGCTTAACTGCTGCCGTGGTATAATAATTATAAGATGTTTTCGCATTTGCGCTTGCTACGGTTGCCGCCGTGCAGGCGCTTTTTCTTTGTCCATTTTTCATTTTCCTGCTCCTTTTGTGCAAAAATCGAGTTCCAGTGCCGCTGTTACAATCTCATGCAGTTCCCGCATGATTGCGTCGTACAGCGGCTTTTCGTTTGTGTCGATCACGCCGTCCTCGCTGATCAGCAGCAGGTCATCGAGCCGCCCTGTCTTGGCGAAGCTGCCGATCAAACGGATCAGCCGCATGGTTGCGCACTCAAGCGACTTGTGACCGACCTGCGGCAGCACTCCAGCGAGATCACCCGACTGGATATGCTGATAGCATAAGTACGGGAAATCGTACAGCTGTGCCATGCGGAGCACCGTGCTGTCCGGTGGCCGACGGCGATCCTGCTCGTAGGCCCCGAGGCTTTCAACCGACAGATCCAGTCGCTCGGCGGCAACTTCCTGCGTCAAACCTTTCAGCTCGCGTGCAGATTGATAGATATTTCTGTTCTCTCGCACACTGGTTTCCTCCTTTGCCGTGCGTTACAATAATTACACAATGTAACCGATACGCTGTTGCCGCAGCGCTTCTGTGTCGGCCTGCTCCTTTGCTTTTTCAAAACGCAGGACTTCATCCTGGCGGACCTTCCAGCCTGCAATTTTTACTGCTGACAGCTGACCGCTCCGGAGCAAGGTGCGAACGTATGACGGCGAGCACATCCAGCGCTCGGCAAGCTGATCGACAGTCATATACTTGTTCGATGCCATTTAGATTACCTCCTTTTCGTCATACAGCGCATCAATCGTGCAGCCGAGCAAGCGTGCAATCATCGGCAGGAATTTCGGACGAGGATACGTTCCTGCTAATTCCCACTTTGCAACTGTACTGCGATCGACATTGAGTTCTGCCGCCATTGCCTGCTGTGTGATGCCTTTTGATTCTCGTAAAATTCTAATCTTTTCCACGTTCTCACCTCTTTTGTGAATATTCTTCACATTTGATGATTCTATTATAGTGGAGTATCTCCACATTGTCAAGTATTTTGTGGAGTTTTTTCTCTTATCGTTGCAATGTGAATTTCTTTCACATATAATTGAATCAGGTGATGATTATGAACAACCTCAAAACTGTACGGAAATCAGACCCACGCAAGCTAACGCAGAAGGATGTGGCTGATTTTTTGGGGGCTGATCGCTCCACATACGCTAAATACGAAACCGGAGACAGCGAACCGAATTTTGACACGCTCTCCCGTCTGTCAGACTTTTTCGGCGTTTCGATTGAGTACCTGATGGGACGATCGAGCAATAAACGACCATCAATTTACGATGACGACATCAAATTCGCGCTTTTCGGCACGACTGACATAGATGATGCTACGTTAGAGGACATCAAGGCATACGCACGTTTCAAGCGTGAGCAATATAACAAAAGGTAACTTTATGGATCGCAGAACGAGCTTATATCTATACGCGTGGCGGAACCACATTGACGTGGACTACTTCCCCATGCAGACAGCCGAGGCTTTCTCGGTTCCGATCGGCGGCACTTGCGCTATCGCTCTGGACCCGCGGAAGATACGCTCTGCCGCTGATGAGGCGGTCAAACTGTCTCACGAGCTGGGTCACTGTATCTACGGCGGATTTTATAATCAGTACACGCCGTTTGATGTCCGCGCCCAGCACGAGAACAAGGCAAACGCCTGGGCGGTGTACCGGCTTATCCCTTGGGGTAAGCTCAAGCAAGCTGTGAAGAGCGGCATCACCGAGGTCTGGGAGCTTGCCGAGTATTTCGATGTGACCGAGGACTTCATGCGCTGGGCGATTGCCTACTATACAGAGCGCAAAAACTATAAATTTGAGTAAAAAAATAAAGGTGTTCGATTTGAACACCTCGATAAAGGGGTTTAGGCTATGGGATTCAGATTTCGCAAATCTGTAAAAATCGCACCCGGTGTGCGGCTCAATATCGGCAAGAAATCAGTAGGCATCTCCGCTGGCGTCAGGGGTGCCCGCGCATCGGTCAACAGTAAGGGCCGCGTCACTAAGACGGTCGGCATTCCTGGCACCGGCTTGTCGTACAGCAAAAGCGAGAAAATCGGCGGCAGAAAAACCACCACTCGCTCTGCCTCGTCCAATAACGCGCAGCCCATCAGACCTGACCTACCGCCTGCACAGCCCTTGGAAGAAAAGAAGAAAAAAGGCTGCTGCGGCTGTGCCGTATATGCTTTTATCGCATTGCTGATTATCGGTGCACTTGGCAGCTGCATCGGCGGCACGGAAGATAAAGACAAGCAGACCGATACGGCTAACGATAGCACACAGGCCGCAGTCATTACACAGCTGACATTGACCGGTGACCCTATTGCCGAGATCAACCTCGGCAACAGCCAGACCCTGACCTATACCGTTGATCCGTCCGACTTTGCGATGACCGCTGACGCAGTATATGCCACCACCTCAGACAGCAATGTGCTTGCCGTATCGGCGGAATGTCTCAGCGATCCGGCACGCGTAGAGGTGACACTTACCGGCAAGGCCGCAGGCACCGCAAACTACACCATTCGCGCCGCCGAGGGCGATGCACAGCAGACCGGACAGATTACCGTCCATGATCAGGCAGCCGAGCAGGCCGCCGCCGAAGCCGAAGCCAAGGCAAAGGCCGAACAGGAGGCAGCCGAAAAGGCAGCCGCTGAGAAGGCTGCGCAAGAACAGGCAGCCGCCGAAGCCGCAGCAGCTCAGCAAGCAGCGCAGGAGCAGGCCGCAGCTCAGCAGAGTGAGACCGTTTACATCACGCCCAGCGGTAAACGCTGGCACCGTTCCGCAAGCTGTGCCGGAAAGAATGCTCGCGCAGTCACTATGGATCAAGTTGGAGGCCGCACGCCCTGTCAAAAGTGTGCATCTTAGAAAATAATACAGCAGACCTCTCCCCTTGGGGTCTGCTATATTTGATCAGTTTATATTCTATATATATCATATCGAATCTATATATTGTGTGTGTGTTATTATCTATCAATATATTGTACTTGCAACCATGTCTTTTATGGAATAAAATATAGTTAGGGAGGATATGCTTTGAATAAGGATCAACTGCTTCGTATGCTGGATGCATTCCTGTCCCAATCAGGACTGTACCACCATGAAGCATTGCCGGGCGACTTGCTTTCTCTGCTGCGTAAAAGCGGCATTGAAGCCGAGTTCTTGAAAGAATTTGTCAAGATGCAATCCCAATACGATGTCCTTGGCCGTGCGCAGGCTGAACAGCTTCGCCAATACGAACGCATTGACGACCGTCTATACAGCTTACATATCGACAAAGGCAGGAAATTCAATATCCGTATTCTTTATGCGTATCACTCTGTTACCGGCCAGCGTATTCTGCTTCATGCGTTCTGGGAACACCGTTCCCGTGATTACGAAAGTGCAATCGCAGTTGCTTATGCGCGGCTCAATGATCTGGAGGAGGACACACTATGAAATACACCAACGATTGGAGCGACCTTCTCGCCACGCTCACAGAAGATATTCCGGCCGAAGAACTGGAGGCTGATATTCTGCTTGCGGACATTGCAGGCAAGATTTCCGCCGAACGGATCAAGCGCGGTTTATCCCAACAGGCTTTTGCTGAATTACTCGGTGTAACGCAGAGTCAAGTTTCCAAAATCGAAAACGGCGATAACAACTTTACGATCCGTCGTCTGGTTTCCATCGCCCATAAGCTCTCTATGCCGTTGAAAATCCTGTTCGGCGAAAAGCCTATCCTGAACCAGAAGCCAGTTTCCGTTTCCGTCACCAGTGAGCAATCCTCGTATGGATGCGCTCATTCTAACAACGTGATCGCATTTCCCGGCTCTTATTGCAGTGAAATGTGATTTTCCACAGAAAGGGTCTTAATGATGAACACCTATGTTAATCGCTTTTCCTTTGCACTCAATGATCGTAAAGACGAAGTTACCATCGTATTCGCACAGGATGCACCTCAGTTTGCATCCAATGGCGCCATCGAGAAAGTAGACTACGAACCGGTCGCCAACCTTGTTATGAGCCAGCACATGGCATCCGAGTTGGCAAAGAAGTTGTTGGAGGCATTGAACGGTGACGATACCGCTCTTATCGAAACGCCTGTACAGTAAAATAACAGCAGACCTCTCCCCTTGGGGTCTGCTATATTTTCAACCATGTAATCGAACAAATGTTCTATTTTGGAGGTTTTTATGGCTAACAAGTACAAATACTCGCGCACCATTGTCATCGGCCACAAGGACGATGGCACACCGATCCGCAAGTACATCCAGGACAACAACAAGGCAAGATTTGAGGCCAAGGTACGCGCCGTGCAAATGCTGGTCGCACGCGGCGGCACGCCCGGCAAGGTTACTGTCGAGCAGTGGGCGTGGCAGTGGTATCACACCTACAAGGAGCCGCACGTTGGCGAGAGCCAGCGCAACAATTACGAGGAGCACCTGAGGCTGCGCATCTGTCCGGCGATTGGTTTTCTGGCGCTGGATAACGTGAAGCCGTTCCAACTGCAGGAAATGATGAACAACGCAAGGACCAGTAAAGGCAAGCCGCTCGGCGCAAGTACCGCCGCTAAACTGCATTACATCACGCACGCGATCTTTGAGCAGGCGGAGATCAACGGCCTGATTGCCTCCTCTCCGTTCCGCCGTATCGAAACTGTGGGCGAGGACGAGCAAAGCCGCCGTGCACTGACCCGCGCCGAGGAGCAGATCGTGCGCGAAGTCGCAAAGCGTCACTATGCCGGGCCGTGGGTGCTGCTCATGCTTGACTGCGGTCTGCGCCGCGGCGAAACCGTGCCGATCGGTGCCCGCGATGTCAAGGACGGCCTGCTGTGTATCTCGCAGTCGGTCGAATATAAAACAAAATCGAACCAGCCGACTTTGAAGTCTACGAAAACCGCAGCCGGAGCACGCTATGTTCCCATTCCTGCCGAGCTGCAAAAACAGTTGGACATGAAATCGCGGTATTTCTTTCATGTCGAAAACGGCCGCATGCTGTCCATGACAAAAATGCGCCGTATGTGGCACAGCTTCCAGCGGGCCTGCAACATCGCGGCCGGTGCCGAGCTGTACCGCAACGCCGTTGTCAAGCACGCCTTTGATCCGGCCATCACGCCGCACTACCTCCGGCACACTTACTGCACCAACCTGCGCCGTCAGGGCGTGGATCTGAAAACCGCTCAGTACCTCATGGGCCACGCAGACATCAGCACCACCGCCAATATTTACAGCCACGTCACCGAGGAAGATGTGCGGGAATTGCAGGTTTGATTTCCAACACGTTTCCTACATCACTTTTGTTTTTGTTGGTTTTCTGTGCTGTATGTGCTGTGAAATGCACATTCTGCTTTTCCCGTTTTTCAGAACATTTTCCACAGCAAATACCTAAAAGTCTTAAAGATAGAAAAAATCCCGTCATTTCTGACGGGATTTGAATTGGTGGACATTAACGGGTTCGAACCGCTGACCTTCCGCACGTCAAGCGGATGCTCTTCCAGCTGAGCTAAATGTCCAAATCAGGGATGGCGGCTGCCATCCCTGTTGGCTGCAAATTTTTACTTGGTCTTGCTGCGGCCCAGATACTCACCGGTACGGGTGTCGATCTGGATGCGCTCACCCTGCTCGATAAAGATCGGAACCTTAACAACAGCACCGGTCTCAACGGTAGCGGGCTTGAGTACGTTAGTAGCAGTGTTGCCCTTAACGCCCGGCTCGGTCTCAGTGATCTCGAGCTCAACGAACAGCGGCGGCTCAACTGCGAAAACGCTGCCCTTGTAGGAAAGAACCTTAACGTTCTCATTCTCCTTCACGAAGCGGAAATCGTCGCCCAGAGTATCCTTGCTGATCGGAATCTGCTCGTAGGTCTCGTTGTCCATGAAGTAGTACAGGTCACCTTCATTGTACAGATACTGCATCTCGCGGCGCTCTACGAAAGCCTCCTCGAACTTAGCAGTCGGATTGAAGGAGGTCTCAGTAACCGCACCGGTTACGACGTTCTTCATCTTGACACGAACAAAAGCAGCGCCCTTGCCCGGCTTTACATGCTGGAACTCAATAACCTGCTGTACCTGACCGTCCATTTCAAAAGTTACGCCGTTACGAAATTCACCTGCGGTCATAATCGCTATGCCTCCAAATAATAGTATTTTTTACATCATTAAGCATCATTCGACTGTTCATACAAAACAGTGCTTGTATATAATACCCTATTTTCGCGTATTTTGCAAGAGGGTAACGCATATTTTCTTGAAAATTTTTATTGCGGGTTGAACCCGGCGCTTTCCTGCACCGGTTGACCGGGGCACACGAACTGCCGCAGGCGGGTTCGGCCTGACGGTGCGGCTCACGGGCGGCTCCTTTTCCTGCACCGCCTGCGCGGTTCGCATTTCCTCGGTTGCCCTATGCCGAGAAAACGAAAAAGGCACCGCTCACGCGGTGCCTCTCCCTTCTGTGGATATGTCGGCCGCTCAGCAGCAGCAGTTGCCGCAATTACCGCAGCCGCCGCAGGTATTATCACCACAGGTACCGCAGGAACCGCAGCCGCCGCTGCCCTGACCGCAGCATACCCAGATCAGGATGATAAGGATGATGATCCACCACCAAGAATTTTCGCCCCAGAAGCTGTTAGAAGAACACATACTGTCATTTCCTCCTATCAAAGATTTCATTACATTCTATGGTAAGAGGCCGAAAATGGTTACACATTCTCCATTCTCAATTTTCAATTTTCGCCAATACGCCGTCCTTGTGCAGACCGATAACCTTTACGGTGACCGGATGATTTTTCTCCGCCTTATCCTCTATATATACAGGAAAGCCGTAGCGTCCGTGCGCCGCCCACAGACCGCCGGTCGGGTGCTCGGGCAGCGCGTACAGCGTGCGGCCGACAAACTGCTTTCGATAGGCAGTGCTGAGTGTCTCCGCCACCTGCTTTGCCCGCTCGGCGCGGGCGGTTTTGGTCTGCTGATCGAGCTGACCCGGCATGGCAGCCGCCTTTGTGCCCTCGCGTACGGAATACGGGAATACATGAACGGACGCGAACGCGCACCGCTCGAGGAACGCCAGCGTCTGCTCAAACTCGTCCTCGGTCTCGCCCGGAAAGCCGACAATCAAATCGGTCGTAACCGAGCAGTCCGGAAACGCACGTCTCAGCCGCTCGACACACCGGTAAAATTCCTCGCTCGTGTAGTGGCGGTTCATGCGCCGGAGAACGGTATCGCAGCCGCTCTGCATAGACAAATGAAAATGCCGTGCGAGATTGGCAAAGCCGGCAAGCCGTTCACAAAACGCATCGTCCACCGCCCGCGGGTCGAGGGAGCCGAGCCGGAACTGCATGTTCGGCTGCGCGGTCAGCAGCTTCTCCAGCAGCTCGGTGAGCGGCACCTGCGGCTCGAAGTCCTTGCCGTAGGACGCGATCTCGATGCCGGTCAGCACGATCTCGTGCACGCCCGCGTCAGCCAGCCGCGCCGTCTGCTCGAGCGCCTGCTCGACCGGCAGAGAGCGCACCCGCCCTCTCGCATACGGAATGATGCAGTAGGTGCAGAAGTTGTTGCAGCCGTCCTCGATCTTGAGCAGCGCGCGCGTGCGGCCGTGCGGGATACCGGCAGGCAGAGTCTCAAAGCCGCTGTCCTCGCTCTCATGCACCTGTACGGCCTGTCCGCTGACGGCCTGCTCGCACAGGTCGATCACCTGCGCCCTGTCCCTGGTACCGCAGATGAGGTCGATCTCGCCGGTGGCGCGGACACGCTCCGGGTCGGTCTGTGCAAAGCAGCCGCACGCCGCGATAACCGCGTTCGGATTGTCTCTCCGCAGCTTGTGGAACGCGCGGATATTCTTATGGTCGGACACCGATGTTACCGTACAGGTGTTGACGATCACGGCGTCCGCGTCCTTATCCACGATCTCGTGTCCGCGCGCCTGCGCCAGCTGACTGAGCGCCTGCGTCTCAAATAAATTAACCTTGCAGCCCAAGGTGAAAAAAGCAAATTTCACAAATGTACATTCCTTTGCTCTCAGCGGCCCGACACGCGCTCTGTGAACGCCTATATATAATAGGTAACACCGCATAATTGAACAAGAGCGATTTGCGAGGAATTTTGCGTACTAACGAGGCGTAGTTTTGCGGTAATACTTGATGTATTACCGTGAAATTACAACGAAGTTAGGACACAAAATTACCGCAAAGCGCCGCAGCTTTAATTGTGCGGTGTTGCCTATGGTGTTTGATTGGGTTACAGCGTCTGTAACCTTACTCTCGTGCGCGTACGGCCGCTGTGGATTTTCGCTGTCGATTCCTGCGTTTTTTTCGCATTTGACAGGCTCTATTTTATCACAAAAATGCGAAATTTCAAAACAATGTTTGACAAACCTGTTCGAGCATGCTATACTGTAACCGTAATGTAACTTTGGAATGTAACCATTTTGTAACTATAAGGAGTGCAGATAATGCCTACCACCAAGAAGAATAACCTTCTGGAATACAAGGGTCACCCGCTGATGCGTAAGGAAAACATCATCTATTACGGCTCGATGAGTGACTCTCACATCATTATGATGCAGATCCTCGAATCTAGTGATTACAAGGGTCTGCCGGTTGCAAAGCGTGTATCCGTACAGCTTCAGCAGACCGATCCCAACGTACGTATGAAAGAGCGTATCGTCAAGAAAACCGAGAAAAACAGCATGTGGGCTGCGATGGATATTGCATCCATCTGGCTCGGCAGAGCACTGCACACGAAGTAAGACTTCACCGCAGCTTGCTGCGGCAGTGTAAAGGCTGTTTTCTCCCATTTTGAAACGGAGGCTTCAATTTCATGTCTTTTTCTAAAAAACTCGCTCGCTTCGCACTTTCCGGTGCACTTGCGATGTCGATGGTCCTGCCGAACTCGCTGGCAGTATTTCAGGCCAAGGTAAACGCAGATTCGCTTTACCTGCGTCAGTCCCCCGGCGGTGCAGTGATCACGACCCTCTCCAAGGGTACCACGGTTGCGGTACTGAATAACAGCTCCAGCTGGTACAAGGTATCCGTAAACGGCAAGGAAGGCTACGTCAGCGGCGAGTACCTGACCGGCACCACCGCAACCAACGTTGCACTCGGCACCGGCACTGTAAAGTGCTCGAGCAGTGTAAATTTCCGTTCGGCGCCGAACACCTCGTCCACCTCTTACGGTGAGCTGAAGAACGGCACCAAGGTAAATGTAGTCGGCGTAAGCAGCGGCTGGTACAAGGTTACATACAATGGCAAGACCGGCTATATCCATCCGGATTATATCACGCTCGCAAGCAGCTCCGCCGGCACCGCCATCGCTCCGTCGAACACCGTTACCTCTACGACCGGCACCGCCGGTACGGTGAAGTGTTCCTCGAGTGTAAACCTGCGTTCCGAGGCCAATACTTCCTCTTCCATTCTGGCAGAGCTGAAGAACGGCACCAAGATTACGGTTGTCAGCACCGCGAACGGCTGGTGCAAGGTAACCTGCTCCGGCAAGACCGGCTACATCAAGCAGGATTATGTATCGACCACCGGTTCGGCATCCAATAACACGTCCGCGTCCACCGGTACGGCAGCAGTAGTTAAGTGCTCCTCTACCGTAAACTTCCGCTCTGCGGCAAGCACCTCTTCCACCATTCTCGGTGAGCTGAAGAACGGCACCGCTGTTACCGTGCTCAGCACGTCTAACGGCTGGAGCAAGGTATCCTACGCAGGCAAGGCCGGCTACATCAGTGCGGACTACCTCGTAACTGCTTCGTCCGGTACGGCGATCAGCCCGTCGAACACCGCAGCTTCTGTCTCGATCAGCGCAAAGCGCCAGAGCGTGCTGAACTATGCTGCACAGTTCCTCGGTGTTCCGTATGTATACGGCGGCAGCACGCCGAGCGGCTTTGACTGCTCCGGCTTCACCTCCTATGTGTTCAAGAACACGGTCGGCTCCATCCCGCGTGTCGCTCAGGCACAGTATGATGCCACCACCCGTGTTTCCCGCGACGACCTTCTGCCGGGCGATTTGGTATTCTTCGGCAGCAGCACCTCGTCCATCAGCCATGTAGGCATTTATGTCGGCAGTAACCAGTTCATCCACGCACCCAGCACGGGCGATGTGGTTAAGTACTCGTCGCTGACCGGCAGCTATGCGACCCGCTATCAGGGCGCAGGCCGCGTAATTTTTGAGTAAGGTTACATACCAGAAATCCCTTCGGTTTTCCGAAGGGATTTTTCTTTTGCCTGTTGAGAACGGTTATCCCAGCAGCACCGCTTCCCCGTCCTGCCACTGTATGGTCTGCGGCGTGAAGTCCCGCTGTTCCATGCGGGTATTCCACTGTGCGGCGAACGCATCGGAAAGTGCCTGAGCGGTCTGCTCGGGCAAGGTGAAGCCTTCCAGCTTGATGGTCCGGCAGGCAAGGCTGAGTTTGCCGTTTGAAACAGCTGCGCTCCACGCGCCGTACAGCTTGCAGCGCTCCGGCAGAAACAGCAGCGCCGTGCGCAGCTTGCCCGGTGCCAGATTGCTTTCCGCCAGTGCTTGACGGGTTACGGCTGTCGTCACGGCGATCGTGCCGTCACGGCTGATTTTGACCGCCGTGTCCTCGACCGGAAACGGCAGCGCTTCGGTCAGCACAGACGCGATATCGTCTTCCGTGATGTGAAATTCCATTGCATCGCCCTCCTCGGGTGCGGCAGGCGCCGTGCCGGTATCCGCCCTGCCCATCAGCATATTTCCCAGCATCAGCAGGCACAGGAGCAGGCATACGCCTAAGATTACGGTATAGACTGCGCTTTTTTCCTCCTGCATGGCGGGTGCCTCCCTTTTTGCTTCTTGCAACAGCTTATGCGGGATTGGGGTTTATATGCGTGCTATCGGATGCGGAATTGGAGCCAGCCTTTGGCTGGGAGGTTCGCCGCACCCGCGGCGGTGAGCAAAAAGGAAAGGACACCTGCGGTTTGCCCGTAGGCTGCTAAACATCGTTCCCGCGCCGTGCGCGGATTAAATGAGTGCCCTTCCTCTTTGAACTCCTACCTTTCCCTTGTTTCCTAATCTGACGCATACCAGAGACCGGCGACCGCTTCGAAAAGGAAAACGGCAGTCGGGTTACTCTTGCGTGTCTTTCTCCGCCTATTCGCAGTTCACAGATAATCTACTGCTACACATATCGGCTACTCTCCGCAGGCGCAACACAAGGTGAATTGCCCTAAGGGCAGGAGAAGTCACACTGGGGTGCCTCGCTGTGCAACCCATCTGCACATTGCTTCACCGCAGGGTCAATTCTTCATTTTCAATTCTCAATTGCTGCTTCGCATACGAAAAAAGCACCGCTTTCGCGGTGCTTTTCGCATTTCTTTAGAAGAACTTATCCTTAATGCCGAGTGCAAAGATGATGAGCACGATAATCGGCAGGATATAGCTTACATAGAAGCGGATATTATCCTTGACCTTGAGTCCGCCGCCTTCGTTGGCCTCCTCCTTGAAGTTCTTCCAGCCCCAGCCGCAGCGGGAGGTGCAGAACAGCAGGTAAACCAGCGAACCGAGCGGCAGCCAGATGTTGGACACGAGGAAGTCCTCGAGGTCGAGCACGTTCGAGCCTGCGCCGAACGGCTGGAAGCCGGACCAGACATTGAAACCGAGCACGCACGGCAGCGACAGCAGGATCATCAGCACGATGTTGATGGCTGCGGTCTTTTTGCGGCTCCAGCCGGTCAGGTCCATGCAGCAGGACATGATGTTCTCGAACACAGCGAGGACGGTCGAGAAGGCCGCAAACGCCATGAATACGAAGAATAGGCTGCCCCACAGGCGGCCGAGCGCCATGTGGTTAAAGATATTCGGCAGCGTGACGAAGATCAGGTTCGGACCGCTGTCCGGTGCCACGCCGAAGGCAAAGCACGCCGGGAAGATGATCAGACCGGCAGTAAATGCTACGAACGTATCCAGAATCGCAACATTGACGGCCTCGCCGAGCAACGCACGGCCCTTGCCGATATAGCTGCCGAAGATAGCCATCGCGCCGATGCCGAGCGACAGCGTGAAGAACGCCTGATTCATCGCGGCAACGATAACATTGGCGATGCCGCACTCCTGCATACGGCCGAGATCCGGAATCAGATAGAAGCGCAGACCCTCGCCCGAGCCTTCGGTCATGATGCTGTTGATCGCCAGAATAACCATGATGGCCAGCAGAATGATCATCATCACCTTGGTAACGCGCTCCAGACCGCCCTGCAGACCGAACGAGTTGATCATAAAGCCGACGATAACGACCGCAACCATGCAGACCGTCATAACCACCGGCTTGCCGAGCATTTCCGGAAAGGCTGCCTGCACCTGCTCACTGGTCGCACCGACAAATCGGCCGCTGACCGTCAGGTAGAAGTAGTACAGCATCCAGCCGCACACGGTTGTGTAGAACATCATCAGCAGGTAGTTGCCGATCATCGCCAGATAGCCGTGGATGTGCCACTTGCTGCCCGGCTTCTCGAGCGCCTGATACGCCCGCACCGGACTTTTCTGGCTCGCACGGCCGATGGCAAATTCCATCGTCATGATCGGCAGACCGAGGATGAGCAGGAACAGCACATAGCACACGACGAACGCGCCGCCGCCGTACTGACCGACCATCCACGGAAACTTCCATACGTTGCCCACGCCGATGGCGCAGCCTGCGGAAAGCAGGATGAAGCCGAGACGTGAACCGAGTCTTTCTCTTGGCATTGTTTATTTTTCCCCTTTTTTCTGTGCCGCGTATTGTGCAAACTGCAATATCGGCACGACTTACATACTATAATCAAGCGTCATGATTGTTCTTCGACGCGTGATTTCTCTAATTTGCGGATCTCTTTCCGCTTTTTGCGCAGCTCGCGGAAGAAATTCCGCAGAATGTCCGCGCATTCCTGCTCCAGCACGCCGCTCACCAGCGCGGGCTGATGATTGTACGGCAGTGCGAACAGATTTATCAGCGAGCCGCACGAACCGGCCTTCGGGTCGGGTGCGCCGTAGTACACGGTTTTCATGCGCGAGTTGATGAGCGCGCCTGCGCACATCGGGCACGGCTCGAGCGTAACGTACAGATCGCAGCGGTGCAGCCGCCAGCCGCCCAGCTTTTTGCACGCCTTCTCGATGGCCTCGATTTCTGCATGGTGCAGTGCGTTTTTCTTTGTTTCCCGGCGGTTGCGTCCGCGTCCGACAATTTTGCCGTCGCAGACAACCACCGCGCCGACCGGCACTTCGCCCTCGTCCGCCGCCTTTTGCGCCAGCTTGAGCGCGGCCTTCATGTATTTTTCCTGTTCGGTCATAAATTCCTCAGATTTTCCCGAGCAGACGCGCTTTCGCCTGCTCAAATTCTTCATCTGTCAGGTGCCCTTTTTCGTGCAGTCCAGCCAGCCGCTCCAGCTGGTCGATCATATCCGCCTTGGGTGCAGTTTTCCTTGCTTCTCCGCGCATTTCCTCGAACGTCAGCAATTTCGCGAAACTCTCCATTGCCTGCGGTTCAAAAAACAGGGTTGCAGCACCGCCTGTCGGCGCGTCAATCTCTACCGCTATGCTACGCTCATCTATCTCGCGATATTCCGTGCGGTCCGGTTCACCCTCCTGTAAGCTGGTCTGAATGCCGACTATGATACCGATCACGATGCCGATTACCAGACCGACAATATTCAGCAGAAGTGTACCGAACAAGCCAAAGACAAGTGCCAGCGCCGAACCGATCGCGATTGCCCTGCCGGTCCTAAGACCGCCCTCTGTGCCGTGTACCTGATAAGCCTCTCGACGCACTTCACCCGCTGCTTTTACCGAGCGAATCGAACGAACCGGCAGCTCACCAATCTGCAGGCTGCCCTTGCCCGTGTAGAGACCCTTATCCCGACGGAAAAAGCGCAGCGCATCGCCGTCGCGCCAGACCTCCAGCTTGCCCTTCGGCAGCAGTCCGCCGCCGTTTTTAACAGCAACCGTGAAGGTTTCCGCAGGCTTGTCCGTCGGCTCACCGGCACTGCGGCAGTCGAATCCCCAGCTTTGCAGCACCGCAAGATTGTCCGCGCCGTAGGACACGGAAAGCGCGGCATGGTTTCCGCTGCTGTCGGTCAGGGTCAGCGCAATCGGGCGCAGCTTGTACACACGAAGCATACCCTGCATTTCGTCCGGCTCGGTCGGTGCCGCGTCCGCGGTAAGCGTGTACGCGCCCTTGTCCAGCGTGAGCGGCAGCTGCCCGCTGCCCTCGTCGGTCGGCATCAGCGTCCACGCCGCCGGCTCGGAAAATAAGTAATAGCGTCCCGCCGGTACGAACGGTGCGTCCTCTCGAATAGTTGCAACTACGTTTTTACTCATCAGGATTCACCTCCCCACAATAAAGCCAATCTTAAAAACTTCAATTTGCCTGCAAATTGCATCCGCATGACAGATTTTCCTTCCGGAACTGTCTGCCGTATACAGAGGGGCCCAATCCCCCCCTATAAAGCGTCAGCGCGCTTTCATTTGGCGCTGCCGCGACAGATTCATCGTACCGTCCTGCATTTTCGACAGGTTTTCCAGGCAGTTGCCGGTACCGTATGCCACGCACGAAACCGCTTCGTCCGCGACGCGCGTCGGAATGCCGGTCTTGGAGGCGATCAGCTTATCGAAGCCCCAGATCAGCGAACCGCCGCCTGTCATGGTGATGCCGTTGGCGGAAATGTCGCCGGTCAGCTCGGGAGGTGTGCGCTCGAGCACCCAGTGCACCGCCTCGACGATCGCCGAGGAGACCTCCTCGAGCGCATCGAGAATCTCACTCGAGCTTACGGTAAACGTGCGCGGCAGACCGGTCATCAGACAGCGTCCCCTGACCTCCATGATCGCTTCCTCGCTGCGCGGATACACACAGCCGACCGTGCGCTTGATCTCCTCTGCCGTGCGGTCGCCGATCAGCGCATTGTGCTTACGGCGGACGTACTTGACAATGGCCTCGTCGAACTTATCGCCCGCGACCTTGATGGATGTGGACTCGACAATGCCGCCGAGCGAAATAACCGCCACGTCGGTCGTGCCGCCGCCAATATCGACCACCAGATTGCCGTTGGCCCTGTTGATGTTGATGCCCGCGCCGATGGCCGCCGCGACCGGCTCCTCGACCAGAAAAACGCGCTTTGCGCCCGCCTGCGTGCCCGCATCAATGACGGCACGCTCCTCCACCTCAGTGATGATGGACGGCACGCAAATGACCACATTCGGCTTGAACAGGTGGATACCCTGCACCTTTGCGATGAATTCCTTGATCATGCGCTCGGTCATCTCGTAATCCGAAATAACGCCCTCGCGCAGCGGACGGATGGCGACAATGTTGCCCGGTGTACGGCCAAGCATGCTCTGCGCTTCCTCGCCCACGGCAAGGATTTTGCCGGAAACCTTGTCCACCGCCACAACGGACGGCTCGTTAAGTACAACGCCCTTGCCCTTGACATAGACCAGCACGGTTGCCGTGCCGAGGTCGATGCCGATATCGCTTGAAAAAAGCGACATCTTTTTCGCGATTCTTTGCAGAAAAGAAGCCATATTTCATTCCTTTCTCCGCGCTCTGTTCGCGTGGATTGACAGTATTACCATTATACAGATTTTGTGCGCCATTTGCAAGACTCCGGGGCAAATACCGAAAATTCGACAGAGAAAATGGCATCACTCCGGCAGCGTGTCCTTATACTTCGTGAATTCTGCGTTGTCATTTACCTGTTTTTTATATGCGCTATAAGCCTCCGTCAGCGTTTCATATCTCTTGCCGGTGGTATATGTCTGAAAGCTGCTGTAACTGTTGATATGGTCCGTAATCGCAACATATTTTTGGCCGTTGTTAACTCGGGTCGCGGTAATCGTTTCGGAGATGTAATAGCCGCCGCTCGCCGGGCTGACAATGACCGGTATCTGCTTTGTCGGACCGACGGCCTTTGTATCGACCGATGTCCAGAACAAATAGCGTTTTTCAGGTTTCGTGGAACTGCCGAGAAACGCCCATGTGCCCTTGTTCAGCAGACTGTCGCTTTTAATCTGCTGCTCCACCTTAGGCACCATACTGGAATTTGGGCACTTCGAGTCGATCTCAAAATTCTGATTATTCTTCAGGTTCGGTAAAATGTCGGTCTTCTCGAGTATGCCGTGCAGATCCTCTTTCCAATTGATCGTGCTGCCCGCTGTGCTCTTGCCTTTCCAGTCAAACACGATCACAGCCTTTTCGCTGTCATAGTACACTTTGCATTCGCCGCCCGCGGCAGGGATTCCTTTCCAGTTTGCGGTATCTCCTTGCTCCTTACAATGGGTAATGCCTGCAATTGTAATGGGATCTCTCGACTGCCAATCATCCTGCTTCTGCTTCAGCTTGACCGTCTTGCTCATGTTTTCGCTGTCCTGCTCCGTAACCGCAGCCATCACATCAATATACGCCGCCCGCACCTCGATAAGGTCGGATGCCTCCAGACTTCTCTCGATATACTGTATCAGCGCCGGTATCATAAACGCCGCAAGAATCGCCAGAATGACCAGCACAACGATCAATTCTACCAGCGTAAAGCCCTTGCGGGTATTTTTCTCTTTCTTCTGCATTTTATCAGCACCTTTTACTGCGTTTCGGCTAACCTAAGACGGGCTTTCAGCGCGCTGTACCGTCTGCCCTTCTGGTTGTTATTTACCA
>OLQN01001479.1_pt1 | contig 17694 bp, 17 predicted proteins | sample 1673181 | NCBI WGS metagenome assembly OLQN01 (sample SAMEA3136763, study PRJEB25190) | human gut metagenome | biome: human gut; feature: human-associated habitat; material: faeces | place: Austria | collected 2013
CAGGTTTTATAAGACCTGCAAGTACTTTTCTTGATATTCAACTGTCAAACTCCCGGTATGTTATAATATCATCAATAAACGATTCCCAAACAGATTGGCTGTAGTTCCCGGTTATTACTTGGTATGTTATAATAAGTTCACTCCTAGCAACTACCACTCCGGCGCTGTAGTTCCCGGTTATTACTTGGTATGTTATAATCGCCTTGGCAAATTTAAAAGGAAAAGTAAAGCTGTAGTTCCCGGTTATTACTTGGTATGTTATAATCACCACATGAACACCAAAGCGATCGCTGAAGCTGTAGTTCCCGGTTATTACTTGGTATGTTATAATTTCTCTCTGTCGGAAACGTCCTGCACTACAGCTGTAGTTCCCGGTTATTACTTGGTATGTTATAATCGCAGGAAAGTATCTTCAATGTTATCCATTGCTGTAGTTCCCGGTTATTACTTGGTATGTTATAATTCCAGTGCAAAGCATTTATGTATGAAGAAGGCTGTAGTTCCCGGTTATTACTTGGTATGTTATAATATGGTTACATTATAGTTACTTCACGTTACTGCTGTAGTTCCCGGTTATTACTTGGTATGTTATAATCCAAGTGTACGCATATAGTAACCTTCTTTCGCTGTAGTTCCCGGTTATTACTTGGTATGTTATAATAGAGTATTAGAGGGGAACATATCCAGAAGAGCTGTAGTTCCCGGTTATTACTTGGTATGTTATAATATGACAATGGATTTATATAGTCATGTATTAGCTGTAGTTCCCGGTTATTACTTGGTATGTTATAATATCACACAGAATACACAGGACATCAATAATGCTGTAGTTCCCGGTTATTACTTGGTATGTTATAATCAATTCTGATGAAATCAGACAGTCAATCATGCTGTAGTTCCCGGTTATTACTTGGTATGTTATAATCCTTGGTATAGAGTTATTAGAACCCTGACCGCTGTAGTTCCCGGTTATTACTTGGTATGTTATAATAACTTACTGCCGACCTTTATATCAGCAGTAGCTGTAGTTCCCGGTTATTACTTGGTATGTTATAATCACCAACAAACATTGATGTTACTGGAAAGCGCTGTAGTTCCCGGTTATTACTTGGTATGTTATAATTATTTCAGACCGGAATCACCTCCGGTGATGGCTGTAGTTCCCGGTTATTACTTGGTATGTTATAATCCGGGAAAAGCTGCTTTTTGCTTCTCTCTGGCTGTAGTTCCCGGTTATTACTTGGTATGTTATAATTCTTGACCTCATTCTTTTTGTCGTTGATTGGCTGTAGTTCCCGGTTATTACTTGGTATGTTATAATCCGTCGCCACGGAAGCCACCGAACAGGGCAGCTGTAGTTCCCGGTTATTACTTGGTATGTTATAATGACATTTCTAACATTTTGTGTTACCTCCATGCTGTAGTTCCCGGTTATTACTTGGTATGTTATAATAACACACCGGAGCAGAAGTTCCAAGTGCTGCTGTAGTTCCCGGTTATTACTTGGTATGTTATAATTCTTAATCTCCTTCATAGAACTCTCTCCTTGCTGTAGTTCCCGGTTATTACTTGGTATGTTATAATGTTGTCTGCCTCTGCCTGTTTTCTGGTCCGCTGTAGTTCCCGGTTATTACTTGGTATGTTATAATTCCGCCGCTGTCGGTAACTCCTGCGCCTGTGCTGTAGTTCCCGGTTATTACTTGGTATGTTATAATAGGGAACGGTAAACCCTGCATAATCCCAGTGATTATGCAGGGTTTTATCTTTCAAAAAACAAGTAAAAAGTGATTCTAATAGATGAAAAAAACTCATTTTAAGTTTTTGCATCGTAAAAGAAGCCTGCTCATTCGTGAAACACTTCTTTACGCAGCAAAGCAGCAAGTGTTTTACTGCTGAATGAAAATAACTTACTTTCTGTAATATCTATAAAAAATATCTGCCCAATAAAGTTATTTATATGATATCATGGATACTATAAAGAAAACCTATTTGATGCTTTTTCATAGTTTTCAGTTAAATGAAGTATTAATTAGAGGCGGTACATATTTGCAAATAAGAAAGACGAGCAAATAGCACAAAAATTTCATAAAAACACAATACAAAAAGGAGTCTCTCCATGCAATCATACAACGACCTACAATCACAATTAAAAACAATAGACCATAAAAGTTACCCATTATACAAATCCCTGCGCGGAAGTTACCAGTTCCCCAAATACATATTGTCAATTGACCATGTGCAGGGCGATCCGTTTGCGGCGCCATCGGATGTGAGGGTGACAGTGGATGCGAAGGCAGCCGGATTCCCGGCATTTGCGATGAAAGATAAGCTGACAAGAACTGCGTTGGCGGATGAACTGCTTCGCAATTTTGCGGCAAAAGTGAATCAGTTCAACTTTAAAGCGAAGGGATCCGGGAAAAGCGGGCTGATCTCAGTGACACACTGCGGACAGGAAGTGCTGCAGAGGACAGCATGTGAAATCAGTGAAAAAGAGATCACCGCCAGATTTGCAGTCGGGTTTCCTGCAAATGGAAGAACGATCAATGCAAAAGAACTCGAAAAAATCTTATTTGAATATCTGCCACAGTGCGTGGAGCAGTCTTTTTATTATAAAAATCTGAATGCGCAAAAAGTAAAAGAGGTTGTGGAACTGGCAGAAGATCAGCAGGCAATCCGTGAGAAGCTGCCAGAACTTGGGCTGGCTGCGTTTGTGGCGGATGACTCTGTGCTGCCAAGGGAGAGCGGTATCTCTTCCAAGCCAATGAAGCAGTCTGTAAAATTTGTTTCTCCGGAAACAATGCGTGTGACATTAGAACTGCCGCACCGGGGTAAGATTACAGGAATGGGAGTTCCCAAAGGGATCACCCTGATCGTAGGCGGCGGTTATCATGGAAAATCTACGCTTTTAAATGCGTTGGAATTAGGCGTATACAATCATATTGCCGGAGATGGCAGGGAATATGTGATCGCAGATGAAACGGCACAAAAGCTCCGCTCTGAGGACGGAAGATTTATCAAAAATGTAGATATTTCCATGTTTATCAATGATCTTCCAAACGGCAGGGATACGAAGGATTTTTCGACTGCTGATGCGAGTGGAAGCACGTCCCAGGCGGCTGGCATCGTGGAAGCGGTTGAGGCTGGCAGCAGACTGCTTTTGCTGGATGAGGATACTTCTGCAACCAATTTTATGGTGCGGGATGCGTTTATGCAGAAAGTGGTAAGCCCGGACAAAGAGCCGATCACACCGTTTTTATCCAGAGCAGCGGATCTGTATGAAAAAGCAGGAATTTCTACCATTCTGGTTGCGGGAAGTTCGGGAGCATTTTTCCACATTGCAGACACTGTGATCCAGATGGATCAGTATGAACCTGTGGATATCACAGAGAAAGCAAAGAACCTGTGTGGACAATTTCCAATCATGCAGGAGACAGCAAAACCATTTGTTTTACCGGATAGCCACCGTGTCATGGAAAAAGACAGGAATGGAGCGGTAAAACGCAGGGACTACCGGAGCGGAGAAGTGAAAAAAGGCGAGCCGGAGCGCTTGAAGGTAAAGACGCTTGGTGTGGATGGCTTTATGCTTGGAAAACAGAATGTCGACCTGCGCTATATCGAGCAGTTGATCGACAGCGAGCAGACGGCGGCACTGGGACTGCTTTTGAAATATACTGTGGAACATCTGGTGGATGGAAAGCGTACCATTTCAGAAACGGCACAGTGGTTAGAACAAAAGTTAGAGCAGGAAGGAATGGTATTTGCCGCAGAGCATGGCGTTATCTCCGGTGGATACGCAATCCCAAGAATTCAGGAGATTTATTCCTGCCTGAACCGCTATCGGGTGTAAATTATTGTAAAAATGAAACAGAGTATATTTTTATAAAATTCCTGAATATAGAACAATGTAAAGTATTGTGTAAAGGAGTTTCGCAATCATCGGTTAAGGAAGGAAGTTTATTATGCGTCCCAAAATCACAAAACAGAATATAAAAACGCTGTTGGAAACAAAGTTTATCAAAGTATTTGATCTTCAGTATGCCGAGGGCAGACATTACTATAATGCAACAAGACGGAGCGCAGATGATCTTGTGGCAGTGAAGTCTACGGAAGAATTTCAAAATATGCTTCCGGATGCGGTGAGCTGCATCACGATCTGGAATCCATCCAACGGTGAGCCCAAGCTCCTGCTGAATCGTGAATTCCGTTACCCGGCAGGACAATTTCTGTTAAGTGTCCCGGCGGGACTGATCGATCCGGCAGATAAGGTGGAAGACGAACCATTGCTTGTGACTGCGAAAAGAGAACTGAAAGAAGAAACCGGAATTGAGGTTTTGGATACAGATGAACTGGAAGTGATCAATCCATGTCTTTTCAGCACACCGGGAATGACGGATGAGAGCAACGCACTTGTGAAAATCGTGTTGAACCGGGATACTCTGACAGGTATGTCACAGGACGGTGCAGAGGGAAGCGAGTGTTTTGACGGCTTTTCTTTTCTGACAAAAGAGCAGGCACAGAAAATTTTAAAGGACGGCGTTGATGAGTACGGCATTTTCTATTCCGTGTATACATGGACAGCATTGACCTATTTTGTGGCAGATATGTGGAATCGAAACCCTATTTACAAATGCATAAAAAAATAGGATAATAGCTGTGAAAATAACAACATATTCTTTATAAGAAGAAACAGCATTCCAAGAATGCAAAGCCATTCGAAAGGTATAAAGTATTTTTGGATTGCAAAGCATCGGAAAGATGTTTTAGAAGGTAATACATATGGAAATTGAGAGATTAGGTGAAAATAAGATCAGATGTGCACTGTCTGAAGAAGAAATCCGTGAAATGGGATACAATATTGATGAGATTATTGGAAATACCGAGGTGACGCAGGAGTTTATGCGTGCGGTGGTGGAACTGGTAGAGGAGCAGGGCAATATCAGTATGCAGAATATTTCACCGGTAGTGAAGGCAGAACTTTTGCAGGATCACAGCATGGCGATCACGTTTGGCGGAGATTCCGAGATGAGTTTTAAGAATCTTGTGGATACGGTCGGACAGCTGATGAACCAGCTCGCACCGGAAAAATTATCAGAATTTCGGCAGATGAATAAAGAGGAAAAACAGAGTGCTATCGATGATTTCCTCGAAAAATATAAGGCAAAGCACAGCCAGGATGCAAAAAAGACAGAGACAGAAGATGCAAATGGTACTGAGCAGAAAGAGGACAATGAAATTTTTGAGACATCGGTTCCGTTTAGTCTGGAGTTTTCCAGTCTGGATGAAATGCTGCGATTGATCCGTCTGGCACCATTTACAGAAAAAATGCCTACAAGCAGTCTTTATAAATTCCAGCAAAAATACTATCTTGTGATGGATCTGATCCATTTTTCAAGGGAAGAATTACGGCCATTTGCGTTTACAATTGTAGAATATAACAATTGCCGTTATGCTGAGGTCGGACAAATTGCATTTATAAAAGAACACGGAAAATGTATTGTAGAAAATGAGGCACTGCAAACGCTGATGCAATTGTAAAAAGTGATGAAAATTTTTCAGGCAATAGACAAATGTGCCAAATGTCAGAAAAAATATTGTTACTTTTGCCGATGAATTTCATGCGCTAAAATCTACCATATATGCTATTATAGTTGAGGCGCACGTACGAGATATAGTGCACTGCAAATGAAAATATGTTATGTGGGAGATTGGTTATGAGCAGAGAGCAGCTTTTAGAACTTGAAGATGTGAAGAGAAGTTTACTGGTACAGGCATACCGTATGAAACAGGAGCATCCGCATATGTCGCCGGTTGGAATTGAGATGGAGATGTATTCTGCTTTGATGGCTGAAGTAAAAGAGATCACAACGAGAATCCAGATGAGCGCAGAGGCATAGGTGACAACCAATAAGTTTTTCGGGCAGGCTTTTTCAGAGATGAAAGAACCTGCCTTTATTATGACAGAAAATACGATTTGAGTTTCTGTCAATAGATGATTGAAAAAAGAGGAGAACAACCATGAATTTTGCAGAGAGAAGAAAACAGGTTTTTGAGAAAATGGAGAGACAGTCAGCGTTGATCTTATTTTCCGGGATTGAGAGCCATGTGAGTGCAGATGAATATGCACCATTTGAGGCAGACAGAAACTTTTTTTATCTGACAGGATTAAGAAGAGACCATATGATTCTTTTGATGAAAAAGACATTGAAAGAGGAGCAGGTGATTTTATTTATCGAAGAAGCAGACCCGACACAGGAGCGCTGGTACGGAAGAAAAGTGACAGTGGATGAGGCAAAAGAGATTTCCGGTATCGATAATGTGATGTTTTTAGATTCTTTTGAGGGCGCTGTGAACCGCATGATGGCGAGGGAAGATATCGACAGCCTGTATTTTGACTGTTACAGATATCAGTTTGAGGACATGCCGGATTACAATATGATCAAAGCAAAAGAATTTGCAGAAAAATATCCGGGACATGCAGTGAAAAATATTTCGCAGGTGATCGCAGAACTGCGTATGCAAAAAGACGGGGATGAAGTAGCACTTGTGCGGGAGGCGATCGGCATTACCGATAAAGCATTGCAGTATGTGATGAAACATTTAGAGCCTGGAATGGCAGAATATCAGGCACAGGCTGATTTTGAATACATGATCCGCTATAACGGAGCGGAGGGAACTGCATTCCCTACCATCGCAGGAAGCGGTGCAAACGGAACCATGCTTCACTACGACACAAACCTTGACATTTGTGAGGATGGTTCTTTACTGCTGATGGATCTCGGGGCAAAATACCGCGGATACTGCGCAGATATCACAAGAACTTATCCGGTAAACGGAACATACACAGAGCGCCAGAGACAGGTTTACGACATTGTTTTAGCTGCAAACCGTGAGGTTGCAAAGACTGCAAAACCGGGCATGACGTTAAAAGAGTTAAATGAGATTGCAAAGAAAGTGCTTGCAGCAGGCTGCATGAAACTCGGTCTGATCGAAAAAGAGGACGAGATTGATACTTATTATATGCATGGCGTATCCCATCATCTTGGAATCGATGTGCATGATGTCACAGCGGTTTGCAATGACACATTACAACCGGGTGCCATCATTACTGATGAACCGGGACTCTACATTGACGAATGGGAGATTGGAATCCGTATCGAGGATGATCTTCTGATCACAGAGAACGGCTGTGAGTGTCTCTCAGAGGCAATTATCCGTGATCCGGACGAGATCGAAGCATTTATGAAAGACAGATAGAAATGAGGCAGAAATGAGTTGACCATTTCCGGTCACGATTATATAATAGCAATGGAAATTTTTTAGGAGGTGACATTCATGGACAGTTGTGATAGTGCGGGGCGAAAGAATAAAACCGATGGATTTTCTGAATGCTTTGGCACAGGGCAGATGTCTGTGGGCGTCTGACCTCTGTGATAATAGAATATGCCTTCTGAAACCACCGGTTTACATGCCTATACAATAGAGTGCACGCTTCGCGGACAATCTATTGTCATGAACTATAACAGCAGGAACTTACGCATGCTGCTTGGAAGTAAAGCGGTGGTTTTTTATGCCCTTTTTTCAGGGAGAACAGGAGGCAGAAATGCAAAAAGAAGTATTAAAAGAACCGACTTATGTAGAAGAATTATTAACATTATTCCGAAGCAATCTTGGAAAAGAAGAACTGCTCGAAAAAATCTCCGATTATCATGAGAGCGACATTGCGGATGCAATGGAGCAGATGACACCGGAGGAAAGAAAAAAACTCTATCCATTGCTTGGAGAGGAGTATATTGCGGAAATCCTTTCCTATACCGAGGATGCGGCAGAGTATTTGCAGGAGATCAATCTGGAAAATGCCGCCAGGGTCATTTCGGAGATGGATTCCGATGATGCGGTCGATGTTCTGGAGAATCTGGATGCGGACACTAAGACCAGGATCGTTGATCTGCTGGATGATGATGCGGAAAAAGATGTCAAACTGATTTTATCTTATGAAGATGATGAGATCGGTAGCAAAATGACAACGAATTTTATCGTCATAGGAAAGAATCTGAACATCCGTCAGGCTACGCATGAGCTGATCCGTCAGGCGGGAGAGAACGATAATATCTCAACGATCTATGTAGTAGATGAAAATGAGCAGTATTATGGAGCAATCGACTTAAAAGACCTGATCGTGGCAAGAGATTATCAGGATCTGGACAATCTGATCTCGACTTCCTATCCGTATGTGGGAGCACATGAGAAAATCAGTGAGTGTATCGAACGGTTAAAAGACTACGCAGAGGATTCCATTCCGGTATTGTCAGAGGAAGGAAAAATCTTAGGAGTCATCACAGCTTACGACATCGTGGAAGCCGTGGATGAAGAGATGGGAGAGGACTATGCGAAGTTAGCCGGTCTTACTGCAGAAGAAGATTTGGAGGAGACAACGTTTCAGAGTATGAAAAAACGTCTCCCGTGGCTGATCATCCTGCTGTTTTTGGGAATGGTGGTATCTTCGGTTGTCGGAATTTTTGAGACGGTCGTTGCAGTGATCCCGATTGTGATGTGTTTCCAGTCATTGATTTTAGATATGGCAGGAAATGTTGGAACCCAGTCGCTGGCGGTGACGATCCGTGTGCTGATGGATGAGAATTTAAACCGGAAAGATAAGTTTGGACTGATTTTGAAAGAGATGCGCATTGGTTTTGCAAATGGACTGTTTCTTGGAATTATGGCATTTGTATTTATCGGACTCTATGTGTGTTTCATAAAAGGAAATGCGCTTTCCTATTCGTTTTTGATCTCAGGCTGTGTGGGAGTTTCCTTAATGCTTGCGATGGTGATCTCGAGCCTTGTCGGAACAACGATCCCACTGCTTTTCCATAAGATCAAAGTCGATCCGGCGGTCGCGTCAGGACCACTTATCACAACCGTGAATGATCTGGTAGCAGTGGTCACTTATTATGGACTGGTCTGGCTGTTTATGATCGAATTATTGAAGATTTAACATTTTGTATAGGTAATCTTTACCTTTTCTTTAGAATAATCCATGTGTATTTTAAGAATGAACCGTTATACTCGTTAACAGTAAAAATGTTACAGAGTATAGCGGAGGTCATTCCAAATGAAATATATCACATTTACAATCCCATGTTACAATTCAGAAAATTATATGCGAAGATGTGTGGATTCACTTTTGGTGGGCGGCGAGGATGTCGAGATCCTCATTATTGACGATGGTTCTTCCGACCGGACAGGTGCGATCGCAGATGAATACGAAATGCTTTATCCAAACATTGTAAAAGCGGTGCATAAGCCAAACGGCGGTCATGGTTCCGGTGTGAACAAAGGGCTGGAGCTGGCGCATGGACTTTATTATAAAGTCGTGGATTCCGACGACTGGTTCGACCGTGATGCTTATCTGAAAATGTTAGATAAAATTAAGAGCTTTGAAATTGCCAGCGAGGATGCACAGATCAGGGAAGCAATCTGTGAAAATCGTAACAGAGAAGAAAGTCTGTCAGGAAGCTGTGTTGAGATTCAGCAAAAGGAACAGGAAAAATTCCCAGATCTGATCATCTGTAATTATGTGTACGATCATCTGGATGAGGGAATCCAGAAACCGATGAATTACAGAAATGTATTTCCAACTGAAAAAATGTGCAACTGGAACACAATCGGACATTTTCATCCATCGCAGTATTTGATTATGCATGCACTTATGTTTCAGACGAAAGTATTGAGACAGTCGGGGGTAAAACTGCCGGAGCACACGTTTTATGTGGATAACCTGTTTTCCTATCAGCCGCTTCCGTATGCGAAGAATCTCTACTACATGGATATTGACCTGTATCATTACTACCTTGGAAGGGAAGATCAATCGGTCAACGAGAAAGTCCTGATGAAGCGTATCGATCAGCAGATCCGCGTGACAGAGCTTGTTGCAAAAAGTGTGGATTTAAGAGAAGTGAAAAAAATGTATCCAAAACTGGCCGTTTACATGATGCGCAATATTTCAATCATGTTGTCCATTTCTTCAATCCATCTTCTTCTGATCAAAACAGAGGAGGCGTTCCAGAAACGTAAAAGGATGTGGGAGCAGGTGAAGGATTATGACAGGATACTTTATTACCGGTTAAGATGTTCTACCTTAAGCGGTCTTACTTATCTGCCGGGAAGATTAGGTGGAAAAATCACAGTCGGCGGCTACCGCATGGCAAGAAAAATTTATCAGTTCCAGTGATAAGAAAAAAGTACAGAGGAATAAAGATATGGCACAGATTTATATTGCATTTGTAGATACACCGGGATTTTTTGCCGGAATGATACGGCAGGTCATCAAACAGAAGTACATTCATGTGGTTCTTTCGATGGATGCGGAACTTGAGGAGGCATACAGTGTGGGACGCAGAAATCCTGCGGTTCCGCTGTTTGCCGGATTTGAAAAAGAGGATAAAAGAAAAATCTTAACGGTGTTTCCAACGGCTGATTATATGGTGTGTAGTATTGAGTGTTCGCTTGTACAAAAGGAGGCAATCCGTCAGGAACTGCATCTGGCTATGCAGGAAAGATTTCATTATCATTATGCAGTTGCAGGATTACCATTTATTTTGTGGAACATTCCATTTTACCAGGAAAACCATTACACCTGTTCTTCCTACGTGGCACGGGTATTAGAGAAGTACGGCGTCTGTCATTGGGAAAAACATTTTTCCCTTGTGACACCAAAGGATTTCATGGAAAAATTTGGACGGAAACGGATTTTTGAAGGAAGTTTGAGAGAATTAGTGGAAATGTCTGTGCAGGAAGAAACGGTTTGTGCTGTTGAAAAAATTGCGTAACAGTTCTGTCCAAAAAAGAGGAAAGGTGGCTACGTGGATATGAAAAAGAAAATCTTGCAGACAGTCTTATTTCTTGGGATTATGTTTTTGACTTTTTATACGTTACTCCATGGACAGAATCTGTCAGAAATTTATCAGGCAGTAAAAAATATGTCAGTTCCGTACCTGATTGCAGCGGCAGGACTGGCGTTATTTTTTGTCTGCGCAGAGGGCAGCATGATCTGGTATCTGCTCACATCCATGCGAAAAAAAACAGACAGTCAGACAACCGTTCTCTGTGTTGTTGGAAAAGAAAAGGTATGTTCTCTGTGGCGTTGTATCCAATATTCGTTTATTGGATTTTTTTATTCGGGCATCACACCATCCGCAACAGGTGGGCAGCCGGTGCAGCTTTATTATATGAACAAAGATGGAAACAAAGGTTCTGACAGTACCATAGTGCTTATGACGGTGGCAGTAATTTATAAATTTGTGTTGGTAGTTTTAGGTGTCGGAATGTTACTTTTTTGCGGCGGCGCATTGAAAACAGAGCTGCAGTCCTTTTTTTCATTATATTTGCTGGGGCTTGCGCTGAACACGGTTGCCGTTGCAGTTGTACTTGCCGCAATGCTTTTTCCACAGTGGATGATTGTCGTTTGGACGTGGGTGGAAAAGCAGTTTATCCGGCTCGACATCTGGAAAGCAAATCCACAGCGCATGGATAAGGTGCAGACATTTACGGGAAACTATAGAAATGCCGTGGATTGGCTGAAGCAGCATCCGGGAAAATTAATAGTGGTCATCGCCGTGACGTTTTTGCAGAGGTGTAGTGTATTTCTGCTAACTTATATGGTATATCTCGGACTTGGACAGGCGGGGACTTCCATACAGGAGGTAGTTCTATTACAGGCATCGGTCTACATTGCGGTGGATATGCTTCCGCTGCCGGGAGCGCAGGGAATCACCGAACTGATGTATCGGTCAGTCTTTGCACCGGTATTTTCTAAGGGCAGTCTGATCCCATCCATGCTGATCAGCAGGGGACTGAACTTCTATTTTCTTTTGTTGGCAGGAGCCGGGGTTACGGCTGCAAACCATTTTCTTGTAAAAAAGAAGATTTAAACTCTATTTGTAGGACATGGAGCAGCTCTTATGGCGGAAAAATAAAGATTTGGTAAAGAAAGTATAAAAGATTCGGGAATATATTTTTTTCAAAAAAAGAATGTGTTAAAATAGAAAGCAATTTATGGAAAATAATCTATGGAAAAGATTTTTGATCGAGAGGAAAAAGAGAAGTTATGAGCAATTTCAGGACAAAATATTTAAAAATTGCATGCAATCTGCTTTGGGCAGTGTTTTTGTTGATTTTTGTGTTCGCATTTCTTCCAAAATTGCTGATCTATTTTATGCCGTTTGTGGTGGGAATGATTTTTGCGATGATTGCAAATCCGATGGTGAAGTTTCTGGAGAAACGGATCAAAATTAACCGGAAATATGGTTCGGTCATCATGATCGTGCTGGTCATCGGACTGGTAGTGCTGGCCTGCTATGGCGCAGGGGCAGTCCTTGCGAAAGGAATCGGAGCATTTATGGCGTATCTGCCAACGATGTCTGCCAATGCCGGAACCGAATTTTCCGAGGCAATCAATCAGCTGCAGCAGCTGCTGGAAAAACTGCCATTTACGCAGAATGTGGATTTAAGCGCCATCGGAACTGCAATTCAGGATTTTTTGACAAATTTTGTGTCCAGCTCAGATTCTGCAACGCTTGGGGCAATCGGAGAATTTGCGAAAAGCCTGCCGGATACGATCGTTGGCATAGTCGTAGGACTGCTTGCAGCATATTTTTTTATTGCAGATAAAGACAAACTGATCACCGGGGTGGAGAAACATTTATCTGCCGGATTTCTTGCAAAAACAGAACGCATCTATAAACAGCTTGTGCATGCGGTAGGAGGCTATTTTAAAGCACAGTTTAAGATCATGGGCGTTATTTATGTCATTCTTCTGATCGGCCTTTTGATCCTCCGGGTAGATTTTGCATGGCTGATCGCCTTTGGCATTGCGTTTCTGGATATGCTTCCGGTGTTTGGAACGGGAACAGTGCTCTGTCCGTGGGCGGTTATCAAACTTTTTACCGGAGATTACAAGATGGCGGTTGGCATGATCGTTTTATATGTGGTCTCTCTTGTCGTGCACCAGATCGTACAGCCGAAGCTGATCGGCGATTCCGTAGGACTTGATCCGTTTGCATCGCTGTTATTCATGTTCATCGGTTACAGGGTTGGCAGTGTTGTGGGGATGATCCTTGCAATCCCGGTCGGTATGATCCTGATCAATCTGTATGAGGCGGGCGCATTCGATACACTGGTCTGGTGCGTTCGGGAAGTCGTGAATGATTTCAATAACTTCCGCAAGGTTGGCGGAGAGAAGAAATAAGAGCAGTGCGATTGGATTTTTTCAATCGCACTGCTCCTATTTTCGATTGAGGTTAAATCTGAAGCCAATACATCCGGTAAAAGTCTCAAAAAGTTTAAAGAACTGTTCTCGGATAAAAGGATAGATTTATTGATACCAGAATTATATATGATACGGTAGAAATGGCACATAAGCACAAAAATTATGAACTTCTTTATATGCTTGATGGTTCCTTTAATTTATTTATGGAAGGTACACATTCCGGCGGTACTTGGAAATGATGTATTTGTACATTTTTCGTCCTTAAAAGTGCTACGTAAATACATATTTACGTCCTTAATAATGTTGACACCAGCAGGGTACAATTTTATAATGCAGATATATGGAAATAATTTAATGGATGCTTATAGAATATAGGAGTTGGAGGAAGGCTCATGGAACGATTTGCATTATCACGAATGAAAGAATGGAAAGAAAATGAAAATAGAAAACCATTGATTATCCGCGGGGCAAGACAGGTCGGAAAAACATGGATCATGAAGACATTTGGTCAACAGTATTTTGAGAAGACAGCCTATGTTAATTTTGATAATAATGCCCGTATGAAACAGGTATTCGAAGGAGATTTAGACATTGAAAGACTGGTTTTATCGATCAGTGCTGAGACAGGAGTTTCTATTGAGGCAGAGAATACGCTGATCATTTTCGACGAAGTTCAGGAAGTACCAAAAGCACTTACATCATTAAAGTATTTTTATGAAAATGCACCTCAGTATGCAATTGTTGCAGCAGAATCACTTCTTGGAGTTGCATTACACCAAGGTACGTCATTTCCAGTTGGGAAGGTAGATTTTCTTGATTTGTATCCGCTTAATTTCAGGGAATTTTTGTGCGCAATGGGAGAGAAACAATTTGTTTCCATGTTAGACAGTTGTGATACGCAGATGGTAACAGTGTTCAAAACAAAATATATAGAACGTTTAAGGGAATACTATTTTGTAGGTGGGATGCCAGAGGTGGTAAAAGATTTTTCGGAAAAAAAGGATTATAATCGTGTTCGTGCGATTCAGAAAAATCTTATTAACTATTATCAGCAGGATTTTTCAAAACATGCTGAAATAAAGCTTGTTCCAAGACTGAATCTTGTGTGGAATTCGATTCCGATGCAGCTTGCAAAAGAGAATAAAAAATATATTTACGGACAGGTACGTGAGGGGAGCCGGGCAAAGGATTTTGAACTGGCAATTCAATGGTTATTGGATTGCGGATTGATTCATAAAGTACAGCGGATTCAAAAACCGGATCTTCCATTGAAAGCATATATTGATTTTGATGCTTTTAAGCTTTTTTTAGTGGATATTGGATTGCTCATAGCGATGACAGATCTGGATGCAAAAGTGATTATAGAAGGAAATAAGATTTTTACAGAATTTAAGGGATCATTGACAGAGCAGTATATATTGCAGCAGTTAATATCAGATGTCGGAGTGATACCTTACTATTATTCAACGCAAAATTCCAAGGGAGAGATTGATTTTTTAGTTCAGGGAAAAACATCTGTTATTCCAATTGAAGTGAAAGCGGAAGAAAATCTGAAAGCAAAGAGTTTGAAAGCTTTTTGTGAAAAGTATCAACCATCTTATGCAGTCCGGACATCAATGTCGGATTATAGAGAGCAGGATTGGATGACGAATATTCCTCTTTATGCAATTAAGTGGATAGAAAATTATGTCAACCAATAAAATAAAAAGAAGATAAAAACCAGGACACATACCAGATAATGCGTAATAGCATCAGAGGTATGTGTCCTTTTTTAGGTAAATATAGTTTTTACAGTAATTCCATATTAATGGATTTTTCCGTAAATCCGTAATTACAGTACATCTCGTAGGCAGCTTTATTTTTTGCATTCACCTGAAGTTCAATGCCGTCAAGATTTTTTTCTGCTTTTATCTCTTTTACTTTTTCAAAGAAAAGATGTCCGACACCCATGCCGCGGTAAGGTTCGTCAACCGCCATTGTGTCGATAAAAACAATGTCCCGTGTCACCTGTGCAGGAGATTCAATATGCCGGAAGATAAGTTCTAAAATTCCGATCACATTTCCTTCATTTTCTGCAATATAGAAAGTATCGCCTTTTACGATTTCCTCAAATACTGCCTTTGGCAGAAGCGCATCATTGGGTTTGTAAATATCGGGACGCCAGTTTATATGAAGTGCCTGCCCCTGATTTAAGATGCGGACGACGGAGTCATAGTCGCTCATTTGTGCATTTCTTATGATACAGTTCATTATTTTACGATTACTTTCACAAATTTCTTTTTACCACGTTTTACAACAAGTCCATCTGCGCCGAAGGAATCTGCATTGTAAGCGGTCCTGATATCGGTTACTTTCTCGTCTGCAACTGAGACACCGCCCTGTTCTACGGCACGTCTTGCGTCGGAACGGGATGGAGCGAGCTCTGTTTTTACGAGAAGAGACAGGATATCCATATCGCCGTCTGCAAAATCAGCAGAGGATAACTCTACCGTTGGCATATGTGCGGAATCTCCGCCACCGGCAAAAAGTGCGTGGGAAGCTTCTCTTGCTTTGTTTGCCTCCTCTTCCCCGTGAACTAATTTGGTCAGTTCGAATGCAAGGATTTCTTTTGCCTGATTGAGCTGTGCACCTTCCCAGCTTTCCATTGCATCGATCTCCTCTAATGGAAGGAAAGTCAGCATACGGATGCATTTTAATACGTCAGAGTCTGCAACGTTTCTCCAGTACTGGAAGAAGTCGAATGGAGAAGTTTTCTCAGGATCAAGCCATACTGCGCCGGACTGGGTTTTTCCCATTTTTTTGCCTTCGGAATTTAAAAGAAGGTTGATAGTCATAGCGTAAGCGTCTTTTCCGAGTTTACGGCGGATCAGCTCAGTACCTCCTAACATGTTGCTCCACTGGTCATCGCCGCCGAACTCCATGTTGCAGCCGTATTTCTGGTATAAGGTGTAGAAATCGTAGCTCTGCATGATCATGTAGTTGAACTCCAGGAAACTTAAGCCTTTCTCCATACGCTGTTTGTAGCACTCAGCAGTGAGCATACGGTTTACAGAGAAATGAGCGCCAACTTCACGGAGAACATCAATGTAATTTAAGTCCATCAGCCAGTCAGCGTTATTTACCATCAATGCTTTTCCTTCAGAAAAATCGATAAAACGGCTCATCTGTTTCTTGAAGCAGTCACAGTTGTGCTGGATCGTTTCCGGTGTCATCATCTGACGCATGTCGGTACGTCCGGACGGGTCACCGATCATTGCGGTACCGCCACCGATTAAAGCGATTGGTTTGTTTCCTGCCATCTGGAGACGTTTCATTAGGCAGAGTGCCATGAAATGTCCTACGTGAAGGCTGTCTGCTGTCGGATCAAATCCGATATAAAAAGTTGCTTTTCCGTTGTTGATCAAATCTTTGATCTCTTCTTCGTCTGTTACCTGCGCAATCAGTCCGCGGGCAACTAATTCGTCGTATAATGTCATTTTATTAGGTTCCTTTCTTTTTTTGAGTGAACGATTAAAATCCGCAGTGCCCACTCGAGAGCGAAGCTCTCTCGTTCGCGGGCTTCGCCCTATCGTCTAAGAAAATCACAAAATGCATTGTGCAAGCACAGCATTTTGTTCTTTCCTCAGACGGCACTGCTCATTTAATACGCGCAAAAACCCCCGTCCTAATAAAAGGACGAGGGTTAAACTCGTGTTACCACCTTAATTCATAAGCAGCTCACACTGCTTACCTTCGTGAGTGTCCGACAACACTCCGGCGCGGTTAACGTGCGCCACTACGTCACAGCCTACTATTGCAAGATTATCAAATATCAAAAACAAATTCGGTGTGAAGCTCGGGGATGTATTCGAATTAAGATTCCGATGCGCCTCTCATCAGCCGGCAGCTTTCTGTATCTTCCGCTTAACTGTACTTCTTCCCGTCAAAGCCTGTGTTCTGCTTCAATTAACGCTATTATAAGCACGAAAAAAATGATTTGTCAAGTGAAATAATCTCTGTCCAGCGATGAGGAATAATAATATTTATTCCTCATCGCTGACAACAGAATAAAGCACTTGAGAATATTGAAAAGTTCGCTTGAAATCAAGGTTTACAGACATTTTTCTTCAAAGAAAAGGTATCGCAGAATACCGCAAAATATCGTAACAGATTTTTAGAATGGAGTAAATTTGGAGTAAAAGTTGAAAGAAAATGGAGTAAATATTTCAAAGATGTAATGAGAAATGGCGTAGGTAGTGGTAACATTATCTACGTCATTTTTAAAAATTAAAAAAATGTGTAACGAAAAATATATGTAAAGTACATATAGAGAGATGAGCAAAACGAATTGATTCAAAAGTTGGATTTGGCAGTTAGCTTTTGTAAATCGGAAAGAATGGGAATTTATGACATAGCAAAGCTGACGTAAGTCCAGAACCTACGCAAATGGG
>OLQN01001487.1_pt1 | contig 17647 bp, 14 predicted proteins | sample 1673181 | NCBI WGS metagenome assembly OLQN01 (sample SAMEA3136763, study PRJEB25190) | human gut metagenome | biome: human gut; feature: human-associated habitat; material: faeces | place: Austria | collected 2013
CCGCTCTTTAATGATGCCGATGATGACCTCATCGGGTACCAGGTGGCCTTCGTCCATATAGGTCTTGGCCTTCATTCCCGTCGGCGTACCCTCTTGGATGGCCGCGCGCAGAATGTTACCGGTGGAAATCGCGGGGATTCCTAACTCGCGGGAGATGACAGCGGCCTGCGTGCCTTTGCCAGCGCCCGGAGCGCCCAATAAAATCAGTTTCATAGAAACGCCTCTCTTACTCGAGGAAGCCCTTGTACTGGCGCATCATCATCTGAGACTCCAGCGCACGGACCGTCTCAAGAGCAACACCGACAACGATGATGACCGAGGTACCGCCGATGGCGAGGCCGGAGTTGCCCAGCAGTTTGCCGGCGATCAGCGGGCAGATGGCCACGATGCCGAGGTAGATGGCGCCGAAAAGGGTGACCTTGTTGAGAACCTTGGCAATGAAGTCAGACGTGGGCTTGCCCGGACGGAAGCCGGGGATGAAGCCGCCGTTGCGCTTGAGGTTGTTGGAGATCTCAACGGGGTTAAACTGAATGGTAGCGTAGAAATAGCTGAAGCCGATGATCATCAGGAAGTAGACAATCAGATACAGCACAGACTTGGTGTCGATCGCGTTGTAGATGCTGCGGCCAACGGTGCCCTCCTCGGGAATGCCGACGAAAGCCCAGATGGTGGCGGGCAGGGACGCGATGGTCTGCGCGAAGATGATGGGCAGAACGCCGGACATGTTCACCTTCATGGGAAGGGTAGATGCCTGGCCGCCGTACATCTTACGGCCCACCTGGCGCTTGGCATACTGCACGGGGATGCGGCGCTCGGCGCCGTTGACCCAGGTGACCAGAACGATCAGAGCGAGGATGCCGAGCACCACCAGCACGACGGCCCACCACTTCGTGGGGTTGCTGACGATGTAGCTGTGGCCGCTGCTGACCATAGAGGGCACGCGGGACAGAATGCCTGCGAACAGGATGATGGAGATACCGTTGCCGATACCGAACTCGGTGATCTGCTCGCCCATCCACATGACGAAGGAAGAACCTGCAACAAAGGAAACGATGATCACAGAAAAAAATACAGCGAAAACGATCATTAATGATAAGATAGAAATGACCAATGAGGTTCGTGTAGATATCGAGCTGCCAAAAGAAAATGGAGATACGCCGGGTCTTTTGATCAGGAAAGAGACAAAACAATATGAATATCAGGCAAAAGATGAGATCACCTATAAGGTAACAGTGAAAAATCAAAACGAAAAAGCAAAGACAGCTTATTTTACGATTCAGGATACATCCTTTGCAAGTGTGATGGATATGAAGTTACAGGACATAAAAATCAGTGGTCTTGATAAGGAGGATTACATATTACAGACAGAAAATAATGGATTTATTTTGAAGTCAAAAGGTGATTATGCCCTTCCATATGGACAGACGATCGAGATCACATATACAGTAAAAAGTGGAGTCCTTACAAATGGAAAAGTGATCGATAATACTGCATCTGCATGGGCAGCAGGAATTCCAGAAACAAAGGCATCAAGGCAGGTGTATATCAACTCGCCAAAAAATAATGTGATAAAATCAGCTCCAGTACAGCTTTATAAAAAAGGAGATCATGTAACTTATCAGGCAGTGATCACCAATCCAAATCCGGGAACTTTTATGAGAAATGTGGAGATTCAGGATGAACTTCAGGCAGAAGGGATCAAGATTATACCAGGAACCGTAGCGGTTATATCTGGTGGCAAAAACATTGCATCTGAGTGTAAGATCACATTTGATCCAAGTGGAAGAAGTTATGAGATCATAACACCACTTGCACTGAAAAATGGTACGATTCCAGCAATGGGTTCGGAAGAAGGAAAGAAAACAGGCTCTTATGAAGATCTTCGCATGACGGATAAGATAGAGATCACTTATCAGGCAGTGATCGAAGAAGATGGACTCGAAGGACAGGAAGTAAAGAATATCATGCACGTTGCTGCGACAAAAAACAGCAATGGAGATCTGATCCGGGAAGACAAAGAGATTCCGTCAGGAAGTGGGATGGCAGATGAGACGATCAAGGTAAAAGCACCAAAACTGCAGATCACAAAACAGTCAGATAAAAAGGTTTATGCAGTAGGAGAAACTGGATATTATAAACTTCATATCACACAAGGAAAAGAAGGAATGACAGCACAGAATGTAAAAGTCGTGGATGAGTTCGAAAAAGAAGGTATGAAGGTTCAGAAGATTGAAGTAAAACTTAATGAAAAAGATATTACAGCGGATTGCAAGATTGATGCGAAAGACCATCAGTTTACGATTGAAACAGGAAAAGATCTTGGTGAAAATGATGTGATGACGGTAGCTTATCAGGTTGTATTTGAAAAGAGGATTGAAGGAGCCGTGAAGAATACAGCAGTTGCAGGAAGTGATAATACAGAAGATGATCAGGATGAAAATACAGTTGTTGTAAAACCGCCGGTGTTAAAGATTGAAAAAAGCACTGCTCATAAGTCTTACAAAGAAGGACAAAGCGGAGAATATAAGATCCGTGTGACACAGAGAAATGAGAATATGACAGCACATCAGGTAGTCGTAGAAGATCATTTTGAACAAGAAGGAATGGAGATTTCACAGATCCGTGTAAAATACAATGGGGAAGATATCACCAAGCAATGTGAGATCATAAGAAATGAGAATCTTAGGAAATTTAAGATCATCACAGGAAAAGATGTTAGTGACAAAGATGAACTTCTGGTAGTATATCAGACAGTATTTAAGAAGATGATCACAGGAGATATCAAAAACATTGCGGAAAGCTATAGTGATGATGCAGATAAAGTCAGAGATGATCAGGTGGTAGTGATGGAAGCTGTACAGCCAGCATTGATGATCACAAAGAAGGTTGATAAAACAACATACAAAGTTGGTGATATTTGTGAGTATCAGCTGGTTGTTACGCAGACGATCAAAGATGCGATCGCAAAAAATATTGTGATTGAAGATCAGCTTTCAAGAAATGGAGCTAAGGTGATCAAGAACAGCATTAAGATTTATGCACCAGACGGGTCAGATATTACTAGACAGTGTACGATCACTGCAGGAGAAAATAAGTATGTCATCGAGACAGGAAAGAATTTATCTTATGATGAATCCATAAAAGTATTGTATCAGGTAAAACTAAAAGAAGCATCACTTTCTGGAAAGACATTAAAAAATACAGCGACAGGAAAAGCAGATTTTGTCAAACCAGTCAGTGCAGTACGTTTAGTGAAGATTAAAAAAGAATCAAAATCAACAGTGACAACGGCAAATAAAGCAGATCGATCCAATACTTCTGAATATAAAAGATCACCAGGAGCGAGGGATGTCGCGAGTACACCAAAAACAGGAGATTCCTTCGATGAGAAATGGATTTTTGCGTTGTTGGCAGCATCTTTAGGTGGAAGTTTTATATATTTGAAAAAGAAGAAAAAACACTAGTGATTCTAGGGACAAAGCCTTTACGAAACACTGAGGATAAGGTACAATGAAAGAAAATGTTGGGAGTGAGCGTATATGGCAAAAGATTTTTTCGGACGTCTGGAAGAAACGATTCAGACCACAGGGAAAGCAGCGGCTCAGAAAGCTAAAGAAGTCGCAGATTCCGCAAAAAGACACAATGATCTAAGAGTCGCTAAGAGAGATTTAAATGATCTGTACCGTCAGGTGGGAGAGAAGTATTTTGAAGAACATATGGATTACCCACAGGCAGAGTATATTGATCTGTTTAATCTGATCGAGAAGCTTCGTGGAGATATCGAAATCCTGAAGCAGGAGATCGACGGAGGAGACGACGAAGCAGCGGAAGAAGAGGATATCGAAGATATCGAGGAATAAACCATTAACAAACACAACAAAACGGTGAAAGAAGCTTGTAAAGATTTATCTTTATGAGCTTCTTTTCATTTAGGAGGAATTTATGATAGATACAATTGGAATGACAGATATTGGGAATGGAAGACCATCCAATCAGGATGCTTATCTGTTGCGTCAGAAGGAAAAGAACGGAAAGCTTTATCTGCTCGCAGTCGTCTGTGACGGTATGGGAGGTTTGAAAAAAGGAGAGATTGCCAGTCATTATATCGTGGAAGTATTAAAACAATGGTTTGACGAAACGTTGTTTGATGGATTAGAAACCATGGGAATCGATATGATCGAGCAGAATCTGATCGATCTGATCCGCAGGATCAACCAGAATCTTTTGTTAATGAGCCGGCGGATGGAGGAAACAAAATCCATGGGAAGCACATTAACCTTATTGTTTGTTGAAGAACATGAATTTTTTGTCTTAAATGTCGGGGATTCGAGAACTTACTGGTTTGACAGGAACCGTAAATTTGTAACGACAGATCACACTCTGGCAGAGTTGGAACTGCGTGCTGGACATCTCACAAAAGAACAGGCAAAAAAAGATCCGAGAAGACATATCCTGATCCAGTGTGTAGGTGTGACAAAAGATATCCGGATTGACTGTTACAAAGGCAGATTAAATCCAGGAATGGAGTTTTTATTATGTACCGATGGTTTTTATGGACTGCTTGAGGAAGAAGAAATCTATCAGGTAGAGGCATCAAAAGAACAGATCAAAGAATGGGTGCAGAAATGTTTTCAGAAAGTAAAAAGAAGAGGAGAATTAGACAATCTGTCCTGTGTGATCGTCAAAGTTCCGAACAAGAAATAGGAAAGATTTATCACCAACGTTATCAAGTCCGAAAAATGCTTGGAGAAGGCGGAATGGGTAAAGTTTTTCTTGCACTGGATCAAAAGACAGGAAAAGAGGTTGCTGTGAAGATCGTAAAGGATCAAAAACAGTGGGAAAGGGAGAGGGTGATCTTGCAAAAATTAAAACATACCAAAGGTGTGCCGGAATTATTTTTTGCAGGAAAGGAAAAAGAACTTTTTCTGGTGATGGAATATATCCTTGGAAATTCGTTGAAACGATATGGCAGAATCTGTGGAAAACTTTATAAAAAGAAAAGTTTATTGTGGATGATCAAGATCTGTAAAGTGCTGAATAAGATTCATGAACAAGGAATCATTCATATGGACCTGAAACCGGAAAATATCATGCTAGATCGATCTGGAAATATATATTTGATCGATTTTGGAGCAGCATTGTTTGTGGGAGAAAAATTAAGTGGATATGGAACCAAAAACTATGCATCAAAAAAACAGGCAAAGACAGAGGAGAGAGCAGACGTTTATTTTGATATATATAGTTTAGGAAAAACAATGGAATCTTTATTGAAAGCAACAGATGCTGTCCAAAAGATCATAGAAAAATGTCTGATCGATGACGATGCAAAAAGATATCACAATACAAGGCAGATTCAGGCAGATCTTGAGAGAATCTTGAGGATCTGTCATATGAAGAAAGGGTTCATGGTGGTGATTGTTGTTTTTGGTATCCAGAATCTTTGGAATCAGACGCAGAGGCAAGAGCAAAGAGAGAAAGAAGTCATGCTACAGAAAAAGTCTCAAAGAGAGATAAAAAAGGCAATGGCTTATTTTTATGGAACGGATCAGATACAAAAGAATCCACAATTAGCGCGAGAGTATCTTGAAAGATGTAGAGGGACGAAAAAGAATGTGACGTCATATTTGGTGCTTTTAGATGTTTTAGATGGCAAGAGAAATGATATAAGTGCGGAAAAACTTATGAAGATCGTACAGGACTGCCAGATTGATGTGCATGATTTCTGGTCGGCATATTTTTATCTGCATTTCTATACGGTTAATACAGCCAAACTGTCAGATAATGTATGGAAAGAAGCGGAAAAAATGTTAGAACAGATACAAAAATATACACAAAAGGAAGAATATCAGAAATTAGTGGAAGCAGACCGGATCGATCTATATGAAAGAGAAGCAGAAAAAGGAGATGATAGAAAGTTTTTAGAGGAAACAGACCGGGTTTTCAAAGAAAATCTTAAAGGTGATCCTGCATGGAAACTGTATGAAAGAAAGCTTGTTTATCTGGAATCAAAACAGCCAGATATCAGCAGGGAGTTTGAACGATTTCTAAAGAAATATCCAAAAGTTATGGATGCCTATGTGGAGTATAGTATTTATTTATGCAGGAACAATAAAATGACACAGGCACAAAGGATCTATCGGGAAGGTAGAAAACAGACAGGAATGACAAGCAAAAGAGCAGAGGAATTGAGGAGGAAACTTGGGTTATGATCAGAAAATATAAGATATATATCATCATGGGAATCACAGTACTTCTTCTTTTTATGGTTTTACCGGTCGATACGAAGGGAGATTGGGAAATCCCTTGGGATATTACTCTGGAAGGAGAAGGGAATGATCCGGAATTTCGAAGCAGTACGGTGATGGAAATATTTCTAAAAAATGGGACAGTACCAAAGGATATTACGATTTTCGTGAATCAACAGAAAATAAATCCGATCTGGGATTACGAACAAAGTACACAGATTATTTTTCAGGAAGAAGGAATTTATAAGGTTCATATTGTTCATAAAAACGGATATGAAGAAATAAGGCGGGTCACAGTTGAATTAAATAATCCAACAACAGCCAAGATCACAGCGGGAGCATATACTCCAGGAGCATGGAGCAAAAAGAATGTGGTATTGGAGGCTTATGGAGCCAAAGCAGTTTCTGATATTCGATTTTATGAATATAAAATAGGACAAGATGAATGGAAGCAGATGAAAAATAACAAGTTAGAGATCAACAAAGATTTTGATGATATCGTTTATATCAGGGCAGTTTCGAAGGCTGGAAGAGAAGGAGCACTCAGTCAGATTCCAGTGAGAGTATGGAAACAAAAACCAGAACTTGCAAAGATCCAATGTGATCAGGAATCTATTGGTGGATGGTATCCGAAAATTCCTGTTTTCTCATATGATCTGAAGGAAAAAGAAGGACCACAGGTGCATCTTTATGCGCAGCTTACAGATTTGAGGACAAAAGAAATTCTGACAGGAATCGATCAGATTCCTGGGATCAGGAAGGATGGAAGATATCAGCTTGATATCTATACGAAAGATGAATCAGGGAATCGATCAGAACAACTCTATCAGACGACTTGTTTTGTGGATACAAATAATCCTGAGATTTTTGTCCGGTATCAAAATCAAAAGTCAGAAATTTTAAAATACCAGAAAGCTCAGATCATAGTGAAGGATGAAAATCTGAAAAAGGGAAATACGATCTTAAGAACATCGGGGAAACAGGTAAGGCCATGGAAGCTGGAAGGCGATCATTATGAAACAGAAGTAATATTTTCAAAGGATGGAAAACAGACATTATCTGTTCAGGCAGAAGATCTGGCAGGAAACAAGACGATCATACAGGAAAAGTCGTTTATCATTGATACACAAAAGCCAAAGATTAAAATTCAAGGAATTGATAATGGAAGATCCTATTCAAAGCCTGTAAAAATCCAAGTAGATGTGAAAGATCAAAATCTGAATCCAGATAAGACATATATTTATCTTAACGGAAAGCGGAAAACTTCCACTGTGATCAAAGAGGATGGATATTATACCATTGATGTGGAAACAGAAGATCTTGCCGGCAATCAAAATAGGTGCAGCAGAAAATTTACTGTCAATCAGAAAGGCATACAGATTCATTTTTTGCAGGAAGATTTAAAGGAAAAACAGATATCAACAAAAAATCTGAAGCCAGGATTTCGCATTGAAAGCCTGGAACCAGTGCAGGTAATGGCATTTCTTGTGAATGGGCAAAAAAAAGAATATCAATGGAAAGAAGATAAAGTTTATATAAAAGATCCTATCACAGAAAATGGAAAATGTAGTGTCAGTCTGCATGTAAAAGACAGTGCCGGAAATGAAAAAACAAGTGAAGAAATACAGTTTTTTTATGACACACAAAAACCGGTGATCAAAATAGAAGGGCTTGATCAGAAATCTGAATGTGAATATGGAAAACAGATCAGTATCCTTCTGGAAAATAAAACAGATCAGTGGGAGAAGGTTATTTTGGATGGGAAAGAACAAAAACTGGAACATCATAAGATCACATGGAAAGAATTGGATCCTGGTAAGCATGTTCTTCATTTGAAAGCAGTGGATCAGGCAGGAAATGAAACTGATCAAAGGATTACATTTAAGATCACAAAAGTCCTTCCAAAAGCAGTGAAACAAATTGTGACAAAACAAGAAAAAATACCATCAAAAAAAGACGCAAAAAAACAAAAACATTCAAATTTATGGCTTTTATTTCTTACAGGAACAGGCATTTTCATATCTGTAAAAATGTTTTGTAGTTATAGGAAATCCAGGCATTCTTGAATCTTTTTCATTCTATGTTATAATAAAGGTTACGTATATAATTCAATCAAATGGAGGAATGGATATTATGGCAGAAGAAGTAAAAGAAACAAGAGAAGATTTCGAAGCACAGTTAGAAGAATCTTTAAATAAAGCATCAACAAATGAAGATGCAGTATGGAACCGTTTAGAGCAGATGAAAGAAGATGGTGATGTTCTGGCATTGACAGTTGGAGGTGTTGTAAACGGTGGAGTTATCGTTTATGTCGAAGGAATCCGTGGATTTATTCCAGCATCTTTATTATCAACAAAATATGTAGAAGATCTGAACGTATGGTTACAGAAAGATGTGGAAGCAAAGATCATCACAGTAGAACCAGAAGAACAGAGACTTGTCCTATCTGCAAAAGCTGTTGAGAAGGAAAAAGAAAGAAAAGAACGCGAGAATAAGATCAATGAATTAAAAGTTGGTACAGTTGTAGAAGGTACAGTTGAAAATATCATGCCATATGGAGCATTTGTTGATATCGGTGATGGAATCAGTGGATTAGTTCATATTTCACAGTTAAGCCAGAAGAGAGTAAAATCTCCAGAGGAAGTTGTGAAAGAAGGAGATGCTGTTACAGTTAAGATCATTAAAGTCGCAAATGGAAAAGTAAGTTTAAGTATCAAAGCATTAGAAGACGATAAAGAAGCAGCTAAGAAAGCAGAAGAAACTGGTGTGGAATACACAGAAGATGCAGCTGGAACAAGTCTTGGTGACTTACTTGCAAATATCAAATTATAGGAAGGAACATATATGGCAGGATCAGGTTTTGGCACAAATTTTCGAATTACAACATGGGGGGAAACTCATGGTGCAGGCGTAGGTGTCGTGGTAGATGGATGTCCGGCTGGATTACCTCTTGAAAGAGAAGATGTACAGAAATATCTGGACCGCAGAAAACCAGGGCAGTCAAAATATACAACACAGAGAAAAGAAGGAGATCAGGTAGAGATCCTTTCTGGTATCTTCGAAGGAAGAACAACAGGGACTCCAATCTCCATGGTTGTATATAACAAGGATCAGAGGTCTAAAGATTACAGCAATATCAAAGATATTTACCGTCCAGGACATGCGGATTTTACATTTGACATGAAATATGGATTCAGAGATTACCGCGGTGGCGGCAGATCTTCTGGACGAGAGACGATCGGACGTGTAGCAGCAGGAGCCGTAGCAGCGAAAGTTTTGAAAGAATTAGGAATTGAGATCAAAGCTTATGCAAAAGCGATCGCAGGAATTGAAGTATCTAAGGATCATTTTGACCTTGCGGAGATGAATAACAATCCGTTTAACATGCCAGATAAAGAGGCAGCAAAACTTGTACAGGAGAAAGCAGACCAGATGATCAAAGAGATGGATTCCATCGGTGGTATCATTGAATGCCAGATTACAGGAATGCCAGTTGGAATCGGGGAAACCGTTTTTGATAAACTGGATGCAGAACTTTCGAAAGCCATTATGTCCATTGGATCAGTAAAAGGCTTCGAGATCGGAGATGGATTTGAGGCTGCCAACCTGCGAGGGTCAGAGAATAATGATGATTTTATCTGTGTTGATGGGAAGGTAGCAAAAGAGACAAATCATTCTGGAGGAGTTCTTGGAGGAATGAGTGATGGAAGTACGATCGTATTCCGTGCAGCCATCAAACCGACACCATCGATCGCACAGACACAGAAGACAGTCAATCGTGATCTTGATAATGTAGAGATTGAAATTCATGGCCGTCATGATCCAATGATCGTGCCAAGAGCTGTAGTTGTGGTAGAATCAATGGCAGCTGTTACGATTCTTGATGGAGTTTTAAAGAATCTTGGTGCAACAATGGATAATATTAAGAAAATTTATGGTGAATAAGAATGTATGAATTAATCAAAAAAGACGGAAGAGCAAAAAGAGGCCGTTTAACAACGGTCCATGGTGTGATCGAAACACCAGTATTTATGAATGTCGGAACTGTGGCAGCGATCAAAGGTGCAGTCAGTACAGATGATCTCAAGGATATTGGAACACAGGTGGAGTTATCTAATACATATCATCTGCATGTAAGAACAGGAGATAAGCTGATCAAGGAATTTGGAGGGCTGCATAAGTTTATGCACTGGGACCGCCCAATCCTTACAGATTCTGGCGGATTTCAGGTATTTTCATTGGCGAAGCTTCGAAAGATCAAAGAAGAAGGCGTTTCTTTTGCTTCTCATATTGATGGAAGAAAGATTTTCATGGGACCAGAAGAAAGTATGCAGATCCAGTCAAACTTAGGATCAACGATCGCGATGGCATTTGACGAATGTCCGCCACATCCTGCAACAAGAGAATATATGCAGAATTCTGTGGATCGTACAACAAGATGGTTGAGACGATGCAAAAAAGAGATGGACCGCTTAAATTCTCTGGAAGATACAGTGAATCCACATCAGATGTTATTTGGGATCAACCAGGGTGGAACATTTGAAGATATTCGAATCGAACATGCCAAAGAGATTTCTAAGCTGGATCTGGATGGATATGCACTAGGTGGACTTGCAGTTGGAGAAACACACGAAGAGATGTACAATATCCTTGACAAGACAGTGCCATATCTGCCAGAAGATAAACCAACATACCTGATGGGAGTTGGAACACCAGTGAATATTTTGGAAGCAGTTGACCGTGGAGTTGATTTCTTTGATTGTGTATATCCAACAAGGAATGGTCGTCATGGACATGTATACACAAACCAGGGCAAATTAAATATGTTCAACAAAAAATACGAACTGGACCATCGCCCGATCGAAGAAGGATGCCAGTGCCCAGCCTGCAGAAGTTACAGCAGAGCCTATATCCGACATCTTTTAAAAGCAAAAGAAATGCTTGGAATGAGATTATGTGTCTTGCATAACTTGTATTTTTATAATACAATGATGAGTGAGATTCGTCAGGCAATCGAAGAAGGCAATTATAAGGAATACAAGAAACGTAAGATCGATGGCATGATGAACCAGTAATCTTATTAGAAAGATGGAGGAAGAAAATGGATCAGGTTACAATGACAATTCTGATGTTGGTTGTTTGTTTTGGATTAATGTACTTTTTAACGATCAGACCACAGAAGAAAAAAGAAGAAGAATTAAAACAGATGATGGAAACTCTGGAAGTTGGAGACAGCGTGTTGACAACAAGTGGATTTTACGGAGTTGTTGTAGATAAAGTTGATGAAACAACGATCATTGTTGAATTTGGTAACGACAAACATTGCCGTATTCCAATGGAGAAATCAGCAATCCAGGCAATGGAAAAAGCAAACGCATCATCATCTGAAGAATAAGATGAATATTTGATGAAGAGAAAAGAATCTGAGACAGAGAATTGTATCTGTATTTCAGATTCTTTTTTGTTTCTTAATGATATTTCATCAGATCATCAATCAAATGATCCGGTACAAATAATGGTCCGCGTCCGGTTCCAATTTCGATATCTGGTTTATTCGTTCCATGAAAGTCTGATCCTCCAGTTGCAAGAAGATCATATTCTTTCTGCCATTGGCGAAGTTTTGTAATATTGCCGATATGATGGGAAGAATGATAAACTTCGATTCCGGCGAGTCCTTCTTCTTTCAGATCACGAATCAGATGTTTGGTATCTTCGTTTGAAAATTTATATAGAAACGGATGCGCAAGAACTGGAATTCCACCAGCATCACGAATTAATCTCAGGCAGTCTTTGGGATCAAAAAATGGCTTTGGAACATAATATTTACACTTTTCACCAAGATATTTGGAAAAAGCCTGATCCATGGAAGAACAAATGCCTTCTGCGATCAAAGTTCTCGCAAAGTGAGCTCGTGTGATCACGGTATGAGGATCACCGTTTTGCAGTTTTTCAAGCGTGATCGGATACCCGTCTTTTTGAAAGAGTTTGATCATGTCAAGATTTCGCTGAAACCGTTTGCCACGGAGCATATTGAGAGTTTGATTTAACTGTTGATCCTTATAGTTGATTCCGTATCCTAATACATGAATCTCACGATGAAGTGCATCACATGAAATTTCAATTCCAGGAATGAATTTCAGATCATCTGGAAGATCCATAGCAAGAATTTCCGGAATTCCATCGACAGTATCATGATCTGTTAGAGAAAATCCATATAGTCCTTTTTCTATCACTTTTTGAACAATCTGTTTTGGTGTAAAAGTCCCATCGGAACAAGTAGAATGTATATGAAGATCGATCATAGGAAAACTCCTTTCGTATTTTTAATGCCAGTGTATCACAAAAAGGCATAGATTCAAAATACCAGACATAGATTAAATAGAAAAAGGAGCATTTGTTATGGACATGGGGAAAAAGGGACTCTATATGATACAAAGTCTGGTATTTGCCTACATTGCCACAGGAATTTTATTGTGTCTTCTTGCATTTATCATCTATCAAAGCAATGCAGGAATGAAGATCGCGAATCTTGGGATCACACTTACATACATCCTTGCATCTGTTTTTGCCGGCATCCTGATCGGAAGCAAGATTGGAAAAAAGAAGTTTTTATGGGGATTTGCAGCAGGAATGTTATACTTTATGATCCTTACCTTGATCTCGTGGATTTTTCAAAAAAATATCGTTCTGTTTTCCACAGAAAGGATCACAGCATGTTTCTTATGTATTGCAGGAGGAACTTTAGGTGGAATGCTTGCTATTTGAAAATGAATATGATACAATATAGCAAGTTATTTTATGAGAATCAGGAGGACGATAAGATGAAACATATTAAAACTCTGACAAATAAAACATTACAGAACACAGTGAAAAAAGGTGGATGTGGTGAATGCCAGACATCTTGCCAGTCAGCATGTAAAACATCTTGTACAGTAGGTAACCAGACCTGCGAACACAGCAAATAGTCAAATCGAACAAAGACTTTGTGCTTGAGGCGTTCCTTGTGGGCCGCCTCATTTTTTCGATGAAAGAAAATAACAGATAAAGGGAGAAAGAAACAATGGTTCACCAGTATAAAAATAATGGATATAACATGGTCCTTGATGTAGCAAGCGGATCTGTCCATGTGGTTGATGACCTGACGTATGAGGTGATCGCTTTATATGAGGATCATACTTTAGAAGAGATCATCAAAGAATTATCATCCTGGGATGAAAAAGATGTCAAAGAATCTTATGAAGAAGTTACAGAATTAAAAGAGGCAGGTGTATTATTTACAGAAGATTGTTATGAAGAATACATTTGTGGATTCAAAGACAGACCAACAGTTGTAAAGGCACTCTGTCTTCATATTGCACATGATTGTAACCTTGCCTGTCGATACTGTTTCGCAGAAGAAGGAGAATACAAGGGAAGACGTGCATTGATGAGTGCTGAAGTTGGTAAGAAAGCATTAGATTTTCTTGTAGAGAATTCAGGAAACCGTAGAAATCTGGAAGTTGATTTCTTTGGTGGAGAGCCTTTAATGAACTTTGATGTAGTGAAAGAGATCGTTGCATATGGACGTTCTTTGGAAGAAACACATGATAAGAAGTTCCGTTTCACATTGACAACAAATGGTGTATTACTAAACGATGATATCATGGAATTTGCCAATAAAGAGATGGATAACGTCGTACTTAGTTTGGATGGCAGAAAAGAGGTTAACGACAAAATGCGTCCGTTTAGAAACGGAAAGGGAAGTTATGATCTCATTGTGCCGAAATTTCAGAAACTTGCAGAGAGCCGGAATCAGGAGAAGTATTACATAAGAGGAACATTTACGAGAAATAACCTGGATTTCTCCAACGACGTACTTCATTTTGCGGATCTTGGATTTGAGCAGATTTCAATCGAGCCGGTCGTAGGAGAAGATACAGATCCTTATGCGATCAGAAAGGAAGATCTTCCGAAGATTTTTGAAGAATATGACAAGTTGGCAAAGATCATGGTAGAGCGTGAAAGAAGCGGACGGGGCTTTACATTTTTCCATTTTATGATCGATTTGGAAGGCGGGCCGTGCGTTTCAAAACGTCTGTCGGGATGTGGATCGGGAACAGAATATCTTGCAGTAACTCCGTGGGGAGATTTGTATCCATGTCATCAATTTGTCGGACAGGAAGAATTCCTTATGGGAAATGTGGACGAAGGTATTACGCATACGGAGATTGCGGATGAATTCAGAGGATGCAGCGTATATTCAAAAGAAAGCTGCAAAAATTGTTTCGCAAGATTTTATTGCAGCGGCGGCTGTATGGCGAACTCTTATAAGTTCAATCATTCGATCAATGATACATATGAAGTAAGTTGCGAGATGGAGAGAAAACGTGTTGAATGTGCGATCATGATCAAAGCTGCATTGGCCGACGCCGACGCACAGTAACGGAAAAGCGCATAGAGCATAAAGAAAGGTACATGAGCGGACGGAATAAAACGTCTGCATAAATGTAGATAAAAAAGAAAAGTAAGAAAGGAAAAGAAGTCATGAAAAAGAGCAGAGGTATATTAAGCCTTATTCTCGTGGCAGCACTTTCAGTCCTGCTCGGTGTGACTACGATCCGCGGATTGGATTCCGAAGGAATGGGCGCAGCGAAAAATATTAATTTGGGACTGGATCTTGAGGGTGGAGTCAGCATTACATATCAGGTAAAAGGCGACAAACCGTCACAGGAAGACATGGATGACACTGTATATAAAATGCAGCGTCGTGTAGAGCAGTACAGTACAGAGGCACAGGCATATCAGGAAGGTGACAACCGGATCAGCATCGAGATCCCGGGCGTAGAAGACGCGAATGCAATCCTTGAAGAATTAGGACAGCCGGGATCACTGTATTTCATTAAGCACAAAGATGCTGATGGAAATGAGAACTACACACTTGGAGCAGAAGGTTATGTATTGAATAAAACGATCGATGAACTGAAAGCGAACGGTTCTATCGTTTTAACAGGATCGGAAGTGAAATCCGCTACGGCAGGCGCATGGGACGATCAGAAGACAGGTAAGAAAATGTATGGGGTAGATCTTACGCTGAATGCAGAAGGAACAGATGCGTTTGCGGCAGCTACAACAGAAGCATACAACAACGGAAACGATACGATCGCAATCTATTATGACGGAGAATTGATCAGTGTTCCGAGTGTAAATGCAATCATTGAAAACGGACAGGCACAGATCACAGGCTCTGCATCATACGAAGAAGCGGATAATATCGCATCTACGATCCGTATCGGAGGTCTGAATCTGGAACTGGAAGAGATCAGCTCAAAAGTAGTCGGCGCACAGCTCGGTGAAGAAGCGATCAGTACAAGTCTTAAGGCAGGAGCGATCGGTCTTGCAGCCGTATGTCTGTTTATGATCTTTGTGTACCTGCTTCCGGGATTTGCATCAAGTATCGCGCTTGTCATTTATGTCGGCTTGATCTTACTTCTGTTAAATGCGTTTGACATCACGCTTACACTTCCTGGTATCGCAGGTATTATCCTCGGTATCGGTATGGCAGTAGACGCGAACGTTATCATTTTTGCTCGTGTGAAAGAAGAATTGTCAGCAGGAGCGTCTGTTCATTCAGCGCTTCGGGCAGGATTTCATAAAGCGATGTCGGCAATCCTTGACGGAAATATTACAACATTGATCGCGGCTGCAGTATTGTGGCTTAGAGGAAGCGGTCCGGTAAAAGGATTTGCACAGACATTGGCTCTTGGTATCGTCGTTTCGATGTTTACGGCGCTTGTTGTAACAAGACTGCTCGTATATTCTTTCTATGCTATCGGCATCCGCAATCCGAAAGTATACGGCAGAGTAAAAGAAGAGAGAAAACCGATCGATTTTCTCGGAAAGAAAAAAGTGTTCTTTGTCGTTTCTATCGCACTTTGCCTGAGCGGATTTGTTGTTATGGGAATCAATTCCGCAAGGGACGTGGGAGCGCTGAATTACAGCCTTGATTTTGTCGGCGGTACGGCGACAACGGTAACGTTTGACAAAGAGTATACATTAGAAGAAGTTGACAGTCAGATGGTGCCTGAACTTGAAAAGATCACAGGCGATAAAAACGTACAGGTACAGACTGTAAAGGGAACAAATCAGGTAGTGTTTAAAACACAGACTCTTGACCTTGAAAAGAGAGAAGCTTTTGAATCTTATATGCAGAACGAGTTTGGCGTAAAAGAAGAGATTGCCACAGAAAATATCAGTTCTACGGTAAGTTCCGAAATGAGAATGGATGCGGTGATCGCAGTTATTATCGCGACGATCTTCATGCTTTTGTATATCTGGTTCAGATTTAAAGATATTCGTTTTGCTACGAGCGCGGTAGTGGCGCTTCTGCACGACGTGCTTGTCGTACTTGCATTTTATGCGATCGCCCGTGTTTCCGTGGGAAATACATTTATCGCATGTATGCTGACGATCGTCGGATACTCTATTAATGCGACAATCGTTATTTTCGACCGTATCCGTGAGGAGATGAAGAACAGTTCCAGAAACACAGATCTGAAAGATCTTGTAAATCGCTGTATCACACAGACGCTGACAAGAAGTATTTATACATCGCTGACAACATTTGTCATGGTGGCGGTTCTGTATGTGATGGGTGTAAGTTCGATCAAAGAATTCGCACTTCCGCTTATGGCGGGAATCGTTTGCGGAGCTTATTCATCTGTATGTATCACAGGCGCGCTCTGGTATGTTATGAAGACCGGGAAGAATGCAAAAGTTCAGGCTGCTTCCGTACCGGCGAAACAGGTTGAAAGTGTAAAGACAGAGTCGTCAGAAGAAAGCTCATCGGACGGAAATGTTCAAAAAGCAGCAAAATCAAAAACAAAAAAGAAAAAAAAGAGAAGATAAATTTTCGTTAAAAGATTGTTTGAAACGGAAATGAAAAGACCGGTCGTGAAGCGGAAACGTTTTACGGCCGGTTTTCTCTATGGTGATATTTTGAAAATTATGATACTATAATACAAAAATGTACGTGATATACTTGGAGGAACAAACGATGGAACGCTGGTATGTAATGATGAAGAAAGCTGATTTCAGCAGTATCGGAGCGAAATATAATATTTCGCCGGTCATTGCCCGCCTGATCAGAAACAGAGATATTATAGAAGATGAAGAGATTAATCTTTATTTGAACGGAACGATTGCCGACCTGTATGACGGAATGTTAATGAAGGACATGGATAAGGCGGTTGAGATCTTATCGGAGAAGATCAGGGAAGAAAAACCCGTAAGGGTGATCGGAGATTATGATATTGACGGTGTGAATGCAGCTTATATTTTGAAAGAAGGTCTGGAAGGACTCGGAGCAGATGTTGATACAGATATTCCCGACAGGATTAAAGACGGATACGGATTAAATAAAATGC
>OLQN01001488.1_pt1 | contig 17643 bp, 11 predicted proteins | sample 1673181 | NCBI WGS metagenome assembly OLQN01 (sample SAMEA3136763, study PRJEB25190) | human gut metagenome | biome: human gut; feature: human-associated habitat; material: faeces | place: Austria | collected 2013
CGCGGATTACGCAGATTTATTTCTTGATCATGTATAGCGCAGCCTTTAATCCGTGAAATCCGCGTAATCCGCGCCTAAAAAAAATACTTGTAATCCGCGTTCGTCCGCCCCATCCGCGTCGTCCGCGTACCCATTCTCGCCGCTAAATTATCATTTATAAGCCGACTCGCTGCACTTGCTTATGTAACAAGTTATTTTTTAAGCATTACTAAAAGAGTACGGTGCAGGATGATTTCACAAAAAATAAATATTAAGGCTAAAGCTGAATTCAACTTTTAAGTGCGACACGTCTTTTAGAGTATTTGCAAACCTCTTTCCTCTTCAAACTAAATACCGGCAGGAAGAAGAAAATGCCGATAATAAACATCACCAATCCGCCAATAGTACCCGCAGCCAACGGAAACCAGAAAGCTTCCTTATCCGTCCCCACCATAAACGGGATAAAACCCAGAATGGTGGAAACTACCGTAAGAAAAATAGGCAGTATCTTTGCATTCCACGCCTTTGTATATGCCCGAAGCATAGAAAGCCGGGGAAAGCGGCTACGGATGCTGTTATACTCATTCAGAATATAGATGCTAGCATTTACCGTAATACCACAAAGCAGCACAAACGAAGCAAAGCCTCCCTGGTCGAAATTCAAGCGGAACCAATAGAATGTAAGGAACACTCCTATATAAGATACCGGAATAACAAAGATAATAGCCAAAGGCTGTTTCAGAGAATTAAACAGAATACTCGTTGTAAAGAAGATAATGGCAATCACAACCAGCAACAACAGGTATTGCTTGTTATCTTTCTTACCCCATGACCACGATTGGCTATCCGATTCAGCAGTATACCCCATCGGAAGCAATTTATTAAACTCTTCCAAATCCCGCTTCTGTATTTTATTGCCTTGCTCGTACGAGCCGATATACTCATATTGCAGACAAAGACGATATTGCTGATTCTCTTTGGCTATCTGTTGCGGCATCTGCCCCTTCTCTACCGTAGCCAACTCGGAAAGTTTATAATGCTTTCCGCCATCCACCCCGTAAGGAAAAAACTGCATGGCCCATACATCATAGTCGTGAGACTGTCGGGAAGAAAGTCGAATACTTTCCGTACCGCTTTCCGTCACCACCGAACCCACCTGCATATTCTTGCCGAATATCGGCTGGATAGCGGAGAACAAATGCTGGGCATTAATCCCCTCCTGAGCCATACGCTCCTTATTCAGATTGAAGTAAAACTCTTGATAATCGTCTTTCCACCAGGAAAATTCCGACTTGATAAACACTTCCTTGATGCGACGGTGCGAAAGCAATACCTCCTTCAGCTTTTCGGCCCATGCATAGAGCTCGTCATAATTGTAGCCATACATCTTGATGCGATAAGAACCTGCGCTCTCACGAACATCATTACTGAAACCCTGATCTTGCAAGCCATATACATCCCAGCTACCACCTCCTAACTCAGATACTTTACCAATCAGATTCGCCTTTAACGTATAAGGGAAACCGCTATGCTGATACTCTTTCTTGAAATAAATCTGAAGATTGGCCCTGCGTGCATTATAGACAGAAGCATGAAACTGCTTAATCTCCTTGAAGCCGCTAAGATAAGTTTCCACACGTTTCACCAGCGTATTCATCTGTTCCAGCGTACTTCCATTCGGTAAGTTCGCATTCGCATAGAGCACCACTTCTTCATTGCGACTAAAATAACTGCCTTCGTACACTTTCTGCACAAACAAACGAAGACTACCACCTAAAGCCTTATCCACCACAGGTTTCACTTTCTCTTTATAAGTAGAAGAGCCCAACGTCTTGTTATACCGTTCTATCCATTTGCCTTCACCCTCCAACTTCTCAGGAAGAAGGAAAACGGGCAACCCGAAACCAAGCAGGAGCAAAATGCACACCGCCACCCTCCAGCGCAGAAGAAAGCGGATGAGCAACTGATAGAAATGCGTGAAGTAAACAGTCAGCCTGCGAATACGTATATGACTCCGCACCCAGCGTTTCACGCTCTGCCTCTTGACAAGCTTTATTCTATCAATCATGGCCGGAACAAAAAAGAGAGCCACGAAAAGAGATACCGCCAGATTAATAATCACCACAGCTGCGAAGTCTTGCAGATTCAGCCGGATTTTCTCATCCAGAAAGAAGATAATAACCAAAGCCCCCATTGTGGTCAAGGTAGCCGCCAGTACGGACATAAAAGCTTTCAGATTACGCCTGTGCAAAATGTGGTCCGTCATCACAATGGTACTGTCTATCACAAGATTCAAGGACACAGTAATCCCTGCCAATGAATACAGTTGCATCTCCAGCCCGAAAAGATAATAGAAAATAACCGCCACGGAAATGTTGATAGCCAGGCTGGTAACGATCAGCAACAGATACTTCAGATTCAACGTAATAATCCAGACGAATACCAGCAGGATCAGTACTGTCAGCCCCGTACGGAAATAAATTTTATTCAGTTCCTCGCGAATATACTCCGTGGCATCATAGCTGATATGCACCTCGTAGCCGGGCGGCAAAGTCAGACGTATTGCTTCCATTTCCCGCATCACTTCATTGCTCAGTTGCAATTGGTTAGCAGTCTCTACGGCCGTGACAGACATATAAATGGAATTCAGACCATTGATACGGTAATAGCTTTGGGGGGCTTCTTCCATACGCGCTACAGTTACCAACTCGTCCAAGCGGATAATCTTTCCGTCCGAAGCAGTCACCGTGATGTCCGAAGGAATAAATTGCCCGCTGACTCCATCCGGTATCAAGACCAGACGTATCCACTGCTTACCACCGGCCGTATCCATGTTGTGCGTTCCCAGAAACTCTTTATTATAATGTAACTGGATGGCCCGTTGAATATCAGAAATGCTGATTCCCAGCGTCCGCAATTGTTCACTGTCGTATTCCAACCGCCATTCCATCGGGGTAGCACCACTTAAATCTATTTTATAAATGCCTTGCAACTTAGCCAGACGCGGCTTGATATGTTCTTCTGCATACTGCTGTATCAGTATAGGCGTGGACGGTGCATTCAGTGTGAATGATAAGAACGGACGGGCTGTATTCGCATCGGGCACCTTCATGTCAATATACGGATAACTGACTCCGGAAGGCAGTTGCGACCATGTCTGCCGGATAATAGTAGAAGCCTCAAAACGTACCGCATCCACATCAGCGTGTTTATCCAGATCTACCGTAATGGAACCGTAGCCATTGCTTGAAGTAGAGTACATTCCCTTTACCCCTTTGATGCGGGCCAGCATGGACTCCAGTTTGCTTGTCGCCTCCATCTCTACCACCCGCGACGAAGTGCCCGGCATGCTAAAGCGCACCGTAAAGCCCGGCAATGTGCGCGACGGATTCAGCTTGACCGGAAGCATCGGAACCAAGGCCAAACCCACCAGTGCCAGACAGACAAAGGTGACGATGAGGGTAAAAGGGGAAAGGCGATTCATAGTGATTGACTATTAGTGATTAGTGACTATAATCGAATTTGTCAGAAAGAGAGAAGCCGCTGGCAAAATCGTGCAGGGTCAGCTTGCGGATTTTATAATAGTTCAGCCAATAGTTTTTCAGGGCTGAGATATAGTTGCGCTGGGCTTCTTGCTGACGGTTCAATGACAAGGTAAGGCTACTGATATCCGCCTTACCGATGATGAAGCGTTGGCGGGTTTCATTGTATGCCAGGATGGAAAGGTCGAGGGCTTCCTCGGCACTTGTCACCAAGTCTTGCTGGACATTGAAATCACTTACGGTCATAATGACTTCTTCTTCAATGCTGATTTCGTTCTGACGGGAAGAGGTCTTTACTACATTCAGATTGTTACGGGCCATATTATATTTTCCCTTACGCACTCCCCAGTCCACTAAAGGAATGGAGACACTGACAGATACCATTTCCTGCTGCATAGGGCGGTTGTAGGCTTCGCCAAATTTCTCCGCCACCTGGTTGAAACCGACACTGGCGTTGATACTGGCGTTGAAGCGGGATTCTTTCTTGGTTTTGTCTACATTCCGTTCTGCTTCCAATATGTCCTGGCGTAATCCAAGGAAGTTCGGGTTGTTGGAACGGGCGGCATCCAAGGCAGCATCTACAGGGATGTTTAGTTCTCCGGGACGGCTGGGGAGAAGAAGCCGTATCTCTGTATTCTTTTCCAGATTGAGGAAAGAAGCCAGCGAGAACATGGCACGTTTCAATGAACTTTCAGCATTCTGCAAAGTGTTACGGGCATTCACCACGTCCAGCTTCAGCGTCAGAAGATCGGCACGACTGATAGAGGCTATCTTCAGACGTTGCATACCAATACGATAAAGTGTATCGGAAGAAACGACATTCTCCTTTGCCAAGTCATACTCAGCCTGCGCCATGGCAAGTGCAAAGAAATAGGTAGTGGCCTGCTCGGATACCTGCTCAGCATTGTAGATATATTCTTTCTTTACTTTCTCGTATTTCAACGGTTCAATCTTTCGTTCCCAGCGGAAAGGATTATAACCTACCAGACTTTGCGAATAACCTAAACGAACGGGAACACTGGTATACTGCGTGTAGGGATTGGAACCGAAACTACGCATATAGCCCAACTCAGTATCCACCCGTCAGGTCAAAGTTTTGCCTGACTGCCAGGTTGCCATAGGCATAGAAAGACTGTTGGCTACGGTAAATATCCAAATCCTGTTCGGAGTCATAACGCTTCGTAATGTCACGGTTATACTGTGCAGGAGTCATATTCAGCGTCAGGCTCGGCAAGCGATTTGCCTTATAGGTACGATATTCCCAATAGCCTGAAAGATACATATTTTTAGTACGGAAAGCTTCCAGCGAACTGTCGTTCGCCATCTTAATCGTCTGCTGCAAGTCCAGCGTTACCTGCTGTTGCTGCGCGACGGACGGAAGCGCCTGAGAAAGTCCTAAAAGAATAATTAAACCAAATTTCTTCATTATATCAAGCTTTTTTATCCCGGTAAATAAACCAATATATCAACGGAATGATGAACAGACTGACCAATGTGCCGATGAACATCGCCCCAATCATGGCAATGGAAAGCGGCTTCTGCAATTCCGATCCCATATCGAAAGAGAACAATAACGGTACCATGGCAAAGATGGTGGTGAGTGAAGTCATGATGATGGGACGCAGCCTGCGCCGTCCCGCCTCATGGATAGCTTCCAGAAGCGGCATCCCCGTCTTACGTAATTCATTAATCGCATCCAGTTTCAGGATGGAGTCATTGATGATAATACCACACGTAACGATCAGACCGATGGCAGACATCAGATTCAGCGTATGTCCGCATATCCACAACAGTACCAGGGCAAATGCTACGTCTATCGGTATCTCCAACAATACTACAAGCGGTTGCACAAAACTCTCGAACTGTGCCGCCAGAATGAAGTACATCAACAGAATGGAAATAAACAGAATAACCACCAGTTCATCCAGCATCTTCCGGTTAGAGAAGAAACTTCCTGAGAAAGCGGTATCCCAATCACCGGTAGCATCCACCACTTCCTTCACTTGCTCCATAAGCGGTTCCGCCTCTTTTACTTCATAAAAACGGAACGGAACATATTCTCCGTTACGTCCTGCGGTTATCGCTTTCAGATCTTCCGCCGGCGCCACTGATACCAGCTCACGCAAAGGCAGATATTCAACACCATATTGATCCGCCCGTGTCGGAACGAGTGTTTCCTGTAAGATACTGTTTACCGTTTGTTCCTCTCCCACAATGCTGATAGGCAGATATTGCTGGTAAGAATGAAGAGTAGCTATGCTGTTTTCTTTGAAAGCTGTTTTCAGTATGCGATACAACTCGTCATACGAAACATTATAAAGTAGCAATTTTTCTTTATTGATACGGATATTCAGTTGATTTTCAAAGGCAATACCCGTGGGAGCATATCCTGTACGGGTAGCAAACTCAGCTTCCAGATTACGTAATTCATCCGCTGTCGGCACTTTTTCCTTGTTGCGGGAATAAAGTTCAGCCACAACATCGGCTTCTCCCGTCACAAACAGTTTCTCAAATACCGTCTCGGGTGGCGAAAAAGAAATCACGGCCAACGGATACTCCGTTTTGAGGGTACGGTAAACCTTTTCCTGCAAAGGGACTATCTCAGAAGGATTCTTTGTCTTGAAATAAAGTTCTGCTTCCGAAGAAGAAAGAGCCTGCTCCCGGTTCAGGAGATAGTCTTGTTGTCCGACGGCGGCAGTCTGTTCGATAGTCTCTGTCTTAAATAACTCAAATAAATTGTCTACCCTGCGACGATTCTCGTCCACATGGATATTCTCATTCCATTCCACACGGGCTATCAGCTCATTCTGATCTATTTCCGGCATACGCTCTTTTCCTATGAAGTAGAACATGAATACACACAATGGCACGGAAACTATGCAGAAAAATACGCTTGCCGTTTTATGAGCAAATATAAAATCAATCCCGGCATCATAGAAACGATCGAGTGTATGATCCTTTATAGGATTATTGATTCGGATACGCGAGAACCATGATTTGCGCAGTCCTGTCCGGTAAACCAGCATATAGAGCACCGGCAGCAACATGATGCCCGTGAAGTAAGAAACCATCAATCCAACGGTTACCGAGAAAGCCTGATCGTAGAAAATGGCTCCGGCAATACCACTCATAAAGATCAGTGGTACAAACACCGCAATGGTAGTCAACGAGGAACTGAGCATCGGAGTAACCACCTCACTGGTACCCGTAATACAGGCACGTTTCAGCGAGTAACCCTTTTCCCGATATTGAGAAATGTTTTCAGTTACGATGATGGAACTGTCAATCATCATACCCAATGCAAGAATCAATCCGGACAGGGATATGATGTTCAGTGACATCTTGAACAAATAGAAAAAGAGAAAACAGATCACAATGGAAACGACCATACTCAGTCCGATGATGAAAGGAGATTTGACATCCCCCAGAAAGAGTACGGCTACGATACAGATAAATAGAAAGCCCAACGAAAGGTTTTGTTGCAAGTTGGAGATAGTATAATCCAAAAGCTCTGTCTGGTTTCGGCTAACGCTGAATTCAATGTCAGGATATACACTCTGAAAATAATTCATGGTGCCGCCAATGGCTTGCTTCATGTCATCCATATTCTCGTCCGCCTGCTTGATAATGGCCAATGTCACTGCCCGTTTACCATTGCTCATGGATACGCCTTTTTCCCTGACGGGAACAATACCTATCCGGCAGAACTCTTCCAGACGGATGATGCGTCCGTTTTTGTTAATAAGAATATTCTTCACATCTTCTTCCGTACGCAACAGAGTGGAAAACTTGATATTGTATTCATAATATCCATCACGTACGGTCATACTTCCCGGTTCCACATTATTTTGGGCAAGAGCAGATTCTACATCCTGTATGGAAAGTCCCAGTACGGCAAGCTTATTTTCATCGGGAACAATCTGCAACTGGCGCTCCACCAATCCTGTGATATCCACCATGGCTACCTCTGTCAGCTGCTCGATACGCCGCTTGATAACGCTTTCGGCAAATTCACACAGATCGAGGAAAGCACGTTCGTCCGTTTGTCCGTAAGCGCTGTCATTCTTCAGGGTGAGGCTGAGATAGAATACCGGAATATCGGTAGCACTTGCTTTTACTACTTTAGGACGGTCTGTATCCTTAGGCAGGTAGTTCATGGCGGCGTCAATCTTCTCATTCACTTCGATAAAAGCAAGATCCGTATTGGTGCCGAAGTCGAAATTCAGCCGGATAAGACCTGCCCCATCATGCGCCTCGCTATCCATATCTTTCAGACGAGCCACCTGGATAAGTTGTTGGCGCAATGGTTTCACCACCGTATTCTCCAACTCACGCGCAGAAGTATTCTGTGCCGAGATTTGTACTGTAATCTCCGGGATGGCAATATCCGGCAGCAGAGATACCGGCAACGTGAAATACGTTACCATACCGACAATAAAACATGCGGTAAACGCCATCAATACGGCAATGGGCCGCTGTATCAAGAACTTAACCACCCCTTTTATTTTTTATTTTCAATAACTTTCACCGGTGCCTCATGAGCCAGGTTCACATTGCCTGTCACAATCACCACATCTCCTTCTTGCACTTCATCTTCCACAATCGTGTATTCATCGGAATTTTCCAGTACGGTCTGCACATAGTTCCATTTCGCTTTATTATCTTTCAGTGTAAAAATCACCTGCTTACCGGAACGCAACACCACTGAACTCTTCGGAACAACCAACTGTTCACCTAGCGAACGATGTACATTACCCCGTATGTTCATGCCATTAAAGAGCTTGCCCTGTCCGTTGACAACGGCCTTCACTTTCACCATGCCTTTATCGTCCACCAGCGGATTGATTTCGGAGATACGTCCTTCGTATTTGGCAGAAGGATCTGCATAAGGGGTAACAACCACTTTATCGCCACCTTTAATAAGGGGGAGTTCACTCTCCAATACAGTAAAGTCAGCTTCCATGCCCTGTGAACCGATAATTGTACAGAAAGCATCTGAACTGCTGGGAGCATTATAGGGTTTGGAAAAGAGATTAGCCACCGCCCCGTCAAAAGGAGCAATCAGAGTGGCATGTTCTTCTTCATATTTAGCCAGTTCATATTGAGAAAGGGTCTGATCATAGCCGCTTTTCACCCGTGCCAGTTGCATGATATCATCGGGTACATTGGCAGTATCATCCGCTGCATACCCCTGCCCTATCAATACATCCTGCAATTCCAACTTAGCTTTCTCCAAAGCATCTTTGGACTGTGCGGTCTTATTTTTTAAACGAAATTTATCCAGCTCTGCCAGTTTTTGTCCTTTGTGTACCCGGTCACCGTTCTTCACATAAATCTGCGCCACGATACCCGAACTTTCAAAACGCAAATCTGCCATTCCTCCGGCCACTATCTTGCCATTACTTACCAACTCGTGATTGAACATCTGCCGCTTCAAAGGCAACACGGTCACTTCATTCTTCTCATCCGGCAATACGGTAGCTACTCCTTCATCGGCGGCTTCTTCTTTTTTCGCACCGGAACATGCTGCCAACGCAAATAGTGCCAGACAGATCAAAAACCGGTAGTTCTGTGTCTTTATCATTCTATATTAGTTTTTCCGTTTACACTTAGTGTATGCAAAAATAGTCGTTTTCCCTTTACGAGCCGCCATATATATATGGACAAAACGAGACTGGATACAAACTGTTATTTTTCTAATTATCAAACAAGTATATTCTTGTCCACTCCCAAACAGGTGGACAAGAACATACCTCCTTCCTTATTTAGGGACTGTAATAATCACTACCGGATTAGAATCATCCGTCAATTCTTTCAGTGCCGAAAGTTTTTCATTTTCTGCCGCTTCAGGATTTTCTTCCAACCAGGTCATCACTTCTCCGGCATCAATAATCATTCCATATTCTCCCTGTGCACTGCATGCCTTGGGATGGAAAGCCATAAAGCCGGTCAGGTCATCTTTTATACCTTCCTTTTCGGCATACATCCGGGTAGTATTTGCCTTCCGGTCGTAGATTCCGTTAAACGTTTCCGGTTCATCTGTATACAGTCCCCGGATACACTGAAAGAAAACAGTATGATCCGTCTCAAAAATACATCCCACCAACAAACGTTTTTCATTATCTTTGGATTCAGTACGTGCCTCGGCGCCCCAATGCCATTTACCGGTGGAGAACGCAATATAAGGTGTCAGCTCATTCCCTTCCACTGTATAAATGGTATCATTGAAATTCTCTTTATAACGTATCTTATTATCACTCTTCCACAGGAAAGGAATACCCGCTACACTTGCCGAGGCATCTCCACTTTTAAATGTAGTCAGAATAATACCTGCATTTCCCTGCTTTTTGACGCTGATACTGTTTATGTCATCTACTCCCCTATTAGGCAAAACCGGAAGTAAACTGGGCACCGTATCTATCTGTTCTCCCGCTTCATTAAATAACAGCAAAGCGCGCCCGTTATCACCTACAATATTACCGTAACGACCTATTATCACGGAATCTGTAAAGCTGAAATCACTCGGTGAATCCGGAGGGGTAGGTATCGTTACACCACCACAATAATTACCTTGCAAATCATATTTCTGTAACTTACCGGGTCTGCGCATAAAATAAAGCAGACCGTTTACATCATTATAAGTAGGCGCCGCAGTTGAATAAGCTTCCGGATCATCGCCCAAATGTCCCACTTTGCTTAAAAACTTACCGCTCTCTTTATCAAAGATAAAACAAGTTTGACGTAAAAAGACAACAATCTCTTTATCCAGTAACAGAATATTCGGACTTCCACCTACCAGACACGAATCGGTTGTTTCTAATGGAACATAGCGTACATCACTTCCTAATTCCGAAAGTTTCAATTCGGCAGGCTTTTCCATAGCTCCCGCCACATCAATAGAACATAGTTCATCGTCAGCCGACGATTGCGGAGTACCGGTACAAGCCGACACCAGGCAAACCAGACCTACTGCATACAACCATTCTTTTTTCATAACTTCTTGTGTGTTTTTAGATTTAATATTCATAACATCTCCGCAAATAAACTAATATTTTTAGTTTTAGAACTATATTTTATCGTTAAAGAAGTAAAAAGGGGTATTTAAAGACATATTTCTAAATAGACTTTCCTTTATATTATAGTCTCAAAAATTCCATTATAAATCAGAAGATGACTTAGCACTGACAACCACACAATACTACAATAAAATTTAGCACACACATTTATCTTCATCTTACAACATCTCACGTATACTTCACATTTTTAAAAACATTCTTTTCCATTCGATATTTTTTGTCTCTTTTCTTCTTGTAAACCAAACAAAAGCTACTTTTCCTACAATAAAGGATCTTGGTAAAACACCCCAATATCTAGAATCCACAGAAACCGGTAGATTATCTCCAGCAACGAAATAATAATCTTCCATAAAACAATAAGCATTGATTAAACTATCACCCAAATAAACCTTATTCAGCTTCAAATGCATTTTTTTCTTTTGTTCCCATTCAATTAATGCTTTATACACTATCCACGAAGCAGAATCAATTACCACAGTCATATTTTTGGCAGGAACCCATAAAGGACCGAACTCTCTTACACTCCAAAACTTATTTTCTGCCTGAAAAACAGATATTTGATTATTATTATACATCACCGTATCAATGCCCTTAGACACCAATTTTTGCTGTTTCATATTCCCTAAAAGACCCTTATAACCATGTACACGAAAGAAGCCACCCTTTATTTCAAACGTATCATTTGGTAAAGCGATACAACGTTTCACAAGATATTGGTCTGAACAAAACACAATACTATCAAACGGCTCCTTTAGAAAAGGCCTATTAAATACTATAACATCATTGTGCACAATGTCTCCAGTAGTAAAGTTGGTCACCAATACTCTATCTCCAGGAAACAATGTCGGCTCCATTGAGGTCGTAGGAATCCTAAAAAAAGAGTAATTGTTAAAAAACAGTTCACCTAATACAATTACAAATATAATTATATATAACAAACGAATCCAAACACTATATCGCCATTTTACATTTGGTTTCATTAAAATATTTTTTTAATATCCAATGCATATATTGTTGCGTCAAAATTGGTGCTTCTTTTAGTGGTATATACATACTATTTATTCTACTAGTATATTCTGTTAATACAAAGAAATAAGGTAATCCCAAATCTGCAAATTCCAAATTAACTTCTTGAGTTAAATTATAAATGGGAAATTTTATTCGATTAGCTTTCTTAAATCTCTTCAAATACAAAATATTATCATACGTAGTAAAAAGTAAGATGTTATCTACTCCAATCGAATCGACATATAAATTCAGTATGTCAATTTGCTCTTCAATACATGTATTGCAATTTAACTCCGAATACCGCAAAACCAATTTATTCCCTCGTATCAAATCAGTCAAAAAGCACTTCTCTCCAGTTATACTTATTACCTTGCAACTGTCAGAATAATATTTTCCATTATATTCAATTTCATAATTCCTATTCTGATTAAAAGTTTCTAACCCGATTAATTTATATGAATTTTCTTTCAACTCATTTAATAAGTCATTTATAAAATTGTCCCGTTTATGAATCTCGTAATAGAAATAGATTCCACAACCAATTATGATTAGAGCATACAAGAATATGCTTAACTGTTTTTTCCTCATAAATTCACTCTTATTTATTTTTCAAGGTAAAAATCCCAATGATAGGATTATCTTCTTCACTTGTTTGCTCATATATTTTCTGTAAGTCTTTCTTATCCTCACTGCGAATAAAAGTACGATTAGAATAACGTTCTTTCCACGACGAAAGAAAAGCACCACCAGAGTCTGCTACAATAAGCTTACCATCATCAGAGAAAGAGTATTCCCACATGTACAAATCGCCCCATTTACCTAATTTAAGCACATTAGCAACCGTATGCTCATCGGTTCGTTTGTCATACAGTATACTACGCATTATGTAGTCACCATATTGCGCTATAAAATATCCATCTAAATTCAATATAGAGCTAAGCCCTTTAATATAACGTTTCTCCATAGCAGTCATCATGATTGTTGTCCCATCTTTCTGACGTAAATCCTCGGGTAGCTCTCGCTTTGAAAAATGAACCGCATATTTTGCTGAAGTACCATCTTTAGTTGATTGATAAATAGTATCATTATTGGAACAGATAATCAACAAGCTATCTTTGTATTGACTGATATTAGAAAAAAGCCCCCAATGAGAATGCTGTTTCGCCAAGTTTTCTGAAAAAGGGAGATAGCAATCCATCTCATTAGTCGCCATACCAAGCTTCAATAAATTATAACACCCGTATGAATAAGAAGAATTATTATTAGCTACTAAGTACAAGTTGTCTCCTTGCAAATAGAAATCATCATAAGAAAGATTCTCATCAATATCCATAAGCCTACCAACAGAACTTTTTAAGTCATAAACATAAAGTTTCCATGGTGAAGCATCATCCTTTATATAGAGATAGTTACCAACAACTTGGAATTTTCCTAAACGAACATATTCTCCAGGGCCTTGACCTTTAACTCCTATTTTCTTTAAAAAAGATCCACTGTCATTAAAGATATACACAGATTGAGATAATTCATCTGCAATATAAATTTTACCATCAACATAGCTTATTTGTTTCATCTCTGAAATCAGACAACTATCCGTCGTTTCCAATTTAATGAATTTCGCCTCATCGTTAAGAAAAAGTGAAAAGTCTAATTCATCAATGACATCATCTACATCAACATAAACATCTGTTACTTCACTATTAGCCCTTTCTTTTACTAAATTTGAAGTGCAACTATATATTAAAACCAAGAAGCACATAAAAAAAATAGATTTTACCATAACTTTTAAATTTAAATTAATTCCGAGTTTTTATTCACTCGGAATCAATTCTGTTTTAACTTTATTTATCAAACTCTCTGATGACAATTATAGGGGTCACAACCATATGGCTTTTCCCCCTTAGGAGGATCCGCACAAAAGTTTTTTATTCCTTCAATTTTATATTTATTACCTCCTACATGAATTGCTCCTTCTGGAGCCCCAACTCCTCCAGAAATTTCCAGATAAATAGTACAACCATCTGGATTATTATTCTTCTGTGGAACATAATAATTAATATCTTCCGCTTTCGCCTCCTTCTCTATATCTGTAAGAGACAAAAATATCCTATGGTTTTCTTCACTTGATAAATGAAGATTTACCATAACAACTGCCATTACTAAAAAGGCTAACACTAATTTTATAATACTATTAGTTCTCATTTTTCATTTTTTTAAGTTACATATTTTCTTTCCAAACAAAGACTTACCATTATACTCTACAAAGGTGAGTATTCCGCATTATACGGCTCAATCATTAAATACTTTCACTTATAAGTACCTCCTTCTTTAATTATTAATCACTTTTTTGTTACAGATCTGTATTGTTTATTATTTTAGTCGTTGTATTTCTTCCCGCATTTCCTCTATAGCTTTAGAATACACTTTCGGCTCCTTGAATAGTACAATATCTTTCATTCTATTCAATTCTGTAGAATTATAATAATCAGGTTCAGCATATAATTTAGCCAATAAATAATAAGGGTAAATCCTATTGGGCAAGAAATGCGTAGAACGTATATACCAATATTCAGCTTCTTCGTATTTGTGCTGCAATTGATAACACCTCCCTATCACATTAAGTATCATAGGATCACAACTTAATAATTCTGCTTCCTTTAGACATTCTATTGCCTCTTCATACCGTTTATTCCGATATAAACAAAAACCATATTTAAACAGGAAGCTTGCATTATTACCTAATAGAGGATATAGTTTTTCATACTCAATTAATGCCTGTCTACCATCATTTACCCAATAAATTTCACTCCTTCTCCAATGATTATAAGCTTCACTTTCATAGGGTTTATAATTCAAAAAGACTAAACTAGAAAATAGAAAAACATAAAGCCATAAAAATGCTTTATCATGTTTCGCTATAGCCGCCAGCAGTAACAACAAAAAAGAAGAAAAAAGCACCGGTAAATGAAGAGGGTATGAAGAAAAAGAAAAAATCATAAAAGAAATAATTCCACCACAAATACCATACCTTTTATTCTTTATGCCTATGTAAACACCATAAACACAAAAACCTATATAAAGAAACAGAACAGGAAGTCCATATTCTATTGCCATTTGGAAATATTCATTAAAAGCATATTTTACTACTCCAGCAACAAATTCTTCCTCTTCCGAGAACAGTTCACTTGAAAAATAGTCTTCTTGAGTAATTTTATATGTATGAGCGAAACTATTTGCCCCATAACCTAACAATGGTTTCTGCGCTATAGCCCGGCACTCAATTTTCCACATAAAAAGTCTTCCTAATGCCGAATCTTTCTTCAAAAAGAAAAGATATCCTCCTATACACAATAGTAAAATAAGAGCAACTAAGATTAGACAAAACACCTTATTTGGTCCCTTAAGCCATACATTTTTTAAAGATGAATAAAAACTATAATGCATTTCCAATACAAAAAGAGAGGAAAATATAGTAGAAATCCACGCTGAACGACTCATTCCACAAGGTAGTACTACAACAATAAGCAACAAAACAAAAATCAAGAAACAATAAGAATATAACTTTAAAAAGCTCTTATTCTTCTCTTTTCTCAATACCAATAGTTCATTCAAACATAAAGGGCCTCCTAATGCCAGATAACCGCTATAGGGGGCGGGATTAAAGAATGTACCTGTTACTTTAAAAACAGAGTGGAATGATGGCAAATAGCCATATAATTGCAAAAGTCCCCAAATAGCCTCAATACTAATAGAAATTATAATTCCCCATATAATCACATTACCCAAAAAGTGGAAACAATCTTCCTTTCCCGAAAAATAAAAATAGAATATAAAAGCAATAAGAGATATCAAACTTGCAATAGCAACATAATTCCATTGCTCTATCAAATCTCCCCCAATTATCCCAGAAGGTAATATGTATTCTATACCTATTATCGGTAACAGACTTGTCAACAATACTATTTTCCCTACATTATTCATACTATCAAATCTCAAAATAATCAACAACAGTTCCTATTCCTTGGAAAAATATAAATCACACAATCAGTTTCATTCGTATCCCACAAATCTTTGTCTGTCATTCTCCACATAGAATACCTGCTCTTCCTTCCCGCGTGTCAAATTGCGCAGCCACAACAAGGCACCTTCAGGAATATTCCGATAGATTAATTCATTAGTAGTAGCAGTCTGTACTCCCAAAGAAATCCATCCCTTCACGCCAGACTGATAGAATAATTCATACACATTGCCCGGAGTGATAAAATTATCATCATTGCGAGGAACGAATAATATCTTTTTTATGACGCGAGCACGTTGCAGGTCAAATACGATGGAATCCTGCGGCCCTGATGAGTAATAGAATGTCAGCCAATCATCATCACACGCCTTGTCTATGTCGTGCGCGGGATTCTCATCCACCGGACCACCACCGTATATGGCTTTCGAAGGAAGATGTTCTTCACTGTCCACACTATCAAAGAATGCCAGTTCTGCAATTTCCGCCCTACAATCTGCTGTGGGATAGGCAGGAGGCGGTGGAGGGAAACGATAAGGGCGTGAAATCTTCGGATAATAATAATTGAGGTTAGTGCGAGGAGTATCGGTCAAGCAACAAAGCAACTCACTCGTACGGAAATACCGGTCATTACTCACTTCAATCTCTGCACCTGTCATGGTAGCCATATAACCATAAAGGTATTGTCTTAACGGGTATTTTCTCCTTATATGGGCAGTGACCGCCTTCGACATATCCGGTTCAAAATAGCGTACATTTCCGTCTACTACCATAAAAGGACATCCGGCAGGAGAACGCGTTCCGTTCTCAGAGGTCAAAAGTTGGAAAATAACGCCCGGTTCTATATTGTTCACCCGTGCTTTGCCGCGTCGTAATGGAACTGCATCCACTGTGACATATCCGGAAGGACTGAACATTCCCAGCAGAATACTATTTCCTTCTATATTGTCATCAACCTTTACCTTGAACTCATTCTCACCAAAGTATTCTGCCGTCACATCCTGATAAAAAGGTCCAAACAATGAAGCTGTCTTACTATCGTGCGCTTCAAAAGTATTCCTGTAGACTTTACCTTTCTTTCTGCCGTCCGTAGACCCACGTTTCACCACAAAGTCAGACGAATCCATATACCAGAACGGAATAAATCCTCCGTCCGAATCCTTCAGTACGTTCCACATATGGTCGTGTTGATTAGAAGGAGAATACCAATATTTATCTATATTTATCGGAAAGCCCAATGCCCGGAAAACGTATACAGCATGATCAGTTATTTCGCGACATGTACCTACCAGATATTCCGATAAGAAACGGGCACCTAAATGTGGCATGCGATATTCGGTAGTGAGGACAAATAAGTTAGTTCGCTTGAAGTGGCGTGCCAGTACATTCACAGCTTCCACCATATCATTACCGGTATACAACGAATCAAGAAGAGGTTTATAACGGTCATAATACATTTTCCGCCAATTGTCCAATGGCTCATCTCCTATACGATAGGGCAATACCCATTCACAAAAGTCGTCAAATGAATAATTCTTTGCCCACGGACATTCTTCCCAGACCTTAAAGGATTGTTCGATATTTTCTATCAGATAATCGGCAGACATGTATTCAATATCCGGACGTTTCGGCAATGTTCTGTAGTTAAAGCCAATCCACTTGCGTTTCCATTCGCTATCAGGCAGATAACCTCCTATATTCAGTTCCACCGCGGCCTTCATCACCGCTTTCACACTATCCAGACGGTCATCTTCATAACCGCCATGCCCAGGCATATTTCTTATAAGAAAGCGGGCGGCTTCTAACTTCAAACTATCATTTTGGTAGTAGTTCAGCACTTTTTCCAGTTCTATCCTGTTTTTTCCGGCCTGTTCGAGTGCAAAATCCAAACGTTTATCTCCCGCACTTTCGCATGATACAAAAAATACAATTGACAGAGACCATATTATTATCACCTGTACTCTATTCATAGTATTATAATTATAGTAGTTCTTCTCTAAATAACGTTTTTACTTAGAGGTCT
>OLQN01001493.1_pt1 | contig 17621 bp, 18 predicted proteins | sample 1673181 | NCBI WGS metagenome assembly OLQN01 (sample SAMEA3136763, study PRJEB25190) | human gut metagenome | biome: human gut; feature: human-associated habitat; material: faeces | place: Austria | collected 2013
CCGTTGAGCCGCCGCCTATGCTCTACTCCTCGTCATCATCAGACCACGAGGAAATCATGTGAATATCCCCGGTGTCCATGTCCATCGCCATGTGATCTCCCATGCGCATCATGAGATCCCCATCGGAATTCATCGCCATGCTGTCAGAAATGCTCATGGCGAAGTCGCCGTCGTCGTAGTCAAAAAATCGATTGCACACTGTACCCGCCTCCTCTATTGAAATATCTGTTATAAACCTCATTCACTGCTTCCACATACACCACAAAGGATGGGTGGTTACGATCCTGCCAAGACAGATACATGTTTTTCTTCTCAAGATACCTGTCACGAACCTACTGCCATAAGCCTGCTTCTTTCAGTTCATCTGCTTTATCTTTCACTTGATGTGAACGTGGCACTTCGTTCCATGTGTATTGATCCAAGCCCAGTGCGTACACATTTTTGTTATGTATCAGGCGCATGTAATTCCCGTTTTTATTTTTCGTGATAATAGCAACATCAAAGCTGAATTCAACATTTGGAGTATCCTTAAAATGCAGCAGTGCAGTTAAGCAAGAAGTTGAATCTTGTGCATCCGAAAAGAACTTTCCGCCCACCGCTTTGTTAAGGGCATTTCTAATTGTGTCTTTCAGCAATCGCGGGTCGCGATACTCGTTATCTGCCTTCATGACCAAAAGGTTGTAGTCCAAGTCATACGGGCCATCTCCATTTCTCGTGATCATATTCCTTGCTCCGCTTCCAACAAGCGAAAACTGTGCAGAAATACCCTTCTCCTTCAGCAGCTCGCAGGTTTCCTTCAGGACATTCGAGCAATCCGAACGATAGCGCTTTGCTTCGGATTCGCAAACAAACTCATACGCCATACATACTCTCCTTCTCGCCCATGCCATCCATTCAACATCGAGGTTAAATCATTATAGAATAGCATAGAAAGTTTGATTGTCAATAGCGGCTTGACCCTATTTTGAATGTTTTCTGCAAATTTCAACCCATGATCCCAATTTTGTTGCCGTTTTCGTAAATGTCCGTGCCATCTTTGCTGTGATTAGGTCCCTCGTACTCTACCCATCCGAAGCCCGCCACATAGACTTTGTCGCCGGGGTGCAGTTCTTTAGAAGGCTGTGGCGGAGTTGGCTCTGGTGCGGAATTCTTAGCGGGTGCCTGCCCCGTGGAAAGCTGGAGTTCGGAAGCTACGGGTGTTTCAATAGGCCCTGTCTTCGGTTCAGGTTGCTCTTCTTGGGGCGCTTCTTGTTGCGGAATCGTTCTTTTTTCCTTCTCTGCCAGTGTTGCTGGTTCCTCAATTTCCGCAACGGTCGCTTCCTTGGCGCTCACAGCGGTTTCTGCGGCTGGGACGGGTGTTTCCTCGACCGCGTTGCCATGTGGCCACACAGCGGCGCACAGGGCGACACATGCGGCAATCATTGTCACTATGATGAGTTTCTTCATTTCTCTTCCTCCTTAGATGCGAAACGAGCGCCTGATCCCATTGCCGTTTGGCAGGAGACTGAGCGCTCGTTTTCGTAGTGATTCAATTCTACGGAGAGTTTCCACGCCAGTTCAAATCCAGCGATAAAGCTGTCGATGGAGGTCTCCTCCGCAATACGGTCTTTTGCGTCGATGATCCGGAGCACCAGCCGACGCTCCGGCTTTCCAAACGCCTCGCTAAGTGCTCGGTGGCACTCCTCAATTTCCTGCTTCTGCGCCGAGAGTTCGGGTGGGGTATAAAAACAGTCATATAGGTCTTTCAGCCGCTTGTATTTCATGCGCTCGCCTCCTTGCAGCACAAACATATACCACAGTTCGACGGAAACAGCTACTGAAACTTTTAAGAAAAATAGCGGCTGGAACATTACGTTTCAGCCGCTATTTTGGCTGTGGGGTATTCGTGGTGCGCTCTCGCAGGTTAACTAAGCACCTACACAGATTAGCTATCTTTCTTTTCGTAAAACTGCATGGCTACATTGAATGCATCCAGAAATTCTTCTCTGGAAGTAGGTTTGTCAAACAACGGATAATCAGTAATCAGGCGGTATCCTTTCAACGCATAGGCGTTAAGGGTTTTAATTCCATCCTCAGACAGCAGAGTATCATTGTTGCTAATATACTGTAGCATAATCTGCTCCAGCTTAGGGCTCTGCGTATCGATGCCGAGTCTTCTGGCCTCAGATGCCACCAGTAACCCAGCAATTTGTGCTTTACAGTCACGATATTGAACTGGGTACCTTTCAACAAGATCCTTCAACTCAGAAGTATCCTCGTCGATTTGGCCTGCTGCCATGCCAATCAATGCACAGCAGTAGTACACATCGAATTGGATAAACTTATTCTTATCCTCTGCAGCGTGGGAGCCTTCGAGATTCATAATGTTGTTAAAGTAGCTTTGGGCACTTTTCGCTATCTTAAAATGCATTATTTTTCATCTCCTTTGTGCTCTCTTTGATACGAATCGAAGAAGTCAATTCCTTCATAAACAACTACGGCCTGATCCTGGGGAGATGCCACAACCGTAAGATACTGCGAATCGGGATTTGCATAGAATCTGTCCGCAAAACGCTCCACTTCTGCTGACTGAACAAAGGCAATCATCTGATTGAATACCAAAGGAATGATATCTGCAACAGCCTGCCGTTTTTCGAAATCCATCTTGCCGGTAGGCGAGTCGATAATGAACGGAAATTCCAACTCAGAATCTTCGAAAAGAGTGCCCAGGAAACAGTAGGCAATGCTAAGAGTTTGACCTTCGCTGGCACCGTCCCTACCCTTTAGTTTTATGTACCTATCGATGCTTTCGATTTCTACATAATCGTCAACGATAACACGGCAAAGTTTCTCGTTGGTCTTTCTGACGATTTCTTGCTTCAGCGCTGTGGTAGCCTGTAGTTTGATCTCATTCACCAAGGAATCAACCAACTCTTTTTTGCGCAATGCAGTATTTGTTCTTGTTGCCTTCGCTATTTCCTGCTCATAGTACTTAAATTTTTGATCCGCCTTGTGAAGGTTGTTTTCATCTGTCAGAGAAGCGTCGTTTTCATCCTTGGATTCAATGCGCTCAAGTTCATCACGAGCAATGCTGATAAGTCTGATCAGTTCCTCAATTCGCTCCTGCAGTTCACGAGCCTTTTCGCCTCCGGCCTTAATGAGTTTTTCCTCATTAGTTTTAAATCTCGTATCGAGGCGATTAGCTTGAGCTCTCAGTTCCTCGAGTTCTTCGAAGGCCTTTTTTAAGCGTTCGTCATACACACTGTCCATCAGACTACTCTTAACCGTGTTAAGAACCGACTGTTGGTCACTTCCCAGATACTGGTCAGCCCGCTTCAGGATAGCCGTTCTCTCCCGTTCGCCAATGCATCTATCGCAGACACACCGGTCTGCAGAAGCCAATTCGGTGAAGAAGTCTTTGGCAATGGTTTTAGGCAACTTGAGTTTTTTCATGCTATTGCCTAACTCGAACATTCTCGCACAGAGGCTTTCGCTCAGTAGATAGGGAGACTTAATTATCCCCAGAATAGAAGTGATCTTAACGTCGATTTCGCCGCGATTCTTCTGCTGTTCCTTGAGAATATCATTTTTCTCTTGATTCAGCTTTTCATAGCTCTTGTCGAGTTCCTGGCGCTGTTTCTCCTTCTCTACCTTTTCAGCTTCAAACGCAGCAATCTCTTCGCGAAGCTTCTCACACCGTGCTCTCAGCTTGGCCCGAATTGCGTCAATGTCACTTTGCCGGGTACGCAAATTGCTAAGTGAACTGGATGTTCCACGCTTTCCTTCGGCGTTTTGGATTTCGGTAAGGATTCTCTGGTTTGCGGCCAAAATCTCATCCAATTCATCGAGGCGATATAGGTAGCGAATCGTTTCATCAGCTTCATTGGATGAGCTGTCCATAGACTTCGCCGCCTGCTCACCGTCAAACACAAAGCGTCTAACAAATTCAGGCGTAAAAATACCGCGAATAGACTCAGGTAAACGAAGTCCAGCTTCTCGACCCTTGGGAGGAGCAGAGGTTTCCACCTGCACCGTTCCATCTTTGTAATTAATAGAAAGGAAGTACTTATACTGTCTATCATCAAATTTGACAGTGATGCTGAATTCACCTCTATCTGCTTCCGTTAATGTAGGCGCGAAAGAACGCACTTTGGACGCAGTCCATCCAGCGGCTGTTCCATCAAATAATCCTTTGATGAGTTCCATTGTGGTTGTCTTACCGGTACCGTTGGCCATCATAATAAAATTGTTGCTGATTACGGAGCCATCGGCTTTGATAAAGGGGAGCTTCAAGGCAGTGATTTTTCGGATATTTTTATATTCGAGCTCGAGGATTGCCATCTTCATACCTGAATATCCTCCTCATCATCCTCAATCAGTGTAAGTATCCGTTTTAAATCGCTCTCTTTGGCGTTATCATCAAACTTGTTTTTGACATATTGTCTGAATGCCAGTTTGAAGTCGGACGAGGTGTTTGATGCGTTGACAACGGAATCAATCGGATTTTATTTCTCATGTTCGCATCTCCTTGTCTGCGAAAGATCTGTAAGCCACTCTGCACGATCGGCATCGGCGTTATTGTCATTTTCCTCAGAATCCTCAATCACGAAGTCCACAACAGTTGCTTTCTTTTCTGGGTTGTTTTTATCCAGGCGTAATGCGCGCCCGATTCTCTGCGTTGTCACGAGCCTGGAACGGTCAGAAGAAAACAGGATAATGTTCGTGACGCTGCTGATATCAATTCCCTCGGAAACTTTTTTACAGGTCAGCAGGCAGTCAATTTTTCCTGCCGCAAAGTTCTCCAAATTAATTTTTTCATCATCGGCATAGTAGGTATGATATTTGTCGCTGTACCTGACAAGAATCTCCTGGAGCTTTGCGCCATATTCCATGGTCTGAACAAAAATGATACACTTCTGCAACAGCTCCGGTCGCTGAGAAATCAGACTTTCAAACTCCTCCAGCTTGTTGACCGCTGTTTTATTGACAAGCGCCAATTGAGTAAACATATCCTTTTCATCAACAGGTTCTCCGCTCTCCTTTTTTGCATTGAACGCTGCGATAATCTTGCGCTTTTTGAGCTTTTCTTCGTCAGAGAGAACATAGGGCAGAGGAATATAATTGAATTCGCACAGGATTCCTTTTTGAATGGCATCCTGCAGCGTAAACTCAAAAATTACTTCTCCAATTTCATTCAGCAAGAAATCATTTCCAGCCTCATCGTACTCACGCTCTGGCGTAGCGCTCAACCCGAGGCGATATCGATACGGAGAGAGCCTGCCCGAAAGATTTTCGACAAAAGTATTAGAACCAGCTCCATGTACTTCGTCAAAAACAAACAGCGTATCATTGCGATAATCGCCAGGTAGACGATCAAACAAGTCCAGCAATTTGGAGAGATTTCTGGCGTCACGAGAAAGAATTAAGATGGAATCATCTGGGTGCATGACGAAATCTTTCATCATCTTCTGGGATGCATAATGATAGTTGATTTGCTTGTTCTTGTAGTTTTCTCGAATTTGAATTGCCCACTGATCCAGCAAATCGTTGCCGTACATAGTAATAACAACGCGGCGAATTTCCCCGCTATCAAACAGCTTGTTGATGATTTTCTTTGCAGTAACAGTCTTTCCGGTTCCGGTAGCCATTGCCAGAATGCCATGCTCTTTTTCCAGAAAGGTCTTTACTGCTATGTCCTGATGAACCCATTTACTCGAACCTGCCGGCAAAGAATACGGCCTATCCGGGGAACGCAATTCAAATATTTTGTTTTTAACTGCTTGTGGAATGGTAAACATTTTGAGATTGCGGTCTTTTCGATTCCAGATTTTCTCGAAACGAGCGGTATCCGCATCGACATACTCCTGTGTACCAGCCCACGTTTTGAAGACTTTTATGCTTTCATAATTCTGGAATCCATGCTTGCTGTCGTTGATAGAGCCAGAGAAGGATAGCGCATCGTTGCCCTTATAAAAAATGCCAAATTTATCGTGAAAGTCTCCTTCCTCCAACTTTTCACAAGGAATTGCAAAACGCATATCAATAATTCCATCATACAGCATCCAGGAAAATGTATTTATAATATCTGCTTCCATTTCTTGTTTGAGTATCTCAACATTTTCGAGGAGAGCTGCTTCGAGGCGCAGGAATGCGCTACCATCTTGGTTCTCAGCTCCAATAATTGCGTCCGTGTCCTCCGTGGAAAGAATGGGACTTGTAATTAAGTGCATTTTTCCTCCGCGAGAGGCGAAGTCGGATAATCCTGCGACGTTGTATGTGAGCCACCCTGTTGTGAAGTAGCCGACGCCTCGGTCAAAGCGTTCAGCCCACTTTAGACACGGCGTGTACAATTCATCTATCAGGTTATCTTCTGAGGTATCTAAACAGACTTTGACCTTTGGATAATCCATATAAACCTCCTTTAGATGTTGTCATCCAGATGGCACAGATGATTATAGAAATCTTTGCTGTACCGTTTTTCGTCTTCGAGAAGCTTTGCTCCTCGATCCAAATGAGCCTTTACCAAACCGGGGAAATAGTCATCCTCGCGAATCACTTTGCCCTCGTTGTTAATGATGAGAGATTTAAACAGCAAATCGTGATCACCGAAAATGACCTGCCGACTCAGTTCCAAGCCATTATTATCAGTCTTAAAGTCATCGGCTTGAAGTTGTCCCTTTCTGACCGACAGTGCGATTGCCAGTTTAGATAGGATAAACGGCTGCAATCTCAATGACTGACCTAACGAGTTGAATATCTCCTGGGTCTTTTGTGACGTATGAAGCTTATTAGTCATTGTGCTTGCCTCCGAAATAAGTGTTTGCCAGGATTTCAGTATTTCCGTTTGTTGTGTGGTTCAAAACGAATGTATTAGATACAATGTCAGATATACTCTCGCGATAGTCCCCGACGATTTCTTCATCGGTGGACAAGATGATAATCTGACCGTTTAGTTTCTTAAAGAACTGACTCAGGATCTTTCCGCGATGTTCCTTATCGATTCGCGCGAACGGCGTATCTACAATGTAAGGCACATTGATTTTGTTGAGTTGCGAAAGCGCTTGATATAGTGCCATAATAAAGATTTGCTTTTCTCCCGCAGAAAGCTGTTGCTTTACCTCAACCGGCAGTTCAAATTCGGCTTCATCGACAATAAGCTTTTGTTGCAGGACTTCGTAAGCATACAGACCGATCTGAGCAATAAGATACTCAACACCGTTCTTACCAATGATTTTATGTATTTCATCAGCTTTAAAGTGTTTGTTTTTATAGGGAAGAACATTTAGGCTATCATCGATATGGATTCCATCAATCAAATCAGATTTATTGATCAGACTTGCGAAGAATTGGCTAAATCCCGTCTCGACTAAACGAATACTCTTATCGTAAAGCGTCTTTTGGAGTTCATCAAATGCCAGTAGTGCACGCGCTGAAATATCGTTAATGGACTGCTTTTTCAAGAGTGCCTCATAATCACTTTTAGCCTTGGCAAGCTTAGATGCAGATATCGCTTTCTGGGCGCGTAGTTCTTGCAATTCTTTATCTACTTCCAGAAGCTGTTGCGTGCATTTGGACTTCTGCTCATTCAAATCGCTTTTCATCTGCAAGTATCCATCATAGTTTTCGATACTGCTCCGCTCCATTTTCTTTCGGATGCGTTTTACGCATTTTAAAGAAGCCTTAATGTCATCAGTCGCTTCTTTGACACGGTTGGTGTCATAAGCCAGGAGACTGTTGATTTTTGCAGTTAGTTCAAATCTGTCGAAGTCAGACAAATTGAGAATGGGCGTTATCTGTGAAGTGTGGCTGGCATAGCTGGCAATCTCGTAGATAACCTTTTCAGAAATATCGTCGGCTAATTCTATATTTGCCCGGCTCAACACGCCGGAGATGATCGACTTGATTTCCGGGGTATCAATTGTGCTTTTTACATTTGCATCGACCTGTGCCTTGTGTTCCAGTGCAATTTGGGCCTTTAGTTCTTCCAGTTGAGTTCTAAGGATAATAAATGGGAGCACATTATTGGCCAATTCTTTGAGCCATTTATGGTGTCCCTCGCGGCGAACATCCTCTTTTGCAATCTGATCTTGCATAGAGCGCCATTCTTTTTTAGAAATACCGCCACCCTTGGCGTATGCCTTTTCAAGAGACGCAAGCCTCTGATCAATAATCAAAATCTCATTGGAAATCTCTCGATATTCATCCTCAGCGCATTCTACTCTCTGTGCAATCAGATTGTCTGCTTCAAGGCATCTATCGTATTCCGCTGAAAGCGTCATGGCCCCCTTTGCCTTGCTACGAGAAATTCTACGGAAGTTTTCCCGAATAATCTCCATCGTATCAAGGCTACAGAGCTTTAAGAACGCATCCTTGAAGTCGGAGTTTTTGCTGCTGTTGAACACGAAATCACTGATTTTTTCGCCGTCAAAGAAGTAGAAGCGGAAGAGATTGGGGGGCAGTGTCTGTAAAAGATAGCTTTCAAAATCACTCTTTTCTGTCTCAGAAAGTGTCTCGCCGTCTTTGTACACAGTAAAGGTTTCTGCTATTTTCTTGCCTGCTACCCTCCATGATCTGACAAACGTGTATGTGTGATCGTACTTTCCGTCATCCATCAGCAAGTCAATGACAACTTCTGCCTCACCAATTTTTTGCAGTTTTTCATTGGCATTGATAATTTTCTCTATCTCGGCAAAGTACTTTGCGTTATTGGATTCAAAGCCATATGCAACGCAGCCGTAGAGACATATTTTGATAGCGTTAAACAGTGTCGTTTTACCTGCACCATTTTTGCCGCCGATCAGTACCATTCTTTTAGTAATGTCTGATACATCAAAAGCGAAGGCATTTTCGTTGACATATGGACCTATGTTTTTTACTTGTATGCGCTTAATCTTCATGGTTCAATGCTCCCTCGACAGAATTATAGTGCAACCAGCCTTGTCCAATAATGCTGTCAAATGCCTTTTGCATTTTGTTGTTCTTCGTAATGTGCTTATTGGTATCTACAGAAACAATCAACTTCGTAATCAACTCAACCGGGATATCATACTTATCTGCAACATCCCTGATCGCTTGGATCGCCTCATCATCAAATCGCGGAGTTTTATAATCATCCCATGGAAGCTTTTTGCCTTTGACCTTATGGTAGGTTTCAACGAGTGCACGACATGTAAGGTCGCCCTCCTCGTCCCACATCTTGTCAATTGCTTTCAGTTCAGCTTCTGTAATCAGCTCCATGCCTGTCCTGTTTTCGAGGTCGAGGAGTTTTTCGAGAATGAGGCATCGCGCTTCAAGCGTAAACGGTCCCATTCCAAAGCTTCCGTCTGACTTCTTATAGACAGAACCGTTGCGGCGCTTAGAATCTCGATATTGACTATTCTCCCGCATTCTGAGCAATTCGTTTCTGAATTCTCTAAGCGGAATTAGTTCCGTAGCACCTTTGTTGATGAAGTTCTGTAACGACTTATCCTCTTTCACCATGGTGCAGCACCAGCACCCAAATCTGGAGTTGCCGGTTACCGGAATTTTCTCGCGGTCGACCTCACCCAAAACACTCTTTTCTTCACCAAGGTTTTCGCCCTGGTAAAGGCTGAACAAATACTTCATGTCACTTCCCCAAGGACTTCTGCAATCGCCTTTTAAGAGGAATTCCCAGACCAAATCGTTAGGGATTTCAGTGATAGGATTGTAGACATAAGCATTGGGAATGTCATTATGCATATTCAGCAGTTTGCCTTCGATTTCCCGTGCGGTAATGGTCTTCATTCGAGTTAGACTTTCGCCCTTGCGGACGCCGAGAAGAATGATGATTTCGCCGCTCTCCTTGATTCGCTCGTTGACAAACTTATTCATCGGCATGATTTTCAGCCTGTCTGTACACCATCTGAATCCGGGAGGCTCTGGGGTGGGATAGCCCAGGCCAATGACCCGGCTCCAGAATGTCTGTTCCGGCTCCGGGTAGATCACACTGGCTTTGATGTTGAGACGATCTTTTCCCACTGCTCGGTTGATGTTATCCGAGGATGAGTGCATGTAATTCTTTACGATGGGATTTTCAACCATCGTGTCGGATGTAATGACATGAACGGTTTTGTCAAGCTTAGCGCCAGCATCCTTTAACCGCTTCATGGCTTCATATACAAGACTGACCAGCAAAGTAGAATCTTTGCCACCGCTGTAGCCAATAAGCCACGGACGGCTGTCGTGCTTGTAGACGATCATTATTTCTTTGATAATATCTTCAAATACTTGAAACTTACCTGTATATGGCATTGTGAATTCCCATCCTTACTTTTTTCTGTTATGAGGATCCGGAATATCTCGCCAGCCAATTCCGAGATAATCTAAAACTTTTCCCCAGCCATACGGTGTTCCGTTTTCATCAAGGCAACACCTATTCATCCAAAAATCCCACTCTTTGTAGTTCCGCTCCCGTAGCCGATCGAATCGGTGAGGCCGTTTTTCGAGCTGAATTCCAAATCCACACATCGAGCATCCAGTTCGCTGCTCTCCAGAAGTATACAAACGACCATCTTCATCCTTCAGTATGCTTCCATAAATCTCAGGGACAGGGACCTTTAAATCAAGTGTCAACTGTAATAAATCCTGTCTATTAAAAATTGCAAATGGAGCCGAACGAATGGTACCTTTTCCAAAGTAGTTACAGCCATTCAGCATTAAAGACTTCTCACGTCTTCCGCCTTCGGATGCCATCAACCCTAAATAAGGTACACAATTGTGCTCTTTAGCCCAATCAGAGCACGGTTTTTCTTTGAGGTAATAGCAACACTTCGAGGAGACTTTAAACGGTGCAATTTGATAATTCACGCCTTCTTCTTCATTTTCTAATCCACCGAATTTTTCGAGCCACTTCTGCGCAAGTTTCATTTTTGAATGCTTTTGAAATCCACTATATTCACCAGTTTCGCCTGTAACAATTGCATGCCTTATGGTTTTGTTATTGGGAGTTGGGTTTTGAAGCAATTCAATTTTACGGGCGATTTCCTTGGAGAGTACAGGGAAACCAAATTCTTGGATTAGTTTTTGCTTATTCCATCGCGTACCATCAGCTCTAACTGCTGGTGGTAGTGAGATAACTCCAATCTGTTTGTGGATTTTTTGGATACTAACATCTTCGAGCGAAGAGACTGATACCGCTGGCACATCTATTCCTATTGATTTCAAGAAGAAGAACAGTGTAATACTGTCAAGTCCCCCTACTGAAACATAGCAATCCAAGTCCCTTTTTCCACATTCATTGTAGAATTCCCATGCTCTTATGCGCGCATAATTCACTTTGAATTCATATGGCATACTTTGTTTTACTCGAAAACTGGCAATTTTGCTTCCGGCATCGATGTTATTTGAATTAAATGTATTCTGTTCCATTTGAGTTCTCCAGGATTATCCCATCATGATTCTTTCTTTTTTTGCCTCCTCATCACTGATTGGCAGAGAAAGAAGTCGCTTAATTTGAATGTATGTCAAAAAGATACCTTGTTCATTTCTGTTGATCTTTCCATTAGGTTTAATTGCACGGTTCATCCAACACGCTTCATTATTTCGAAGCCAGTCGATTTTCTTTAATCCCTTCAACGATTTTGCCATGTTAATCTGAGGATTCACGCAATAGAATTCTCCCAAGCGTCCCAGTGCCAAGATAATCAGACCTTGCGTTGTGATATAATCCTCTCGCAAACTTTTTTTACTTAATTCACCACTGTCCATCTCGTTCCACTCACGCATATTAACAACCACGTGATTCCAAAATGTATAAACGAGTTTTTCAGCATTGTCCTGATCATGGATCACCTTACAGATGCGCTTGTTAGCTGTATAGAAGGTGTTAAGTGTAAAGATGTTAGAGGAATATTTGCTAAGGTTGTCTTTCTCCTTGTCAGTATACTTACGTAGGAAGCTGATTGAGTTGACGACATTCTTCGTGATTAGTGCCACAGGATCTTTCGACTCGTATAGTGTATTTAAGGATTTCGATGTGGTAACAGCATGCTTGTTGAGGTCAGTAAACATCTGCTGGCTCCGTTGAAGTCCCTGGTCTTTATAAAGGACAATCGAAATCGTTTCTTCTTTCAGGCTCTCGTCTTCGGCAATCGCTGCCTCAATGGCCGCCTTTCGATGCTGGCCATCGTTGATCAGGAAGGAAGCGGTCATATCGATTTCCAGAAGGCCTGCATTCTCATTGCTGTCAGCAGGGACAAACTTCATGTCACCGTCCACAGATGCAGCCAGAGCTGAAAAGACATACGAATCTCGATTAGACAAGATGTATCCACAGATTTCAGGAATACGAGCTTCGTTGAGCTTTCTTTGGGCGCGATACTCGGCAGGGACATCGCTGCTATCGGTCGCAAAAATCTTACTCATTAACCCAAGGGGAACCATGCATATATAGTAATCTTTTCCGGCCTGACAGCCCTTTACAGCGGGAAATTGATATTTCAGCATATAGCACCTCTATTTATACGTAAGTATATACTTAAGTATATATTAAAATTCACCAACAGTCAACACAGTACCGGTAATAAAATGCTGCACACACCAGGTTTTATGGAGAAAGTGACTTTCTTTAAAGATCATGATATTATAAAGCAAGTACAATAAAATGGACAATAATAGTTTCCGCAAGATATGTCGTTACCATGCTGCGCATTTAATGAGAAAGCGCTCTCGGAAATATCCGAGAACGCCTTCGTGTTAAGAACCCCAGTTGATTTTTTTTACAAGCGCCGTTGAAAACTGTAAAAACTCTTCCGGAAATGTTTTAGTAAAATATTCATTTAGGTATGCTCTGGCATCCTCTTCAGTACTGAAGGAATCTATCTCCTTTTCGGTAGGGTAGCGTTGAAAGTACATACGAGGAGATTTGTTTAACAGTCCATAGTATCCTTTGCTATAGCTGCATTTAATCTCGTTTTCATGTGTATGGATTTCTGCTACTTTAATAAACAATCCTTCATTAGAAAGAGAACTATTAAGCGGTTGAGGAATAAAAATAAAATTAAATAGAGAATTTCTGTACTTCTGAATCGTTGGTGGATATTTATATGGGAAATCGTATTTTGCGGTTTTGACATGAAGAGTTCCGCATTCTCCTACAATAAAGTGTTCTAAACTATAAACTGTTTTATCTCCGAAAAACTTACAAAGTTCAGCTGCGTTGGAAATACCCATGTTATAATTATCACCGTTCTTCGTTACTTTGAAGAAATTACTAATCGCCGCCAAAGACTTACAACGGATTTGTTGAATTGGGTCATCGTCACTTTCACTATATTTATATGCAGCGAGAACTTTACCTCTGGTCAGTGCATGAGAAGAAATATAGTCATAAAGCCATTTGTTTATCTTGCTTTTCCATTCTTCCAGTCTTACAAAGTTGTAGAAAGTATCACTCTCTTTTTTGTTTGCGAAAACGGTAAACAAGACCGCTGCACAAAAGACGCTATAGACTGACTTGTACTCTTCTTTTGCGTGAGGCTTTCCGTCAAAGTATGTAAGGATATACTTTAACGCTAAAATTTTAGGAATCACCTCTTTTTCCATAAGTATCTTCTTTAGCATCGAATGGCAGTTTTGAATATCTATAGAATCTACCTTTTTAGCGCAAATAAATTTGTCTTTAAACGGAGTGGAAGGTCCCTCGCTTTCAATAATATCCGTCATTATTTCAACGCATTTATTGAGTCTGGAGAGTACATTTTGCAAATAGTCCCGATCTCGTATGGCTTCAATTAAATGGCTACCTTCGTAATATTTCGTACTTCCACTTTCAAATCCGGATGTGAGACAAAAGTTTTCACCAAACTTGAGTGTACTATACTCGCAATCTCCCTCGCGAGGAAGATATAAGTCACAATAGAAAAAGTGTTCATACAACTTCATCAGAGGATATCTTTTCTCTTCCGAGCTCTGCGTGACGCCATTTAAGCGTAATACATCACGCTTATTCTTTTGCCAAAGAGAACGTGTGAGTTCGCGGCTATCCTGACTAAAAAGATAACCTTTGAAAATATCTTCAGTATCCAAACGAATGCCTTTAAGATTTACATCCAGAAAATACTGGATGCTGGTATTTACATCGTTAGAATAGCTGGCAATTATATTGAACTCAGATTTGCACAAGTTATCAAGAAGCCCCTGGGCTTTATGCCGGTCAGCTAACAACTCGGAAGAAGATATCGTGTTCCATAGTTTTTGAATACGAGGAAGTTGAAGATAATCATCGCTTTTAAGAATAGCGTTCCAATCATCGGATGTAATTGCTTCCTGATCAAAGGCCTTTTCTAAGAGTGTCTGGAAGCCTGTAAACCCCTCATTGCGAAGAGGGCACAGATCTGGCGTCGATATCTTGGTCCCAAACTTTTTCTTTATACAGGAAACAATCAACATAAGTACAGTTGTACGTTGTTGACCATCAATAATTTCACAAGTGTGGTCAGATTTAATCGTTAATATTATATTTCCCAAAAACTTGCTGCTGCGAGACAAATCGTACAAAAGCATTTTAAGATTGTTGTCATCCCATCTAACCTCTCTCTGAAAAGCAGGGATAGAATACTTCCTATCTGCCTCGAGGCAAATGATTTGCTGTTGGGGATCATTAGGCTTTACGGATAAGCACACTTGTGTTTTCGACAAAAAATCACTCAGATTAGTAATTGTTCCAACAATTTCCGCCATAATAAAGCTCCTATCTCTATATCCGGATTAGGCGAATGATTTAAAAGTTAAAATATTCGGTATCGAGTTTATATAATTTGAAAGTTTGTGCCGCTGCCACGCCAACCTCATACTTAACAAGAAGATCTGCAAGTAAATTGCCATCTATTAATTTGATATTTTTTTGCTGTTGCTTCTCGATGAATTGTATTGCAGATCTCGTAAAAGACGATGTTGTAATAAAAACACCTTTGTTAATATGTTCCATGGCGCCAATAAAGGCCTGTAAATCATGCCGGGTAACCTTATTGCCATTAGCAAAACGTTTAGCCTGGATATATATCAAATCCAAGCCGAGCTTATCTTCACTAATTATTCCATCAATTCCGCCATCATGTGGTTTTCCTGTAACAATACCCGAATTTTTATCATATCCATACCCCATCTTTAAAAGCAAGTCAACCACAAGATGTTCAAAGAACTCTGGGGAATTGTTTAGGACAGAATCAAATACTTGTTGTCGTATATTTTGTAAATGCTCCTGCAGCGCAGCTTTGATTTTTTCTTCCGGTAACAGTTCAGAAATATCTGTAGTTTTGGGAGCAGTAATAATAGTGGCTGTATTTTCTGTCGAAATCAAACGGAATTTGATCTTTTTTCCTTCATAACCCGCAATTTCAAAGAATTTTATCGGGTAAGCAGTCGGAAAATCCAGACCGATACACCGACGGCGAAGTTGAGCATTGACAACACCAACAGGATTCTCTGCTCCAAAAGAATACAATCCCTGACGAATAATCTCATCATATATTTGTTTTGAGGTCAAACCATCATTATTTTGTTGTAAAACACACTTAATAGATTCTACGATAGTCATCTCATCACCCCCGGCTCCGCTTTATTTGATGGTTGCTTTTCATCCGGCACAATTTCTATAATATCCTCAATTCCACAATCCAACGCGGCACAAATCTTCACGAGTATCTCTGTGGTAACATGCCCGTTCCGCCCCATCTTGGTGACAGATGCTGGGCTAATACCTGCCTTTTCACACAGGTCCTTTTTCTTCATGTCCTTATCGATGAGCAGCTTCCAGAGTTTTTTATAACTCACAGACATAAAATATCTCCTCCGTACCGATATACAAAAAATGCTCTGCCGCTTGGCAGAGCATTCGGTCTATTGCAGCCATACTGCCAAGGCCCATTCCAACACTTGACAGCGTTGTTTATAATGATAGCACATTTGGGCAGGAAAAGCAAGAAAATGATAAATCCGCACGAATTCCGACTCTATTCAATTTCTTTTCAAGCCGCGAAAGAAACGCTTGAACCTCCGGACAGTCAGAGCTACAATGCCAACACCTCATCGTGAGGACAAACTGATTGGAGGTCAAATGATGAATTATGAAGTAAACCCGTTTCAGGACTACGAATCGATCACCGTTGATGAGCTGAAAGATCAAGCTAACAGTCTACTGAATCTGGTAACGGAAGAGCAGCGGCCACTGCGCGTATGTATGAATAATGGCAAGGAGTTTCTGCTGTTCCCTCAGGACCTGCTCGCCCCCATCTGCGACTCTGACTTTCGCTTGATCCTGCTGTCGGCAATGCGGTATGCGATGGGCAGGAATACTTGTATGCCCATGGTAGTCGCTGATTATATTAAGCGTCACATTCAGCTTCTGGATGATAAGTTTCTCGTACTGGCTGCCGATGAGATTAGGCGGCACGCTCAGCGACATTGCCATATCCTTCAGGCGTCTGGCCGTATAGACATTGACATCCGCCATGTCTCTATGTAAACTCTTCTTTTTAAGCACAAAAATCCCTCCTAACCTGCGTGAAACCATTATATACAGGCCGGAGGGAAATATTTGTCAAATTAATTGGTGGAATACCGGAAATCGTACGACAGATAACCTCAGGTTTCGCCCGAATCCGCTTCTGTTATTCCTGTTTTTGCATCTTTACCGGCCTCTGCTCCGTATCAGTTCATGCCGTCTGAACTGCTACACTACTTCTTTTCCGCCGGCTTAAGCAGAATCTCATCTTTATTGACAAGACCCAATTTTTCTTTGGCTACTTTCTCAATATATTGTTTCGTCTGGACATAGACACGGTACTGTTCCAGCTCCGCTGCTCTCTCCTCTTCCGCCTGGACCTGGGCCTTCAGATTTTCCTCCCTGATTTGATAATTCAGATCTTTCTTTTTCAGGTCAAGCCCTTTTAAGTGAACCGCTGTCGCCAGGCTCAGAACCACCAGAGTGATGCCGATCAGTGCCATGCGGTTATTCAGATTTTCTTTCTTTTTTCTTCTCATTCTTCCGCTTTCCCGCATCTCTCTCCTCTTCCGCCTTTCTGCTCCTGCGTAATTCCTGTTCCTCTTTCTCTTTTAAAAGAATCTGTCTCTTCGCTTCCTTCTCCTGCCAAAGCCGCTGCTTTTCTTCCCGTTTTTCTTTCTGTTTCTCTTCCCTGTGTCTCTGCTTTTCTTCGCGCAGTCGAAGTTTTTGCTCTTTCTTTTCCTTTTGTTTCTGTTCTCTCAGGAGGCGCTGCTTCTCTTCCTCTTCCAGCTGCTTCTGCCTGATCTTTTGACGTTTTATTTTTCTTATTGTAAGATATTTCTCCACTTTTTTCAAGAGCCTAAGCAAAATACGGCTGACGGTCAGATTATAGACAAGCATTCCCATAAGAACGCCGAATATGGCATACCATCGGAGTATCCCGTCATTCTGCCCAAACAGCAGGAGAAACGTGGTAATGCTGGAGCCTGCCCAGTAAACGGCATCTTCAATGCCTGTCCAGAAATTGCCATGGGGAATCAGGGTTCTGAACAGTCTCAGGCCGTCGTAAACCATCATCAGGCAGATTCCCACCGTCAGGCTCGCAGCCAACAGCTGTAATTCATAGCGAATTGTCATGCTCATCCCATTTTTGCCCGCCTTTTCTTATTATTTGAACAGC
>OLQN01001506.1_pt1 | contig 17528 bp, 17 predicted proteins | sample 1673181 | NCBI WGS metagenome assembly OLQN01 (sample SAMEA3136763, study PRJEB25190) | human gut metagenome | biome: human gut; feature: human-associated habitat; material: faeces | place: Austria | collected 2013
TTCATCACTCTCTCCGCTAAAACTAATAGCAATTACTACATCTTTTTCTGAGACCACTCCCAGGTCACCGTGCATTGCTTCTGCCGGGTGAAGTTTAAAAGCGGGCGTACCTAGGCTCGCAAATGTCGACGCCAACTTTCCAGCAATATGACCAGGTTTTCCCATCCCTGTAAAAATAACCTTGCCTTCACAATTTGTAATTAAATCTAAAATTCTTATAAACGTTCCATCAAGTGCGTCTCTTGTTTTCTGAAGTGTTTCAATTTCAACATCAAAAACACGCCTTCCTTCAACTAACTTATCCACTTTTTCTTCCTTCCCGTTGTCTCCCTGTTTTGATATTAATATAATAAAGGTCTAATGTAATGCATTATAAACTTTATTTATTCTCTTTAATAATTCTTCAAATTCTGCCAACTTAACCATATTAGCGCCATCAGACAATGCTTTGTCTGGATCTGGATGAACCTCAAAGAACAATGCATCTGCGCCAGCTGCAATAGCTGCTTTGGCAAGAGGCTCTACATTCTCTCTACTACCACCGGTGGTTGTCCCGTTCCCTCCAGGCTTCTGTACACTATGTGTTGCATCCATTACAACTGGATATCCAAATCTCTTCATTTCAACAATCCCTGTCATATCGACAACAAGTGTATTATAACCAAAGGTAGTTCCTCTTTCGCAAAGCATTATGTTATGATTTCCAGAATCCTCAAGTTTTTTCACAACATTTGCCATATCCCATGGTGCTAAAAACTGAGCCTTTTTTACATTGATAAGTTTACCAGTCTTGGCAGCGGCAACCAATAAATCCGTCTGTCTACACAGGAAAGCCGGAATTTGAAGAATGTCACATACCTCTGCTGCCCTTTCAGCCTGCCAAGGCTCGTGGATATCTGTACAAATTCTTAAGCCATATGTCTCTTTAACTCTCTTTAATATTTGGAGTCCTTCTTCAATCCCAGGGCCGCGATAAGAATTAATGCTTGTTCTATTCGCCTTATCAAACGATGCTTTAAAATAGTAATCCAAATCTAATCTCTCTGCAATCCCCTTTACTGTTTCTGCAATCTTCATAACATTTGATTCTGATTCGATAACACAAGGTCCCGCAATTAATATCAATTTACTCATTTCCAATCCCCTCCGCTTCGGCAAACTTACAAGCCATGTCATAGTCTTTCTTCTCATCAATATCTAACGCCTCAATCCCTGAAACCTCTTGAATATATGGATTAAATCCGATTCTACGATTATAAATAGAAAATATCTCTTTTTTAAACATAAAGAACGCACTTGTTTCGACCCATATGGGTTCTATATCCTGAGTTCTCGGCACATCATTTAAATCATAATTTATTGGTTTCCCCTTATACCAACTAAATGTCTGTATTCGTTCTGCAGAAAATGCAGAGTCATTTTCTCCAGATAAAATATGTAATAATGCATTTTCAATAGTGGAAACCTTAACAAATGGCGATGTGGTATGTGCCAAAACATATACATCTGCATCAACTTCATTTATGAAGTTTCTATAAATATCAAATCCTTTAACCAGTTCTCCATCCAACCATTTTTCTCTCTGCCTAAACAATACACCTTCTGGCAAATATTTTGTAACCGAAGGATCACTACAATATACATACACTTCATCAATGCCTTTAACTTGAACAAGCGTATTGCAAAGGTGCCAGCACAGCGGATGACCGGCAAGTGGAAGAATATTTTTATTTGGCAAACGCTGTGAATTAAGTTTTATTGGTACAAATGCTACTATTTTCATTTTTATCCTGTATGATATTTATAGAAACATAAACACATACTTTTCCTTTCTTTTAAATCTTTGATTTTGATACATTCAGATGCTTTTGCTTGTTTACTGCTTTCCGACTACTTTAAAGAGTATGTTGTCACAGTTTAATTTGTATCATTCATATTCGATTCACTCGATACTGACAGCCTCATCATCGTTCCAAAAACTACGGTTCACTATGGTAACAGCATGGTTGTAAAGCTATCCATGCTTAAGGTCAGAAAACAAACTTAATTTTTTGCTAATTTAGACTTGACTATTCATAACCGGTTTCCTTTATTCCGTTTTATTTTTAAATATTTATGTCCCATAATCACACACAAGCATCCCAAAACACCGCTTATTCCCCATCGTACTATTGGATAATTCATCAGCAGTATTGTCAATAGTGTAAATATAACCATGCCTGTAATTGGTATTATATAAACTTTCATAGGGAAAAGTTCTTTATCTAATTTTTTGGCTACAACATAGTGCATAAAAAATGAAATCCCATAAGCAACTACCGTTGTATATGCAGCTGCCGTCCCACCAAATGAAGGAATATAAATCAAATTTAAAGCAATATTAACTAATGCAGCAATTAGCGTATTAAAAGCAATTGTCTTTGTCCTTTTAAGATAATACTCTAAATCTAATGATACTGAAGCTAAAAACATCAAGAATATTGCAAGTATAACAGGCGCAATCATATATATGGCAGAGTAATATTCTCTCGTTGTCATTAGTTTTAATACTTCGGGTGCAACAAGCATTATACTGACGCACAAAATCATAATAAAATTAATATAGGGTTTTACCATTTGATTTATACTTTTCTTGTCATTATTTCTCATTTTCTCAGCAAACCATGGTATCCAAACATTTTCAAGTGTAGAAGTGAAAACAAGTGGTATCATACCAAATTGATATGCCAACCCATATATTCCTGTTTCACTTGCATCTTTAAGCCAAGTAATCATAGTTCTATCAGATTGCGATAAAATTACAACTGATAAACTATGAAAAATAACAGGAAGAGAAAAATTTAATGCATATTTCCAATAATTTTTATTAAATATGGTATGTCCTTTAAATAAATAATACACTAGATATATTAAAGCAAAAAGAACATAAACAACAACATAGGAATATATTCTCCCCAAAAACTTATCGTTTTCCATTTCTTTAATTAAAACTATTGACAATAAAATTATCAATAAATTAGGAAGGCATTGAATTAAAGTCCTTTTTATATAGTTTACTTCCATCATGTAGCGCCACTGTATCGTGGATAAAATACTTGAAGCATATGCTTGGATACAGCACAAAACAATAAACTTTACAGGAACAGAAGTATTCGTAATAATAGAACCTATTGATAAAACTAAAGTTATTATCACTGCACTTACTGTTCCAAGCGAGAATATAGAAGAAATATAACTATCAATGTCCCTTGCGTAATCATATGCGGCTGTTCTAATTGAATTTCCTAGCGAAAGAGTAATTATAACTGACAAAATACTAATCCATGAAAGATAAGTTGTCGTTATTCCATAATCTGATGCGCTTAAAAGTCGGGTAAAAATTGGAACTGTTATAAATGCAACAGCTTTGTCAAAAATATTGCCAATAAAATAGAAAGAACTTGCTTTTAAAAGTTTATTATTTTTCATAAGTATAATCGCCTTAATAATTTACTATGTCATCGAGGTTTACTCTTTCAAACACTTCTAATTTCCCCCCTCGGGTTGCGTTAAATATTTTTACATTATTTTTATCAGCAAACTCTTTCGCCCTATAGTAAGCCGCTGTCATTCTATTTCCCGCTTCTTTAAATGTCGGGTCTACAATTCCATGATCTACGAAATAGGATTTACTTCTATCTACATCATAACTACAATCACAACCCATAAGATATATTTCTTTAAAACCTAAATACACTGCAATTTGAATTAATGAATAAGTAATTGTGAATCCCTCATATACACATTCTTTACAATCGATGCTGAATTTTGCCTTATAAATATGCTTAAAATGTGCGGCATACGCATTATAGAAATAATTCCTTGGAAAATATATCCAAGTATCACCATTATCTATTTCTTTTCTATACGCTCCATCAACAAAAGTATATTTTATGTTAGCTCTCAATATATCATTCTTTAGCCTATGAAATACTTTTTCATCTTGAATTCCATAAAATGTTGGTTTCCATTGTAACTCATTAAATTTTAGACACATTGCATTCATTGTAAAAGTATATTCATTCTTTACTTTCAGTATATCTTCTGATGTAAGACTAGGACCTGTTGCTATAATAAAACACCGCTCTCCATCATATTTCCCTTTAAGGTTTTCAATTTCATCATATCTTTTGTCTATACCAATTCTTCTGAAAAATCCTCCTATACAGAATAAGCTATTTTCTATCTTCAACTGAATAAATCTAAAGATTTTTCCCATTTGGTACGTATATTGATTTTTTCGCAAAATCCCCTTGATATCCATACACTTCACCTTTGTAATTCACTATTTTAGACTTTCCAATATACTTCGAAATAATTATAAATGGAACTATTGTAACTAAAAATCTAGTCATAAATATTGTATAATTGTACATCACAGGTGTTAATATCAAATAAATAAAGGACATCATATAACAAAAATACAAATAAATATTTTTTTCTTCTAATGAACGTTTTCGCATATTATAAGCAAATTTCAAAAAAAGACATTCAATAAAAGGTCCCAATAAAGAAAAGTAATAAAACAACTGTCCAGCGCAAGGCAAAACTTGAGAATAGGCATTATTGTCACTTGTATACAACATAACTAATCTATAATCTCCTGGAATTCCAAATACTGAATTTCTAAACGGTATAGTAAAATAAATATCATAAAAAAATGATAGCCATTTATTATGTTGATTCATATTAAAAAATCCTGCAAAATTAGAGACGCCTGGAAAGTAGGCCTGCAGAGCCTTAGATAACATTTCACTTCCACTTAAAGATTTACCATCAAACGACATACTTACTATCATCAAAAATAAATATAACACTATAATTGATAAAAGCCCACATACTATAATAAAGAATGTATTTTTTTCAATCCCTCTCATCTTTAAAGAGGAAAATGCAAGACAAACCATGCAAATTAAAGTAAAGCCATCACTATTATTCATAAACAAAAGTGGAACACATATTAACAAAATGTTTAAAAAAACTCTCACAATGTTTCTTTTTATTCGTTCATTAATGCGACTCATCAAATATAAACTTATGTATAAGTATGCAATCGGAAACACAACACTAAACAATGTATATAAAGAGCCTTGAGCGCTTTCATTTGCCTCTATCAAACGAATATTTGAAGAACTAAAAATTGTTGTAAATCCGGAAAAAAAATCTCTTCTTAGAATTAATATTCCTAATAAACAAATTAATAAAACAGCAAAACATATCTTTTCTCTTCTAGAACAATTAGTGTTTGCTTTTTGATATGTGTATACTTTGGTATTTGCTCTCGATTTTATTGATGAATAAAACAATAAAATTAATGAATCAAATATCATCAACATTAATCCCTTATTTACGCTTGACTCACTACGTATTTGAAAATACCCTACATAATTGCCTAACCACATAAACAGTGGCGTAATTATGTTTCTAATACTAAATACAAGACAAGTCAAAACATAAAATAAATCTTTCCAAGCATTGTATGCTATTATTGAAGAGATACCAACAATAATCCCATAACCAAATGGAAGTATCCATAAAAAAGTATAGTATTCTGGTCTAGAATTATCATACATTATAAGTATGGCAACTAATGTGCAAATTATCATAAAAGAAAAAGATAACAAAAAATGCCTCTTTGTTATAACATAACTCATTTCTTTCCCTCTCCTTGTCAACTATAAGTTAACACCTCATCTATTACCTGCTCTATTTTTTTCGTTCTACATGCTTTGTAAAAGAGTTCCTTATTCTTTAATGCTTTAGTTTTCCATTTAGTAACTTTTTCAGCATTATTAATAATTATTGATAATCCTTTTTTAATTCCATTTTCATCATTATCTATCCCTTGGCCACATCCGGTAAGTTCAAGTAATTCCATCGCTCCATCTACATTTACTGAAACAACCGGAATACCTAACATTGCGGCCTCTTGGCAGGCCGTACTAAAGCCCTCACGATAAGAAGCACAAAAATACACATCTGCAATGTTCATATACTTATAGGGATTTGTTTGGGCACCAAACATAATAATACACTCTTGCAGTCCGTTATTTTCAATAAATTTTCTTAAAGCATCTTCTTCACTACCTCCACCTATGATCCAAAATTCAATATTCTGTTTCAAGATTTCATCTTTAAACGCCTTGATACAGTTAAAATAACGAAAATAAGCTTTATCTGAATCTAGTCTAGCAACCGTAATAACTATCGTCTTTTTAACCGAACAATAAATTGACTCATTTGCTTCATTAAGCAAATGCTGCTCATCAATAATATTATAACAATATTCAACTTGCGATTTAGAGAAACCTTCTTTTATTAATTTTTCAGAACCCGCCCGGGAAACAGTTACTATTTTTGCGTATTTTTCATAATACTTTCGTAAGTTCAAATTAGTATCGTACGTATGCATCCAACATATTTTTCTTTTATTTGAACTTACTGACAACATTCGAGTTGGTACCCCATACTGATATGATATTTCAGCATCATATTGCTCACTTACAAAATATTTGTAAAGCAATTTCATTGGCAACAAATTTACTAATTTATCAAATCCTCTAAAATAAAACCAGAACCCTCTTATAACTCTAATTTTTCCGCTTATGGGTTCTGCAAATTTCTTGTCATATTCATATAATGCTAATAATGAAATATCATATTTATGATAATCTAAATTTTCAATCATATTTCTAAGAGAAATCGCTACGCCGTTTGAGTAACCAAAATGGTTTACTACAAATAAAAGTTTCTTTTTCATTTTATTTATCTAGCAATAAAAAAATTGCTATATACTCCTCTCATTTTCATATTCATCATAAATGTATAGACTGCATTCAACAGTATAAAACTATACTGCCTATAGTACTATTAGTACATGTAAAAATAAAATTATTATATTTATAACTTTGAATACAAATAAAATATACAATAAAATTTATGTCTAAGAAAGAAATGCATTAAAGAAGCGAGTGTACATCTTTTAAATCTGCAGTTAGTTATTGCGTATCTATATATTTTCTCATTTATATTTTTTTCTATTATCCGTTTTATATTTTGATAACTATCAGCACAATAGAATTGACTTTTTATTATCGAAAACAAATCATGAACTATTTTTCTGTTTAGTTGATCTTTAAAATTATAATCTTCAATATTTATATGTTCTTCAACATGTTTTTTGACGATTTTTGACCATTCCCAGCCTATTTCATGTCTTTTTTTTGTTACTGATTGATTATTGCTTCTATAAAAATAATAGTACTTATCTATTATTACAATTTTATCTGAATTATATATACATGGTACAATACATGCAAAATCTTCTCCTATATTGCATCTACTATCCGCGATCATATTGGGCAGTAAAAGATTTTTTTTTATTACCTTTCCCCAAATATTCGGAGCAAAATAACTTGCATCTTCTTTCTGTATCAAAGAAGGATAGATTTCTTTAATTATATTTTCTTTTTCATATACTCCTATTCTATAGTTAGTTTTATAACGATAGAAAGTTCCTCCTTTCTCATAATATGAGCCATAGCAAATAATATCTGCTTCCGTCTTAGCAATACAATCAGCAATATCTTTCAAGCATCCAGTTCCAATCCAATCGTCACCGTCAATGCATAAAATATACTCACCTTTTGCTGCCTTTACTCCTGTCTTTCTAGCTATTGATACTCCTTCATTGGCCTTATGAATAACTTTTACATTATCATTTTCCTTTGCTATACTATCACATATATTAGGACACGTATCAGGAGATCCATCATCAACAAGTATTATTTCCAAACTTGAAAAATCTTGATTCAAAACACTAAAGATACATTTCTCAATATACTTTTCAACTTTGTAAACTGGAATTATTACACTAATTAGAATCTTTTCTTCCATAACCCTCGTCATCTTTCATTTGTTTAACAACATTTTTCTATCTTCCAAAATTTTTGAAAAAAGTATATTTTGTTCAAAATTATTGGTGACAAAAATAACACCTTTTTCGCCCATTCTTTTTCTTAAAGAATCATTATTCACAAGAAGAATCATCGCATCATACAGTACCTTGTCATTTGCTTTATCAACTATAATCCCAGTTTCACCATCCTTCATTGCATCAATAGGTCCGGGAATATTTGTCACTATTACTGGAAGTCCCATTGCCTCTGCTTCAACGACCCCCATGCCAAATCCTTCTCTATAACTCGGTAAAATATAGCAGTCCATAGCAGACAAATATTGTTCAACCACATTTGTATATCCAGTAAAAATAACATTTTTACTTTCTTTTGACCACTGGCTCAGATCTTTCTCAATTGTACTATCTCCTTCATTCTGACCAACCATAATAAGATAACAGTTTTTATTGTTTAATAAAACCTTTTTAAAACTTTTATACAATTCATTTATACCTTTATCCTTTGTGATTCTTCCTACAAAACCAAAGACAAAAGCAGACGAGTCAATACCTAATGACTTTCTAATAGTTTCGCGGTATACAACTTTATTCTTTATATCAAATTTTGACAAATCTACTCCACAAGCACTCCCGTTCCAGATAACAGAACCCTTTTTTTGTTTATAAAGTCTTTCTCTTAAAGAAAATTCAAGATTGCTATTACTATCAGGTTCTATACACGTAGATAAAAAGCAAACAAGCCTTTCTTCAATTTTAAAAATTTTACGCTTTATCCCCGAAAACCCTACATATGCTATTCCCCACTGGCAATACAATCTATTGTTAATCCCAGCCAAGAATCCCGCAATAGATGCATAAAGAGATGCATTTGGTGTTGAATATTGAATTAAATCATATTTTTTTTTGACAAATACTCTCCACATTTTAAACGTTGCTACTATTCCTCCCAAACTAATTCCTCGTCTCATCTGAATAGGTATATAATGAATGTATTTAGGCAACGACTCTGCAAACTTTTTGTCATAAGAACAAATAAACGTAATATCCCACTCTGCATTCTCATGTAAGTATATGGCTGTTTTTAGAACAAATGAATTAAGCGTCAAAGGAATTGTCGTAATGAAACAAATTCTTTTCATACCCTACTCCTTAAGTTTTGCTGGAACTCCAATATAGGTTCCGCTATCTATTATATTTCTTAACACAAGTGCACCAGCTCCAATCATACATTCAGCGCAAACTTAAATTGTTGCAAACTATTGCACCAGCTCCAATCCATGTGCATTCTCCGATATTCACAGTTCCAGCCACATGTGCCCCAATTGAAATATGAGTATAGTCAGCAATTACACAGTCATGATCCACTGATGAACAAGTATTGATTATGCACCCTTTTCCTATTGCCGTCCCAGAATTTATAACACTTCCTGCCATTACTACCGTGCCAAATTGAATTACTACATTTTCTGCAATTACAGCAGTCGGATGTATTAATGTAGCAACTTTTAGTGCTAATCTCTCGAGTTGTTCCTGTAATCTCTGACGGATTTTAGCATCACCAATACCGATTATAAAATCATACTTTTTATACTTTATCAAATCCTTGCTTTTCCCCACGACAGGATATCCACCACACTCCTTTATCTTTACATTATCATCAAGAAATAGAATCTCTAAATATCCGTTTTTCTTTGCAATGTCTGCAATAACCTTACCATGACCACTTGCACCAATAATAACAATACCTTTACTCATGTTTCACTACCTCTGTCCCCATAAACTCTTCCATAGTAACTGAGTTCCCTGAACTTATTCCATCACGCTTTAACACAGTAAGAATAGTTTGTAAAATAATTTTCCAATCCCCAAGAAACGTTATGTTATTTGTATAATAAACATCATAATCAAACCTTTCTTCCCAAGTAATTGAATTTCTCCCATGTACTTGTGCATACCCGGTTAATCCAGGACGCACTTCATGCCGCCTTGCTTGATGTTCATTATATCTTGAAAGATAACTTACGAGTAAAGGCCTTGGTCCGACCAGTGAAATATCACCCCGAACTACATTAACTAACTCAGGAAGTTCATCAAGCGATGTGCTTCTTAGTATTCTTCCAAATTCCCCCAATCGTTGTTCATCTAACAAATTATTTCCGTTAGTATCTTTTTCATCACTCATGCTTCTGAACTTATATAATATAAACACCTTCCCATTTAACCCTGGCCTTTCCTGTTTGAATAGCACAGGCGAACCCAGTTTCGTTCTTACTAATATTGCAACCACAAGCATAACCGGACTTAACACTACGATGGCGAGCAATGCTAAGACAAAGTCCTGTGGACGCTTTATATACTTTTCATAGAATCTCTTTTTATGCTTCATACTTATGTTCCTTATGCAAAGCAACTCTTAATAATTTCAATAATAATTTCCTGTTGCTCTAGAGTCATCTTATTATCAGACGGCAAGCACAGACCTCTATTAAAAACATCCTTGCCCACATCAATTCCATCGCCCTCATTATAAAAATTCATTCTATCTATTTCCTTACTTTCCCTTGTTATGAACCTATTCTTGCGATATATTGGCTGTAAGTGCATTGGTTTCCATATTGGACGCCCTTCCACATTATACCTCATAAGTATTTCAAGAATCTCCGTCGGACAACTTTTTCCCGGTTCCCTTCTAAAATATGCATTAAACTCACTTCGAACTTGTTTACACATTGCATCTTCATCAACAATTAAACAACTTAACCAGAAATTGGGCTCACTGTTTTCAGCATCAAATGGATTTAGGGAAACAGGCAATCCTTTTAATCCTTGCTTATATCTCATATATATATTTTTTTTCTGTTCAATATGTTTCTCCAAATAGGGCATCTGTCCTCGAACCACCCCTGCAATAACATTACTCATTCGATAATTATATCCAAGTTCTTCATGCTGATACCATGGTGCCTCTTCTCGTGCCTGCGTTGACCACTTACGGATTTTATTCGCATCATTCAGACTATTTGTAACTAACATCCCTCCAGCAGATCCAGTAATAATCTTATTACCATTAAAACTAATACAGTTACAATACCCAAAACTACCTGTCTGTTTCCCCTTATATGTAGCGCCAAGTGACTCTGCCGCATCCTCGATAAGCACTGCACCATGGGCATCTGCAATTGCTTTTATCTCATCAATTTTACTTGGTGTGCCATACAGATGTGCTATAACAATAATCTTTACTTCAGGATAAATTTCAAATGCATTTTCAAGTGCGACCGGATCCATATTCCAAGTATCTTTCTCAATATCAATAAATACTGGAATACCCCCCTCATAAATTACAGGATTAACTGTTGCATCAAAAGTCATATCTGAACAAAAAACCAGATGGTTGTTAAGCGTACCCTTTCCAACTTTCGCTCTGCCGTAAATCGTTTCTCCTGCAAGTTTTAATGCTAAATGGAGCGATGCTGTCCCCGCAGATAAGGCAACAGCATACTTCACACCGAGTTTTTCAGATATAACTCGTTCAATTTCGTTGATATTTTCACCAACAGTTGACATCCAATTTGTTTCATAGGCCTCGGACATATACTTTAATTCATCACCGTGCATTGTTGGAGACGCAAGCCATACCTTAGATCCAAAAGGTTTTATTTTTTCTTTTGCCATAAACATATCATTAATGAATCCCCTTTTATATTGTTATTAATATTTGAAATTTTTTAATCGCCGAGAATTGTACTACTTTCGATAAAATCAAAGTTAAAAATTTTATTCAGATTCGCCTTTTTAAACATTTTTGAACAATATATGCAAAAATATTGAATCCCCTATCTGAAAAAATTATAAGTTCATATTAAAGGAACACATCTATCTATATTAAAAATAAAAAGTTACTACTATATCCTTTAATATTAATCCCAAATAATCAAACATGTTCTACTTTTATTTCTATGCTGTTCTAAATCTGTCTAACTTTAAACTGTCTTTTATAACAATTTTTGTTCCTCAGGCCGATAAGTAGACACAATCTCCGACACAATCTCCTTCATATTTCCTTCTTCTCTATAACTAGCCTCATCCAACTGCCTGAGTTTTACTCTAAACCACTCATCATCCATTTCAATTGGCTTTCCGATATGAATCAGCGAATTCTCCGTACTTTCCAGGCCTTCTTCACTCATCAGTAATTCTTCATATAATTTCTCGCCTGGCCGGAGTCCCGTATACTCAACCATAATGTCAACATCCGGCGTATATCCGGATAATTTTATCAAGTTTCTAGCCATATCATCAATCTTTACCGGCTCGCCCATATCCAGTATGAAGATCTCTCCGCCCTTGGCATAATACGCCGCCTGAAGAACCAAAGATACTGCCTCCGGTATGGTCATAAAAAAGCGTATGATATCTTTATGCGTTACCGTAACCGGCCCGCCATCCGCGATCTGCTTTTTAAATAGAGGAATCACGCTGCCGTTGCTTCCTAATACATTTCCAAAACGGACCGCAACAAAGGTGGTATCCTTATACTCCCGGTTCATCATCTGTATTACCATCTCGCAGAGACGTTTCGATGCGCCCATGATGTTGGTCGGATTGACTGCTTTATCCGTAGAAATAAGCACAAACTTTTTAACGCCAGCCCTTGCAGCCGCCGTTGCCGTTTTATATGTACCCAGCACATTGTTCTTGATCGCCTCATTCGGGCTGTCTTCCATAAGCGGCACATGCTTATGCGCAGCTGCATGAAATACGATATCCGGCTTATAGGTCTGCATCAGCCATGCCAGCCGATTCGTGTTTCTGACAGATCCGATCAGCGTCACCAGATTCAAGTCCGGATATTTCCGGATTAACTCCTGTTGTATATCATAAGCATTATTCTCATACATGTCAAATATGATTAACTGCTTAGGGTTAGAGGTTGCTATCTGCCTGCATAACTCGCTTCCGATCGAGCCGCCCCCTCCTGTTACCAGGACGATCTTATCGCCAATCGCGTTTAATATCTCTTCATTATTAACCTTGATCTGTTCCCGCCCGAGCAAATCCTGGATCTCTACATTCTTTAATGTGCTGACGCTCACTTCTCCATTCAACAGCTGGTATACCCCTGGCACCGTCTGAAGGCGGCATTTTGTTTCTTTGCAGATGTTCAGAATCTCTTTTCTAGTCTTCGCGCTGGAAGTAGGAATTGCATAGATAATATGGTTCACTTCATATTTCTCAACCATTTCCAGTATGTCATTCCTGTCCCCAACAATTGGAATGCCTTCCAATACCCGTCCTCTTTTGTTCGGATTGTCGTCAATTACGCAGCACACCTTTGTGTGGAAGCGGCTGCTGTTAATCAGTTCCTTAATCAGAATCTGGCCTGCCTCTCCGCCTCCGATAATCATAATCCTGTCCTGCTCGTCTTTTCCCTCCTGCCTCTTCCTATTTGTATAAGAACGGAGCAAACGGTAGGAAAATCTTGTTCCTGCCGTCATGCAGAAGCAAAGCACGTATCCCATAAAATAATAGGAACGCGGCATACGTAGATGCATAAATAGCATCCCTGCCACATCCACCACCATTATGATCAGATATGCCGTGATGATCATCCTTAATTCTGCCACGCTGGCCAATCGCCAGATACTGTGATACAGTCTGCAGATGTAAAAGATCACAATTGTGGACAGAATCCAATATGGCATGGACCATAGATATCCTTCCAGATAATTCACCGGAATCCTGGAAAACACAAAATCAAAACGTAACAATAGCGCTAAGAAATATGAAATCATTACACTTAGCGCATCTACAAACATTATCAATATTGCCCTATGTACCCAGAGCACATTGCTGCCCTTTTGCTTTTTAACACTCATGTCTATCTACCTCAAACCCTCTATAGTCTGCTCCTGATAATCTCCCTCTCATGAAAAAAACTGGCTCGCCCTCTTCCAACAGCCAGTTCCTCCATATTCTAATTCTCGCCGCGGCGTTTAATACAGGCGACAATTCCTATTATACCGATAAAAGCGGTGGCAATCACGGCATTTATCGGATCAATGCACACACTCATTCCTTGACTGGAAGTATCCACAATAGAATTCTGGGCAAATATAATAGTGGCAGAACCTAATGCCAGGCATCCCAATGCTCCGAATGACGCCAGCATCTTACCATATTTTTTCATGCGTAAATACACCCTTCCCTCATTCACAATAAAAACCTCCCCGGCGCGTTACCAAAGAGGCTCATGATCCAATACTATGTAATATCGAATTATGCAACTGGCTGTCGTACCTTAACGGTTTAGACCCTCTAGTTTTGCGCCATCAGTTTTCACTGAATTTGCTTTTTATAATCTTGTATTATTATATACCTGCCCAGATTTTAAGACAAGCGTTTATTGAGGTTATGTACTTTTTTGCTCATTTTTTGTAAAAAAGCGGCAAAAATAGTAATTTCTTTGATTCTATACACATTCATTTTAGCATAAAAAGTTCGAATTTACTACTATCCTTTTTATTCCAGTCACATTATTTCAATCTTTTCCAAATTATGATAGTATGAATTTGATGGCGGCCATTAAAAGGAAGGAATCTCTAAAATGGATGTTATCAAAATATTAGTCGGTTTGACAGTTTCTGTATTGGCTTGGAAGATAAGCGGATTTGATTTCCTCGCCATGTGCTTCTACATAGAAATTGCAATCACTCTAAATAGAAGTTTTTCAAACATACTTAAGATAACACTACGTTTATTGAATAAACATTTCCGATAAGTCCAAAGTATTTGGTTAAAATACATTCCGACAAAAAATCGAAAATACGATTTATCCGAAACTTATAAACGTACCGCCATCGTACTGATGATATATTTTATCTTTGACAAAATCAATCGGTACTAAAAAGTTAGTAATTCATCGACATATCTTGACATCTAATTTTATATTTCTCAACAATATTCTCCATAATTCGCTTTATTAATATATGCAAATTCTACAAAATAGTATATAATATATTTAGTTTCAGTCATAAAACTGCTAACAAAAAATTCATGAAAAACATAAGCGAAAGAGAGGTAACAGGAATGATTGATTTTAAGAACAGCGAATATGTAAAAATGAAAGAGATAGACCCCGGGTCAATATTTGCAGAAGTCCAGCCACTATTAATCAATGGCGAAGAGGTCATCGGCGCTTATAAAGCCATGAGAGACTACTGTGTATTTACGAACAAGCGGGTAATCGCAGTTAACGTACAAGGAGTGACTGGTAAGAAGAAAGACTTTTCCTCCCTTCCGTATTCTAAAATAACTGCTTTCTCCGTAGAGACTGCAGGCGTATTCGATATGGACAGCGAACTGGAAATGTATTTCAGCGGTCTTGGCAAAGTCAAGTTCGAATTTACCGGCAGAAGCAATATCGTACAGATCGGCCAGATTATTGGTACCTTTGCATTATAATATTCTTTCTAAATTTCGATTGGCTCGGCAGAAAAGGCCGGGCCAGTCATAATTCCATTCATGAACCCCTTTTCAATTTCCTTCCTCACTCTACAATCTCTATTCCCATCCCTTCTCTAACAAGAATTTCAGAAGCACTTATTTCTATATCTCTTTAAAGGTGGTGATGCCTTATGAATGTCTAAAATCTACTTTTCTATTCCCATCCCTGCCACACCAAACTTAAGAAAGGAGCGCATGGGCTGGCCATGCAGACATATCTATGAACGACACATCTAATAGCATTTCTAGCAGCACGTCTAGTAACACATCTAACAACAATCGCATCTATCATATCTATGACAAAATTATCAAGAAGATACTGACTCTTTCCAGCCGCGCTGTCCTCAATCTGATCAACGGTCTTTTTCATACCGATTATCCGCTGGACAGCATGGTAACTTACAATTGGACTGAGCATCATGACGATGATTTGAACCGTACGATCGCCGACACCATCCTTACCATCAACGGCATCCATTCCTACCATTTGGAAGCCCAGATGTATAGAGATGAGGAAATTGAATTTCGTGTATTCGACTATGGCTACAGACATGCTCTTAACTCCAGAAACGGACTGGATGTCCTGACCTTTCCCGAGCCGCAGATTATATACCTGTACAGCCATGAGAGAATTCCGGACTATAAGACCATACTTCTGGATTTTGGCTCGCAAGGAACTTTTGAATACCGCGTCCCGGCGTTCAAACTACTGGAACACCGCTTAGAAGAACTAGATCGCCGTAAAATGATTATCTTGATTCCCTTTATGGTTCTGAAACTGCGCAGCAGCATCCAGAAGGAACGCACGCCTCAGACTATGGAAGCCTTGCGCAAGCTTATCCTGGATGATATAATGAACTTAATAAGAAAGAATCATGAGGAAGGCAACATCACTTCCGCGGACGCAAGCCGGCTGCGCAATCTGATTCATCAGTTATACAATCATCTATACTCTCATTATGATGAGTTTATCGAAGGGGGATTGAACGATATGATGGAGGACGGTCTTATTCTCGAATATGATATCATCGAAGCGAAGATGAAAAAAGAACTCAAAGAAGCAGAGGCTAAGGCAGAAACCAAAGCCCAGCGGGATACCATCCGCAAATTATATTCCAAACTTCAGGATGCTGCTAAGGTGGCCGATCTTCTGGATCTGCCTGTCGACACGGTGGAGGAATCGTTAAACTAAGAAGACAATTAAGGAGCGTGGATATCAGTTTTCCACGCTCCTTTCCTATGCTTATTTATTTGTACCTCTATTCATCCTTCTTACTGCATTCCGGCCAGATAATCCACGAACTGCTGCGCCGTCCTTCCGGACAGGCCGCCGTGGCTTAATTCCCACTTGTTGGCTTCCAGAAGGAGTTCATCTTCCGGCATGTCTATGCCGCTTTTCTGCGCCAGTTTTCGGACAATCTCCTGGAATTCTTTCTTATCCGGCTTTCCGAAATAGATGGTCACGCCGAATCTGGCCACCAGGGAGAGTTTTTCCTGCACCGTGTCATTGGTGTGCAGTTCTTCATCCCGGTCCGCCTTATCCTTAAAGGTCTCCTTGATCAGATGACGCCTGTTGGAGGTGGCGTAGATCAGCACGTTTTCCGGCTTTCGCTCCAGTCCGCCTTCAATCACGGCTTTCAAGTATTTGTATTCGATCTCGAATTCTTCAAAGGACAGGTCATCCATATAGATGATGAATTTATAATTACGGTTCTTAATCTGGGCGATGATATCGTTCAGATCCTGAAACTGGTGCTTATAGACTTCTATCATGCGAAGGCCCTGGTCATAATACTGGTTCAGGATCGCCTTGATAGAGGAAGACTTTCCAGTCCCTGCGTCACCAAAAAGCAGGCAGTTGTTGGCTTTCCTTCCTTCTACGAAGGCTTTTGTATTGTCGATCAGCTTCTTCTTGGCAATCTCGTATCCTACCAGGTCATCCAGATGCACATGGGCGATCTTGGTAATTGGCACGATCTCGGTGCCCTCTTCCATATGCTCGATCCGGAAGGCTTTGTGAAGCCCGAATTTGCCCACGCCGAATTCTTTATAGAACTGGGTCAGG